>JAABUQ010002928.1_pt1 | contig 32517 bp, 30 predicted proteins | sample 5560001 | NCBI WGS metagenome assembly JAABUQ01 (sample SAMN10711888, study PRJNA513371) | rock metagenome | isolation source: Antarctica rocks | place: Antarctica: Victoria Land, Finger Mt nord | collected 2015-12-18 | reverse complement strand
TATTAATGTTAAAAAAGTGCAATTCTTTTTAGGTTTCATAAATTACAACAAAAAGTTCATCAAGAACTACTTAGTTAATGCGATATCATTGACGAACTTTACGAAAAAGAACACGTCATAAATATGAGAATTCGTAGAAGAAAAATCATTTCAAGATCTTAAGCTAGAATGCTTGAAGAAACTAGTACTAAAAATGTACGATTCACGATTATCAAGTAGAATTGAAATCGACGCATTAGATCTAATTATCGATGTATGCTTCAATTAAGAGCATGAAAATATGTGACACTTAATAACATATCTCTCGAAAAAACTCTTGTTAATTGAATAGAATTACGATGTTCATAACAAGAAACTACTCGCTATTGTAGTCTTCTTAAAATCATAAAAAGTATACATCGAAAAATTATCAAAACTTACGATTCTTACGAATCACAAAAATCTTGTGCACTTTATCATTATTAAACAACTTAACAAAAGATAAATACGATAATTAGAACGACTCGAACAATACAAGTTCAAAATATAGTATATCTTAGACAAAGATAATGATAGAGTAGACGCACTTAATAGAAGAAATAATTATATAGAAACGAAAAAGTCGTTTAATTACAACATACTTAAGATCAACAAAGACGAATCACTATTAGCAAACAAGCACGAGCTAAATGCTACATTACAAATATTTTAAGACAATACAAAAGAGTTTTTAATAAAGAAAGGAAAACTCTAGATATCTATCGACAAAATCGATAAATATATAAGAGAACATCATGACAAATCTTTGCAAGAGCACTTAGAAATGATCAAAATCCTTTAGCTTTTACGCTAGCATTGTTAGTTCTTATAGATGAGACAAGTTGTTAAGACATACATCAAACGATGCCTTAGCTATTAGTAGAACAAACATAATACACATGCGAGCTATGACAAAATTCAATATTAGGAATTATCTAATTCGTCATGAAATAAAGTTACGATAAACTTTATTATTAAGTTGTCTAAATTGACGAATCTAGCAATTGAAAACAAATATAATTTGATACTAGTAATAATTGACAAACTTATTAAGTACTTACATATTATCGCATGCAAGGAAAAGTTCATAGCAAAACAATTAAAATACATTGTGTTAAATCGACTCGTACAATATCACAATATACTTAAAGAACTAACTAGTGACAAAGACAAGCTCTTCACGTCTAACTATTAAAAGACATTAATATCAATGTTAGAAACAAGACTTAGAATGTTCATTGTTTATCACTTGATCACAAATGATTAAATAGAGCGAACAAACTAGAGTTTAGAGCAATATTTGCGACACTACGTCAACAATACTTATAGCAATTAGATATCACTTCTATCTATGACACAACTAGCACTAAATGCAAAGATTTCGAATATCATTAAAATAACTTCATTTTTCGTCAACTATAACAAAGAACTCAATCTCTTTAGAAAAGAGCGAAAGCATCTATTAGTTTAATCAATTATCAAAAGAATAGCAACATTGAAAAAGATATACGACAACATCTCAAAGATGCAAGAACGATCGATCAAGTACTAAAACAAGAAACGAAAAACGACATCTCAACTAAAAAAGAAAAATAAAATATATTTTTTTACAAAAAATCTTAAGACAAGGAAATTAAGCAAAAAATTAAATCATGTTAAAGTTGAATCGTTTCTCGTTAAGAAGACTAAGAGATTAATTAATTACGAACTCGACTTATCCAAGAACGCCAAAGTATTTCTAGTATTTCATATCTCATTATTAGAACTAGTCGATTTCAATACATCTATATAGAAAACATTTCATTACAAAGCCCAAGAAGAAAGTCGATATAAAGTGAAAAGAATTCTAAGATAGCAAGATCAAAGCTACCTAATCAAGTGAAAAAGATATTTTACTTTAGAGAACACGTGGAAACCCAAGAAGAATCTTGATGATTGCTATGACCTTATCTAGAAATTTTATTAACATTCGAAAAATCATTCAACATAGCGAGAGATAACTAGAAGGCAAGAGACGATCTAACAAGAGCATTCGTAGCAAGACAATTGAAGAACTTAGAAACATTCGACTTCTTCATTCTTAACAATAGGCATTGTGTTTTTCGTTTCGTTTTCGCATCAATCTCTTTTAGAATCTTCTTATTTCGTAGCAATCAAGTTATAACAATTGCTAGCAAAGCTTCATCTTTAGCGATTTTGACAAAAAGATCTTTTCTATTGTGGTCAAGAAAAGATCAAGACATGTTTACACACGATTTGTTCGCACGAACACATTTCGAACACTTCAAATAAGACGAGAAATCTTTCATGACAATATAAGAACAATCAAAGAGAGAGCAACGTTCACAAGCAAGATCTACTAATGTATTGTAGCGTTCGATTTCGAATGCAATACGAAGGCAACTTTGTTGCTAACAAGACATGATAAAAAACGTTTAACTTTCAAGACGAAAATCTTTGAGAAAAGAGATAGTGTTACGAGTCTAAGCTCGAAACAACGTGATATATTAACTATAGCGCAACATGTAGTACGAAGCACGATTGCTTGCATGTTCGACGACTTGACGAACGAACAATGTTCGACATGTTCGATAGCGAGCTAAGCGAGCAATGTTCGATGCGTTCGACGTGTTCGATAGCGAGCTAAACGAGCGATGCTCAACATGTTCGACAACGAATATGGCGAACAAAAAGAATCTTCTTTAGTATATAGATCTTCTAAACACGATTTTCTTATAAATCGTGTTTAATTTATCTTAAGTCTTGACTTATTGTTACGATTGACTCAAGTTGCAAACCCCTTGTTATCAAGTGATTGCCTGCATTATCTAAAGACGTCTACAAATCTCTTCAAAGCATAACTCTCTCTAATATCTTCGAAGGAAGTACTAGCGTAACATTAAGATAATTAAGATAATTAAAATCTTAAACATCTTAAATATCTTGAATTTTAAATAATTAAAAAAGTATATAACTTTTAAACGCGACTCTTTTATGAATTGTATTTAACTTATTTTAAGTCTTTATTTATTGTTACTTTAATTCATTGAATCATCTATGAAAATTTATTAAATATAAGATTGTCTATAATTGTAACTTTTGTTATCAAGTGATTGCTTACATTGTTTAAAAACGTTTACAAATCTCTTTAATAACATAACTTGCTTTAATATTTTTTACGAAAGTACTAGCGTAACACTTTGAACATTCTAAGAATGTTTATATTAAATTAATGCGTCTTTATTTCAAACAATAGCTCAATAATATTACGTCAATTCTTTATTAATAAAGACGACAAAATAAGAATTAACAAACTTGACGTTTATTATGAAGATCGTATTGACTTGAAAAATTAACTTATATAAATAAATATTTATTTCATCTTTTATTTTATTTTAACGAACAAAAAAACGATTTTCGCATTAACATTTCTTAGAGAAAGAGTTTAACATTGGCTTAAGTTAAACTTACGCAAGTATTTAAAAAATTATGACAAAAATTCTCGTGCGATGTTTACGAATTTTGATAATTTTAAAAGAAAACTTCGAAGAATTTTCGAAACATTTAACGAAAAACAAATTGCGAAAAAAATGATTTAGCACTTAATTTAACGAATCTTTGCAACAAATTACGCAACAAAATTCTAAAAGTATATTAATTTTATCAAATGAGACGATGTCGCACTTATAACAATGTTTCGACAAGATCTTAAAAACAATCTTAAGAACGAAATTATGCGCGATGACAAATTCATTAGCGAAGTAATTATCGATTTCGACGACAAGCTATATAAAAGAGCTATGAAAAAGCGATACGATTAATTTCACGAAAGAACAAAAATCTTCTTTGAATCAACGATTAAATATTATTAGAAAGAATTTCGTTCTAATTAAAGATACAATAATTTAGATTATCGTAAACTTGTATCTATAAAATTAAATTTTATTTAACAACGCAAAGAAAAAAATTCTAGAGAAAAGCAAGATAATAAATTTTAAAAAACGTACTATTTATGTGACAAATCGAATTATTTCGCAAGAGATTATTGATTACGAAACTTAATAAATCGTCGACAAATCAATGTTATGTTAAGAGAGATATTTGATCGTCAAAACGACATTAAAAAGTAAATTGACACAAAGACGAACATTCTTAAGATTAGATTAAACGACGATTATTATTTGATAAAGAATCTAGATTAATTACAAAAAGTTTTAGATAAAATATTATTAAACAAGGCATTCGCATTTATGCAAAAAGTTAATTAAACACTCTAAAAAACTATTAAATCTTATAGTTTAATTATTGACTTAAATGAAAAGTATAACTAAAAGAACTTTTACGAATGCATAGAAAACATTACGAATTATTTCAAGACTTTAGTTAGCTCATCGAAGATCGTAAATAAATGCGAAAAGAAGTTAAAAAACAATGTTATTACAAAAAAGAACATATTTGATATTATAATAAAACAATTGAACTCTACAATATACGCAAGTCTTAATTAAATAACTTGCTACGACGACTTATATTAAACTTATCTAAAAAAAAAGAATAAAATTAATTGATTTTCTAAAAAGTCAAAGTTAGCAATTTAATAACAAAAGAAAGCTTAGCGCAAACAAGCGTTTAAAGTAGAAGTCACAACATAGAAGCAAAGAAAAGTTCAAATTCTTTAATAAAAAGCATATTAAAGAAATGCAATATGTTAGCTCAATAGTAGCAACTAAAGTTAATAGCGTACGTATAATGTTTTATTACATTAATTAAGATTAACGATTATTGACTCACACAATGATTGATTTTGATGCGATAAATAATTTTATAATCAAAGCTTTTGTAAAGAAAAAAGAATATTTTATTTGAAAAAAGCTTAACGCTTACAAATTAATGATTGTAAATGAAAATTTATTATTCGTAGAAAATAAAAAAGTAAACAAAGAAACGAAATTACTATTAATAGCTATTTAGCAACATTACGAGAAACTAATCTTTAATATAATGGAAATAATTATTTACAATATTGTTCTAAAAATGTCTTAATTAAAGCAACACAATTTAGAAATCGATTAAAATACACAAGTACTTAGATTCGCGCGATGTGATTACGCAATTCACATTCAATTTATGCATCAATAACGTTCGATAATAGATAAAAGATTAAGTCGAAACTCGATCGCAAGTAGCGAACTTGCATTTTCGCAAAAAAACGATTTAATAAAGTTTAATTCGATAGACATTAATAAAAATTAATTAGATTACAAAGTCAAAGTAACTAAAAAAAATTACGAATTTTCTAAGAGCTCTAAACTATTTAGTATAACAAGAGAATCGCTAAAGCACATATTACGAATATATAACAATTGAGAGCATCTATTTTAAAAAAAAAACGATCGAGATTTTATTTAAACATTAATCGTAAAATTACGAGATCAAACTTGAATTAAGCAAGCAATTCACGTTTGAACTTATATATACTTTATTTAAGAAAAAGCTAAAAACACTTCGCGAATATTTGACAAAAAACGAAAAAAAAAATTATAAATTTTTTTTAATTATAGATAGAATATTCGATTCTCTTTGTATTTAAGAAGAACGAAATCTTTCGTTTATGTGTTAATTATCGAAAGTTGAACAATATTACGATAAAAAATTGATATTCACTACTTAACATTAACGAGCTTTAAAATCGATTGTTCGAAGCAAAATATTTTATTAAATTAAATTTACAAGAAGCGTACAATTAAATTAGAATAAAAACAAAAGAAGAGTAAAAAATAGCTTTTTGCACACAATATAAACTATACGAATACACGATAATGTCATTCGAATTTATAGATGTTTTAACAACGTATTAAAAAATAATTAATAATGCATTACAACAATATTTGAATCAATTTGTCATAATATACTTGAACGACATCATAATTTACTTAAATATTTTAAAAGAACATGTAAATTATGTTTTCAAAATATTGAAATATTAAAATAAAAAAAATTTACATCTTAAATTAAAGAAATGCGAATTTCATTAAAAAGAAGTTAACTTTCTTAAATTTGTCGTTGAACGACATGAAATACGCATGAATTTTAAAAAGTTACAAGCAATTAAAGAATAAAAATCATTTATTAATGTTAAGAAAGTTTAATTCTTTTTAGATTTCATAAATTACAACAAGAAGTTTATTAAAAATTACTTCGTTAATGCAATATTATTAACGAATTTTACGAAAAAGAAGACGCTATAAATATAAGAATTAATAATAAAAAATTATTTTAAAATCTTAAACTAAAATGCTTAAAAAAATAGTATTAAAGATGTACAATTTACAATTATTAAATAAAATTAAAATTAACGCATTAAATTTAATTATTGATGCATGCTTCAATTAAAAGCATGAAAACATATAACACTTAATAATATATCTTTTAAGAAAACTTTTGTTAGTCGAATAGAATTATAATATTTACGACAAAAAGCTATTCGCTATTGTAGTTTCTCTAAAATTATAAAGAGTATACATCGAAAAATTATTAAAACTTACGATTCTTACAAATTACAAAAATCTTCTACATTTCACTATTATTAAATAGCTTAACAAAAGACAAATGCGATAATTAGAGCAATTCGAACAATACAAGTTCAAAATATAATATACATTAGACAAAGATAATAATAAAGCAAACGCACTTAACAAAAGAAGTGATTATATAAAAACGAAGAAGTCGTTTAATTACAACATACTTAAAGTTAACAAAAACGAATCATTATTAATAAATAAATACGAACTAAATGTTATCTTACAAATACTTAAAGACGATAAAAAAGAGTTTTTAATAAAAAAAGAAAAACTTCAAATATTTATTGACAAAATCGACAAATGTATAAAGAAACATCATGATAAATCATTGCAAAAGCACTTAAAAATGATCAAAATTCTTTAGCTTTTACGTCAACATTATTAGTTTTCTTAAATGAGACAAGTTGTTAAGATATACGTTAAACAATATCTTAGTTATTAATAAGCCATAATACATATGCGAACTATGATGAAATTCAATATTAGAAATTATTTAAATCGTTATAAAATAAAATTACGATAAACTTTATTATTAAGTTGCTCAAGTTAACAAATTTAGTAATTGAAGACAAATATAATTCGATATTAATAATAATTAATAAACTTATTAAGTATTTATATATTATTGTATGCAAGAAAAAGTTCATAGCAAAACAATTAAAATACATTGTATTGAATCGACTTATACAATATTATAATATATTTAAAGAATTAACTAGTGATAGAGATAAGCTCTTTACGTCTAATTATTAAAAAACGTTTTTATTAATATTAGAAACAAGACTTAAAATGTTCATTATTTATTATTCGATTACGAATGATTAAATAGAACGAACAAACTAGAGTTTAAAGCAATATTTAAGACATTACGTCAACAATATTTATAACAATTAAGTATCACTTTTATCTATAACTTAATTAGCACTAAATGCAAAAATTTCGAATATTATTAAAATAATTTTATTCTTCGTTAATTATAATAGAGAACTTAATTTCTTCGAAGAAGAGCAAAAGCATTTATTAACACAATTAATTATCGAAAAAGTAACGACATTAAAAAAGATATATAACAACATCTTAAAAATGCAAGAGAAATTAATTAAGTACTAGAACAAAAAACGAAAAACGACATCTTAACTAAAAAAGAGAAATAAAATATATCTTTTTACAAAAAATTTTAAAACAAGAAAGTTAAACAAGAAATTAAATCATATCAAAGTCGAATCGTTTCTCGTTAAGAAAACAAAGAAATTAATTAACTACGAATTCGACTTATTTAAGAACGTTAAAGTATTTTTAATATTTTATATTTTATTGTTGAAATTAGCGAATTTAATTACGTCTTTATAAGACACATTTTATTTTCATTCACAAAAAAAGAAACAATATAAGATTGAGAAAATTTTACAACAAAAAAATCAAAAATATTTTATTAAGTGAAAAGAATATTTTATCTTCAAAAATATATAAAAGTCACTTAAGAATTTAAAGAAGTGCTTTAACAAGTTGCGACGATTTTGTTAACGACAAAATCACTTATAAGAGTTAACAAAGCATTGAAGAACAAAAGAGCGAACAATGAAAAATCGATAATAGTATTGAATAGAGTTTCGAACGTCTCTTCAATACATTTGATTTCTTTCTTATTTTTTTCGATTTCTAAAATATTTTTCGACTTCGCATTATTTATATTTTTTAAACGCCTAAATTAATGTTTTTTTTATTTCGTCTTTCGCGTAATTCTTAGACGCAATTTTGTTATTTTATCATTTAACTTTTTAATCTTTTGAATAGCTTTATTCATTTTTTGATAATTAAAAGTCAAATCGCATTTTCGATTCTTTCGATAACACTTCTTACATTTGAGATATTTTTTATTTACTTAATAAGATACGCCAAATGCGACATAGACTCGACAAGAACGTATTATAAAAAGAGCGTGCTTATAGCAACGATTAACAACGAAATTGCGACATTGTTTAGTAATTAACTTGATTAACATAATAAAAAAGAATAAATGATTTCGAGACAAAAATTCTTGAAGAAAGAAGATAGTATTACGAGTCGCGTGTTAATAAATACTATTCGTCGCACATCGCTCTTCACAAGATAATTAGAAGAAAAAAATCTATCAACAAGATCAAAATGATCAAGATGACTTGACCCTTAAGCATCTTGAATTTCGAATCAAGATGATTAAGATAATTAAGGTCTTGAACATCTTGAACACCTTGAATCTCAAATGATGAAAAAGTATATAGCTTTCGAACGCGACTTTCTTATGAATCGTGTTCAACTCATCTTAAGTCTTTACTTATTGTTACTTTGATTCATTGAATCATCTGTGAAGGTTCATTGAACATAAGATTGCCTATAGTTGCAATCCTTGTTACCAAGTGATTGCTTGCATTGCCTGAAGACGCCTACAAACCTCTTCAACAGCATAACTCGCTCTAATACCCCTTACAGAAGTACTAGCGTAACAACGAGGTCAAAATGTGAACAGAAATGGCGACGAGGATGTTGTTTACTTCTCACGAAATTAATGTGGCAGTGCCACCAAATTTGATGAGGAGGTGGCTGCATCCCCCTGCAGAAACTAGTAAATAGTAAAAATACAGAACGCCTGCATTATAGAAGCTCCCGTGATGATCACCGCCACCAAGTACCGGCGAAAGTCGTGACCGCTTTGTGCACGCTTAGTCATCCTTATAAGGAGGCGGTCACGACTTTTGCCGGTACCTGGTGCCGCTTTGATTCGAGAATTTAGTCTCGATCATCACGGCTAGACGTCTCTCATTCTTGAGGGTGCTCTTTTGGCAGCATGTGTCGTGGAACAATGCATTGTACTAAATTTCCCCCAAGATGTGCGATACTCGTAGGATCCATAAGAGCCGATCCGTCTTTCGAATCTAGGCCTTTTAATAAACAATGGCTGATATCGAAGTACGACTGGGGAGCCCAGCGGAGCGAGTACGAGGACTATGATTGATATACTCACAAAGACGAGATGTTCAAGCTCAACAATCACAGGCAAATCCATTCTCGTTATCCTCACGGGCCCCTTCGTTCCCATGTCCATCTTCAGAAACCGGTTCTGATATGAATACCCGTCAAAAAGACTCTTACGAAGATAGGACACGGACATTTTTGATGGCATCAATGTCTTCGAAGACCCTCTGCTGCCGACCCATGCTTCGTCGAACCTGATACGAGAAAGAATTTGGAGATCAATGAGCGAGCAGCGCAACTGAACAAGACCTACAGTCAAAACGCTCGCTCGGGATATTCCATCAACTTTGTATCATGTATCTGGATAGGAGGCTTGAAATCTCGGTATTGCAGCGCAAGTTGGGTGCTGACATCAAAAAGAACATTGTAGTGCAAATAGAGTAACGAATGCACAAAAAGTTGCAAAACGACACCGTCCTATCCGATGATATATGTCGCTGCAAGGGTCTAAATACCCAGGCTGGGATGATAGAGATGATTGGAGCAACTGCTACTCGCCACATCCGAGCGATCATGCACAGCCAGATCGTACCTGACAGACAGAAGTGACCCACACATGCAGGTCTCGGTATATCGTCATCTTGTGATCGACTGCCGGGGTCTGGCATATCGTGGACCAGTGTGCGAATCAAAGCCAAGTCACTACGTGACGGAGATAGCCCAATGTTGGCGAATGGAGATAGCTGGGCAGACGAGCGAGGTTTGAATAAATTTAAAGGTATGGTGTACTTCCTACCCACGGGGTTATGACATGTGAGAGCAAGACAGGGTCTATTTGGGTGTGAGATGGGCCAAATAAACCCTGTCAGGCTAGCATATAACCCCCCAGCGGCCAGACATGAAGTACTGACAGTGAGATGCACAACTGCAGCTGCAGCTCTCATGCGAAAATTGTCGAGACATTGTGATTCTGCATGAATGATGGCAATCGACATGCTCCATGCTTCTCATCGCGCTCGCAGGAGCTTGGACTGTCTAGTCGCCACATGGCGAACAATCAAGCTTTCGACTCGACAACGGGTGCTTCCGGCCAGGAGCGTCTGGTCCGCGACATTAAATCTGAGTGGCAAGGAAGCTGTTGCATTACTGCTGTATATTGGGTGTCCTAACAAGGATCCTGGATGGTTGAGCCGCTGTACCGAATAACCAGCTGCATCAGCCTACTCAAGCGAGGACGTCCGATCTGCGGGAATATGCACCTGAGATCAAGCATCTTCGGACCTGACACGGAGAGAAGCCACTTCTCGTCATCGAATTCTATCTCTCTACCGTATGAACGATGACCCCGTAAGGCAACCATTAGGGAGATTCTCCCAGGGCCACCTTACTAACGTCAAGGTCACTGGAATTACTCTCAACCTCAAGCTTCCTGGAATAGGACATCAACTCAAGGAAGTTAAAAACGCAGTGTGGCTGAGAGCCGCGGAGGGACTTGCTTATGAAAGACTCAAGGTAGTAATGTTTCAGCAGCTCTTATGCCACGGGTGCTGGGAGACCCGACTACCCTTGCTGGGCGTATCCCGCTCAAGCCACACGGCGATAAAACTACGAGCATGCTTTTCAACGGAAGTTGCTGAAAGTGTAATCGGGATTCTGCGACTATGTTGAGCTTTAAGTGCAATGAGAGAACGCGCTGGTGCTGGACTGAAGAAGCTTCAACAGCCCACCAACTTTTGAAGCCTTCAATTTCTACACCGACACAGATTGTCAAAAGCTACTTCCCCTCCGATGGTTACATGTAAGCGTGACAGGGTTCATTTAGGTGAGAGCTGAGCCAAATGAGCCCTGTCACGCTTATATGTAACCATTCGGAGGGGAAACAGGTCATGTGGAAAGGTGAGAGCAGAGCAGAGATCGATATTATACAGGTCATCATTGCAAGTTGAACGTCGGCCGCTTACTCCTCGCTTAGCGAGCCAGTCGGGTAATTGCGGTGCTGAGCTAGCTCAACCAAGGATCACGACCCAGCTGACTGCTGCATCTTTCGGTCATCCAAAGCTGCCAATATCCTTAGTTCACCGAGCACAGCGCCTCCAATCCCCCCAGGGACAATGACCATCTTTCCTCGCCATACGAGTAGAGAGTCACTATATGCCGACGTGACCAAAGACATGAGCTCATACCGAGGCCAGAGCCCCAAAGAAGCTGGACCCGTCAAAGCAAGTGCACTTGCTACAAATGGGAAGTCGCACCGGGAGCTGCGTCGTGATTTCTTCCATGATCAAGATCGTTGGCTTTGCATCTCTAGCTTGTTGCTCGGGAAGGCGAGGATGGGATGACTTTCGTGGTACACTAAGCAGCCACTTTTACTGTTTTGGTTGATTTCACCACAACGGCCACAATGGGTTGACACTAGTCCATCGAGAAATGGAGCTGCCCAGGTTTACACTTCAAAACTTGATTGGGAAGGGGCAAAACCTCTCCTACATAACCGAGTGATGCCTCCATCTCAACGCTTCTCAGCAACAATAATTTTTACACCCTACTCCTACCATGCTCGCACTCGCAGCCGCACTGCTTGGCCTCTGCCAAATAGCAGTTTCGAAGACAGTGGAATACCATTGGAGTATTGACTGGGTCACCGCCGCGCCTGATGGGTTTTCAAGGCCGGTGATTGGCATTAATAGCCAATTCCCGCCACCTGAGGTGCACGTTACAAAAGGCGATCGGTTCGTAGCTCATGTATACAACAATTTGGGGAATCAGTCGACGGGTCTTCATTGGCACGGACTTCGCCAGTACGGCAACCAAGTTTATGATGGACCTTCGGGAGTTGTCCAATGCCCTATTCCTCCGAACGGCACGTTCACCTACGATTTCCCCGTAAGCTTTTCTCCTTTCAGCGCGGGTAGTGATAATGCTGACCATACCATAGATTGAGGTCATTGGGACATACTGGTATCATTCGCACAATCAAGGTCAATATCCTGATGGTCTACGAGCGGCATTCATTGTGCACGACCCAGCGCCGCCTTTTGAATATGACGAGGAGATTGTCTTGACAATGTCCGATTGGTACCATGATCAGATGCCTTTCCTCGTCAACCAGTATCAGTCGACCGCCAACCTAGCCACGACCGATAACGGCATAACCGCCCCAGTGGCCGACTCCGGTCTGTACAATGATAAATCGGAGAGCATCATCCATGTCAAGCCAGGAAAGACATACCTTGTCCGCATGATTTGCGAAAGCAATTACGCTGGCGTTGCGATTGACATTATACAGCACAGCCTGACAGTCGTTGAAGTGGACGGGGAGTATGTAGAGCCGACTGCGCTGGGAGCGAAGAAGCTTCGTATAGCACCAGGTCAAAGATGGGCTTTCTTGATGACGACGAAGGACGATATAAGCCAAAACTATCCAATCTTCGGCGCACTGGATGTCAACATGCTGTTCCCGCCAACCGGTCAACCCCCTCATACTTTCCAGGGGAACATGACAGCATGGCTGGTGTACGATGAGGCCAAGCCTCTCCCACCTCCACCAACTTATTACGAGTTCGAATTCTTCGATGACTGGACCCTTAAACCCCTTGATCAGCAGCAAATAATGGAGCCCGATCATAAAATTCTCATGGAGACCGGATTTACCGATATCAATGGTATTGCACGAGCAGTCATCAACAATATCACGTATCTACCCCAGAAGGTGCCATCATTGTACACTGCCATTTCAGTTGGAGAGAACTACTCGTCGAATCCGTTGGTATACGGGCAAGTCAACCCCTTCGTTCTTAAATACGGTGAAGTCGTTGAGATCATTGTCAACAACAACCATAACAATCTTCACCCTTGGCATCTCCACGGTCACTCCTTCCAGGTCATTCAGCGCGGCGATCCCAACGTTGGTCCTTTCAGCGGGTATTGGACAAATATTTCGAGCACACCTATGAAGCGTGACACTATCATGGCAAACAAGCAGTCCAACATAGTCATTAGGTTCAAGGCCGACAACCCAGGTGTCTGGGCTTTCCATTGCCACATTGAATGGCATATAGAGTCTGGACTGATGGCCACCATGATAGAGGCACCGGAGTATCTAAGTAACATCACGATACCCAAGGATCATATAAACGCCTGCAAGCAGTATGGATATGGTATGGCTTACCAGGGTAATGCAGCGGGCAATACTCGGAATCCTCTGGATCTTACAGGTTCTAACAACCAGGTTTTGCAGTACGCGCAGGGGTAAGTGGAACATCTCTCCTATCAAGGTATTTTCTCGACTTACTGACACTCGTTAGTTCCCTGTACCCGCCAACCAAGGAATTTTACCGCAAACGCTCCCTGTTTGGCATCTCTCCTGGGCGGTAAAGTTCGGTCAACCCCTTACATACGTAATAATAGCATCTCGGCGGTGGTTTCACCGCTCATCACTCGCTAGCATTGCTCTCGGCGTTTTTCCCTGGCAGAGCGAGCCTCGGAAGGTCTTTGTACAAAAGAGTTTGGTCTTCTAGCGCTGTATATATCCTTGAATATCCTTAGCCCGAGCACTGGGATAAAAATAATATCAACAATGCTTATACCCACCTTGTCTGCCTCATTCACACATCGCTGCATATTGTTCAACCGCCTAACCCGGTAACCTTGAAGCTTCGTATACCTCTACATAGCCCCAAGTCGACGTAGTCCAGGCCCCGCGCCTGCCGCAGCCCCCTCATTTAGATGATGACCTATTCGGCGAGCTATCTTATTGTTTATCCTCCTCCTCTTCCATAGCTTTGATACAGTCGGTCGATGTACAAAATGATCCAACTCCTCCCAAAGACACCAGACCATCTACTTCGATGAATGTACTCGTACTTCGAGGGAACGCTCGGGACCTTGACGTGAGACCGACGACGCAATTGATTGTACCAATCAATTGCGAGTTCAAGGTTCTTGGACTTCGAGACTCATTACGGAATTAATCCTCACCGTCGTCATGAACGCCCGTCCGCGCGTCCCTTACTTGTTCACTTCACATCATCTTATTTGCCCTTTCGTCAAGAAGAAAAATCACTACCCCCCAAATTAATCAATCCTGAGATCGGTACATGCTTCTACAGAACCACCTCGTATTCTCTTTCCCTTGGATATCCCCTCTTCCCCACCCTGGTCACGTTAATCCTCTCTTGTATCAATCCTCTTATCCCACCCGCCGCACCAGGGTACTAAGCCCAGCGCTGGCTGCACCAACATAATGCTCCCTTTCCCCCGCCCACCCCCCCTCCGCTCCCCTTCACCCTATGAAATAACGTATCCACGAACTTGCGATGGAAATGATGACCAGGTCAGCTCGTCGAATCGCTAAAGCGTCAAATTTTTAAATTTCAAAGCGTATCAATGAGACTGATTGTTGCAGGACTTCGAGAAAGAGTAAGCAGTACGAGGAGGTGGTAATACCGGCCTCAAATATCATCGCCAACTATCTGTCACCTCTCGAATAGGAACGGTCTAAGAAAGTACAGGAAATGTCGTGGACGTAAGCTTACTTTGATCGAGGCTTTTTAAGGGGTTGTGGTCTCCATGGAGAAGGAGAAAGGTTCAAATCTGCCAGTGCTGAAAGCATCGCCGCCCGCGGGGCCGATCTCCCTTGAGTTGGATTGCGGCCGTGGGGTTGAACGGCGTCTGGAGACCACACCGGCCATAGTGGCGTTGAGGTGGGTGGGCTCGTCGTTCGTGATGCCAGCTTCTTCTCAATCCTGTCTCTTGCCTCTCCCAACTTTTTATTTTGCTGCAAGATGCTCTGGATCATCGCTTCTTGGCGTTTACGAGCCTCTTCGAAGTCTTGTCGCATTTTCTGACCAGAAATCTCATAGTCTTTCTGGAGTTTGTCCATCTTCTTACTCCATTCAACCCTTTCCTTGTGCAGTTCACGGGCTCTTGCCTGCTGTCGTTCTTTCAATGCCTCTTTTAGCGCGGTTTTAGCATCCTCAACTTGTCTCTTCAACCTCATGACTTCTTCTGCAAGCTGGCCGCGAGCTTCTTTCCCAGCGGCTGTGTCAGCCAAGTCTTTCTTCTTGGTAACGAGATCCACCTGCAAATCTAGAACTACCTTGTCCGTCCTATCCTTGACGAAAAAACTGACGAGCTCCAATGCGGAAGCCTTGGTATTCATATGTCGCCGGATTTGGCACCCTTTCTGTCTCATTGTGCTCCAAAACTCTGATTCGCCGATGAGATTCGACTCTCTGGCTTCACCAACCCCCGGCTTCTCCAATTCCCACATCGTTGATGCCAGAATGATATTGGGGTAAACGCTTCCGCCAATGATCTTGCGGAACATGGTTATGCTTCGCATAGCAGAGCCTTGCATGCGGTTGTCGATGATCCGGTGAAGGTAGATGATGCCGTTTAGCTTCAGTCCGTCTTGGTATGACGCTTTCAAGAAAGAGGCTATCTCTGTCAGAACGTGGAAATCCGATTTGTCAGAATCATCGAATCCTGGAGTATCAACGAGATACACTTTGGTATGGTCGTTGTAATTGAAGTGGTATATATCAACCTTTTGAGTACCTAACAGGATTAGTCATGTATACAGGTCGTTGTCGGACGAATACATACATGAACCTAAGTCATGCCCAATAACAACCTGATCGCCGACGAGCTTTGAGATCAACGTGCTTTTACCCGAACCTGTAATGCCCATGATAGCGATGAAGATATCTTGTCGGCTTGTGCCTCCTGAGCCTATATTGGTTGTTTCCCCTTGCGAAAGTGTGCCATCTGTTTGCGCAACATTGGGTTCATCGCTGCCAACCCTTTCGGCTCCTGCCTGACGCTTCCCCATGGTAGCTCGAGCATTGCGAACACTCATCTTGAGATACTCAAGATCTCAATGGAGAATGACGATCACAATGGCAAGAACAGGATTTACGATAGATCCGATGGGCTGTCTTTGGCCCCTGTAATCATCGGATTCTTTCGCAAGGGTTGAAAGGTAAGTGAAAGAATAATCTTGGCTGTTGACGCCTAATTACGTGATTCTCGACTTATGGCTTCCGCGCATTGAACTGTCTTCTTGGTTCAGGTTGCTTCTAACTTTCGCATAGAAACGCTCTCAAAGTATTGCCGATACATACACGAGGTCCGTGAGATCACGGAATGGTCCAGGACTAAGTCTCGTTAGTCTTCCCGCTCAGATAAGGACCAACCGCGCCGGAGCTAGTAGTCGGAGCCCACCCTTTCTGGCGGTTGACAATATTATCCGGGCAGTAAGCCTACAGTAGACACCCACAGCGGGTGGAAAGCGTCCGTCAATGATGTTATTTCTTGGCGGCGAGCCTTTCCTGACCAAGGCAGCGTAGCGAGACTCTGACCAATTAAACGTCACCGCTGATGCCAAGCTTAGGTCGATGCTAGCGGGCACCTGCCAACCGCTGTGGGTGCCTACTGTAGCCCAAAGCGCCAAGGGTATTTTCTTCCGCAACCCTTCTGTAAATCCAAATGCTCGAAAACGTATCAGAGAAACCTGTGTGAACATTTGAAAAAGCTTTCTCAATCGAACATTAAATTTCTTGCTCCCAAATAGCAGCTTTGGTGGCTCAAACCGACAGAGAAGACAACTCATGATTGACGCTTTCGGTTAGGCTTACTGTGGCGATAATGTTGTCAACTGCGAGGATTTTCACACTGCATGTATGCATGCATGAGGATGGTGCAAATCGCCTTTTGTTTGGTTGAGAGATCTAGTTGTCTTGGATTGGATAGGAAAAATTAAGCGAGCTGGCCATCCCATCCCGAGATTGTGCTGCCATGTGGCCGCGGTTAAGATAAGGGGCTCGGACGAGGTTGAACCCTCCTTATGTAGGGAAACCTTTCATCTTTTGGGGGAGTTGGGAGTTGTCGTGCAAGGATCAGTTCTGTTGTATCGACCTGTTTGATCTTCGGCTTCTAAGATGTCTTCCTTTAGTCTTGACGGCGAGCTGCCGCTGAAGTAAGCAATGACGAATTATACTACCAACAGACACTGTAGTACTGACAGATTTAGCGATAACGATATAGTCATTGCTGTGATGGGAATCACGGGGTCTGGGAAGAGCAGTTTCATCTCTAAACTCGTAGACACAGAAATCGTGATCGGACACCAACTGGAATCATGTAATCCAGAGCCTATCTATCGCACGGAGTCATAAGGGGAAGAAGATGCTGACCATATCTCCTATCAGGTACGACTGATGTTCAACCTTATGGGTTCCTTCACCCCACGGGACGGCGCGTGTTTCTTCTCGATACGCCAGGCTTTGACGATACGAATCGCAGTGATACCGACGTATTGAAGACGGTCTCAGGATACCTCGCTATGATGTATAGCAAGAACATCAAACTCTCTGGTATCATATACCTTCACCGTATTACTGATGTGCGCTTCAGTGGCTCTACGGCGAAAAACCTTTCGGTCTTCAAGAAACTCTGCGGGAATGATTTTTATCCCAATGTAATTCTTGCAACGACCATGTGGGAGAATCTGGGTGACCCTGGTCTTGCCTCTACGATTGGCGACCGACGAGAGAAGGAGCTCCTGGAGAACGACGGATGGTGGGGTTTAATGATAAGGAGAGGAAGCAAGACTTTTCGTCACAGTGATGACAAGAGATCTGCCTTCAAGATCGTGGATTACTTGATCAGTCTTCGGAGTCGAGCGGTTCTTGAGATCCAGACTCAGCTCGTCGACGAAAACAAAAATCTGCAAGATACCAGTGCTGGGATGGAGGTGGAAAGAGAGATACAACAGATAAGAGTCAAGCACTCCAAGCAGCTGAAAGAGATCGAGGAAGAGACGCAGCAGGCCCTGCAGGAGAAGGACAAAGATCTCGAACTGATTGAGTTGCTGCACAAAGAAGCCGAAAAGAAGAATGAAGAGATGATGAAAGCATACCAAAACCAGCAGGCTCTACAGATAAGTAATCAGGAGCTACTCGAGGAGACCATGGCGAAATACGGCCAGCAAATGGAGCTGCTACAACAACAGTTACAACAGAGAGATCGAGATCATATGAATATAGAACGGCGTTTTGATGACGAGCGCAGGGCGAACGAAGCCAGACACCGTCAACGAGATGAACAATTTGCAAGAGAGAGAGACGATGCGCAGAAGCAGAATCGTGAGGCATTGGAGATTGAGAGAAGCAGGAACGAGCAGGCACAGAGGCAGCATGAGGAGAGGGTCGCGAGTGAGAGAAGCAGGACTGAGCAGGCGCAGAGGCAACAACAAAGCGCAATCGTCGCCGCCGAACGGGCAAGCTTTGCGGCCGAACGGGCGAGATACGAGGCCGATGTTCAACGCCGCGACGCAGGAATGGCCGACCAAACAAAACGATTTGAGTCGGCAATAAGCGGCCTTCAACAACGGCTAGATAACTTATCACCTACTCCCCGCACCATCAGCAACCCTAGCTCTCACGGTACTCTTTCAGATAGTGATAGCCCTGATGAAGATGAAGCCGAAGACGAGATCGAAGAGCTCCCTGATCATTACGAGGATGATCAAATAGCGCGTGCTAGATACGAGAATTCGCTGGCAAAGGGGGGACCGCTCCTCATGGCTGTTACTGGAGTGGCGGAATATGGTCATGATGGCCTGAACCTCAGGCTTCGACCCACATCGTGACTGCTGATTAGTCAGGCACCGTCCGAATTATTGAGGGCTTAGCAGTTCTCGATTGTATGGTTGGGTGCGCATCTAAGCCCTTCCGCACATTGCTAATATTTTGTTGTACAAGTGTGATGGCCACTTGGCAGTCACTTGTTGTGGTCATGAAGGCCGCCTAGCAAAGCGATCATGTTGCCCGTTGAGTGAAAATGTTGCTCTTCTTGAACATCTTGTTGAATGGTGCATCGCAAAACCAAGATTTCTCAGATTTTATGACAAAGTCGCTTCAAAATTGCTTAATTTTTTTGCCACTGAAGATGCCAAGTCCAGGTAACCGCCGTCATGGCACCATAATTTAGACACTGCCGATACCGCCGAGTGTAGGATAATCTTCGGACGGATTTCTGTCATTAGCGCTTCCATGCTGCTTGCCCGTGCTTAGCATTGTTTTCAGATTCTCGATCCCAACTTTCGTCAAAATTACTTCTAGTCAATTTTATCAACCTTTTTATTTCTTGATTTGATTTATTAAAAATCTTACATGTAAAACAAGATACTTGGCGCTTTGCAAAATTACTTTGCTAGTAAAATTTGATATAGAATTGAAGCTATTATAGTTGTTGCAAATTTTATGTAATTGCGATAGGTTCAAGCGACTATTGTTCTACAACTGCAATTTAGAACGCGAAATCTATATCTTGTAATAAATTAATCAAAACACTCTTGAATAGTACAAAACTATATCGAATTAAAGCGCAAAGCTTACTCTATTTGTATTTTAGGTTTGAGAATTAAATAACAAGAAATGCGAAAGTTGATAAAATCGACCAAGAGTGATTTTGACAAAAGTTGGGGATCGGGAATTTGAAAATAATGCCAAGCACGAGCAAGCAACATGAAAGCGCTAACACCTTGGCAACACTCATGTTGGTCTTTTTGTTGCACTCCCAAGATCAAACACAATACCATGATACCTTCTTCCGGCAGGTACCCATCAAGGAGGATCTCGAGCGCTTGCCATAGCATCCGCCAAATCTCATAAGCGACACCTGTTGTCCACTTCCCAACATCAGGTCTCCCATCCCCCCTACTCCCAATTATACGCACTCAGCATCTACCCCATAAGCTCGATCTCGGAAGACAGTTCCGCAGCCCCGACCACCTACACATCACCAAATAGACTATGCCGTCCACCAAAATCAACGTCCCTAATCCTCCACCGTCTCCACTGCCGATCTCCCTCCGCAACGACATCACAAGTGCGCTGTTCTCGCAGACAGAGGCTATACCAACGCTTCAGAAGACGCTTCTCGCTGAATGTGAAAAGGGGGGGTGGCTGGATGCTGTGCGTGAGCGGTCGTTCCAGTTGTTGAGAGAGGATGGGGGGAGGGGGTATAGGGAGGTTATGGCGATCTTGGTGAACGAAGCTATGGGCCAAGGAGAAGGGGGGAAGAGTACAGGCGAGGCGGCAAAGAGTGGGAGAGTGAGGGGTGGCAGGCGAGAGGTGGACGTGAAGATGCCTGAGAGGGCAGTGAATGAGGGCGCGAGGGTTGTTAGAGATGCCTTAGAGGGGATCGTCGAACTCGTGGAGCACCCGCGATGACGGAAGTTTGGATTGGCGCCGCGGCTCAGCTTAGAGAACAGCCATCAAGACGATAGAAGGGATGGCGAGAGACTCATGCCTTAGAGTTCTAAGAAAAACGAATAGCCGGCATTCACACCGGCTAATCACAGCTTTCTTGATTTCTGGTAATGGTATCTATGGGTTTGCAAGAGCGATAACAACCATTTCAACGATCAAGATTGTAAACATTCAGGGTGGGCGTCTTCTACTTGGTCCCGGTGTTAATGCTGACTGTGGACCGCTTATAGCCCATCACCATGAATTACATCGAGCCAACGCCCCCATGACGAGAGACAATACGGACTTTGGGGAGACTATCCAGGGCTCGTTGCATGCCATGGTCGTGTCTACTCCGAGGACTGCTAGGTCCCGCAAATGCGTAATCGTGGCTACATGGTCAGCGTGGACCGACTTCACATCCCCAACGCCGATGAATGGATTGAACGCTCAATACACTCAGAGAGGGAACGGATAGACTCCTCGCTGCAAGCCTTACTGTAAGGGCTCGATGACCTCCACGATATTTATGCCAGAGACCAAATGGAACAACATGGCCGGACTTCGAACAAGGCGGTATGCGAAACCAGAGCGCGTAACGCGATCAGGTCGTAAACCCGGAAGCCATCTGGGGCCGTCAGACCGTCGTTCGACGTGCGGAAGTGATCAGGCCCCGTAAGCACGATGCCACATCAGTTCCACCAGGACCTCGAAAAGGACGAACCCCGTTATGTGGCAATCAAGGGATGCGGTCTGGCAGACCTCAATGGGATCATCCATGAGTCTTATTCCGCAGGCAGTGTAATTACATTGACAATAAGAGTCTGCGGCCGAACGCTGGTAACTCCCTTAAAGATGGTTTTAAAGGACTCAACGTCGCCATAGAATCGTCTTTACGATCCTCTGAAAGGACACCCTAGGCTGAGGAGACATTCAGTCGCCAGGACAAAGGACTCTTCATACGCTCGCTAGGCCGCGCTCAGACTCTTCATGATGTTGAACATCGTTCAAGGGTCCGAGATACATCTGAAGGATCCTTATCTTCAGCTTATTGTCACACAAAACGTCCAGAGGTCTCACTCAGCGCTTAGAACTGACTTCGTATTGCTCAGGCTTCAGTGAATCCTGCTGTCATGGATGCAACAGTCCCCCTCATGATCTGACTCTGATCACTATCACTGACTCCTTCCTCGCTGCGTATAAAGGGAATCTCCATGTTCTTCGATTTCTACTTTGCCAGCTGAAGATCATTCTCGGTCCTTAAACAATAGCAACCAGCCTCCAATTAACCGTTTCTCAATCGAGCAGCCTCGACACAAACATGAAGTCTACAGCCTTCGCCTTCGTGTTCTCCTTCCTTGCCATAGGCGCCACTGCGCTCCCTCAGTCGACTGGCTCGGGGCTCACAGGCCAAGTTCCTCCACCGCCGTGCCTGGTAAGTCTTGTTCCAACAACACAGACGCAGTTGAATGACTAGGCCATTATCTCCTGTTCCTACCCTTCACTTGCACGGAAGATCGCCTCCATCGCTTGCGGCGTCGTGCTAACGGAAGCATAGTACGCCTGCATCCAGAAGTACGGCAACTGCGCAATCTGTACTCCTTCCGGCGATGCTGCCATCACAGCCTGCTATGAAGATACATGCGGCGGACCGCCCACAGGATCGAACCCTTGTAAGCACAACCTCTCTCCATCATTCCTCTGAAGCTTCGCAGCTCGACCTTCCAAGAATTGTCGCGCTGAAGCGATGACGGACGCGCTCACTTTGGCAAGCGCTAGCGCTTACATGATCTTCTTTTGTGCACAGATGCCGGCGTCTACTACTCCACCATCTGCTCCGACGGCGGGTACCAAGACTTCACCACCACGCCGCCGCATTTCGTAACAATCCCACCAACGGACTGCTCTCACTAAGGTAGCGACAGGGTAGATTTAAATATGGCCCAACTCGTGAGCACAGGCAGAAGACAGCAGAGAAAGCATGCTGAGTGGTTAGGCGCCTAACGCGGCTGCAACGATCAATACAGTCTTGCAGCAATCATATCTCTCCACTCCCATCAACATTTATGAAGGGGGTGTGCCGAACATTTCTCCATTTAGCCCCGTTTTCTCTTTGTTCTCTTTGCCTTTGCGACCCATCTTTAGCCGGCTACTCCTGATAGCTTTTTGGTATTTGCATGTCGTTCAGGCTACGTTTCAAATTTGTTCTCGCATTGCTACGAAATTGTCGATCATGTCTTTTTCCACGGTATTTGAGGGCGCTTGTTGGCCCCTCACTCCAAGAGTTGAATGATATAGCCTTCACAATGCTTCACCGTTTCTCTTGTTTCTTCACACGCAAGAATGAAGAAGTACTTCCAAAACACGGATTATAGCAATCCACTACCCCACATTTGTGAATTCCTAGAATCGCCGGCAGATCGACAATCCCCGCATACCCCGCGTGCCGGCCATGTGGCAGCGTGTGACGTACCCTCGTACCAAGACTGCCCAACTGCATTTAAGCATCGATAGCACTCTCTCGCTGCACATCCAAACCATCTGACAGCTTTCACCACTTGCCACTTTCACCCATTCGCACATATGACGGATAATAAGAGCCGAAGTCGTCTTCAAATCGCAGGCGACAGGCTTTCTGCAATGGCTTCCACCGTCACCGGTCGTCCATCCCACGGCTTTCCCGCCTTCGATGACTTGCCCAAGGTTGAAGGTCAGCCTCAAGGCTGTCTGTGGGGTCACTTCGACAAAGGCCAGAAGAAGGATGAGGTCGGAAGTAAGCAATCACAAACTCCCGATGAACCTTGGCCATAATAGGGATATCTGTTGACCTTGCCAGCGGTTAATCTTTTGACACCCGCTGTGGTGAAGGAAGCAAGCCGGGAGATCTCGACAGGAGAGCATATCCAGTTGGATTGGGCGCTTGAGAATGTCCAGTTTGGAGGCTTTGGCCGGCAGGAGTTTGATCATAAGCTCATTGATTTGAACGCCAGTCTTGGGTTCAAGGCGTTTGATGATGAGATCCATTTCAATACCCAGATTGGCTCGCAATGGGACAGCTTGAAACACGTGGGTGTTTGGGGGATGTTTGGCCGGTCGAAGGGTCAGCTAACGGAGGAATAGTTCGGTTCTCAAAGGACTGGCATGTACTACAATGGCCTCTCGCACGAGGAGGCTACAAAGTCTTCAACGAATGGACTACATAGTGAGCGAAGTCTGAGGACGAATTGCTGAGCGACCCGGACTGAAGATCACCAGATATGTGCGAACGAGGCGGTATCGTAGGCCGCGGTATCCTCGTGGACTGGGTAAGCCCTACCCACCATCAGCCTTGATCCCTAATAAAATACTCACCTGTCATCCCACCACAGCTCCGCTGGTACGAGGCCAAACATGGCGACCCCCCCTCCCCCATCAGCCGCTACGAGATCCCCGTCTCCGAGATCGAAGCCACGCTCGCACACCAAAACACCACCCCCCTTCCCGGCGACATCCTCCTCATCCGCACCGGCTACGTGCGCTGGCACAACTTCGCCCCCCCCAACGAGCGACGACGCGGCACGCAGGAAAACTCCCTGTGCATAGGACTCCAAGCCAACGAAGCGACCGTGCGCTGGCTCTACGACCACCATTTCGCGGCCGTGGCGGGCGATAGCATGACGTTTGAGGCGTGGGCGCCGGATCTGGAGAGCGGATGGTGCTTGCATGAGTGGTTGCTGGTGCAGTGGGGGACGCCGATTGGGGAGATGTGGGATCTGGAGGCGTTGGGGAGGAGGTGTGAGGAGGAGGGGAGGTGGAGCTTCTTTTTGACGAGTGCGCCGTTGCATGTTACGGGGGGGGTGGGGAGTCCGCCGGGGGCGATTGCGATCTTTTAGGGAGATTTGGGCTCCCTTGACTTAGGGTGGATGGGGTACCACTGACATTGCTCAGAATGACCTGTCATGATGGGGTGTCTGGACCTCGGGTGGGCTCCTGTCAAGATTAGCAAACGAACCTGCGCGTGTTGTATCCAAAAACCCCAACCCCAAACCAATCAGCCTCCCCCCCGGCGAAACCCTTCCCCAACAGTCCGACCCACTCCTCCAACCCCCGTCCTTCCCCCACACTGTATCTCTATTCTTCAATCCGTTCGCATCTCCAAGCCACCCATCACTCAACACAACGCCAACTCCCCCATTCAATGAAACCCCACATCACATTTGCTTATTCCACCTCCACATGCCGCTTCTCGGCGTTTTATTATATCCGTTTTTTTACTTATCTCTTAGTTCAAGCCCGACGTCAACCATAACCCCCTCTCCTATATAAAATACTCAACTATCTCCATCCCAACCCAAAAATTCTACGCCCACTTATAGGACTATCATCTAAGCATCTCGTAGTCACCACTCTCGAAGCAACTTCCCTACTTGGAGCCGGGGCGGGGGGTTACGAGGATACCATCTCGGAAGAGTCCCTCACCTAGAGAGAAGTCTAGCACTCTAAGTATGTATTCGACTCCTCAACTCAGAACGCACGGCATGAAGCAGGGGTGAACGGCGGCGCTGTGCTGTTGGGATGCGATATGGTTTCTGAGGGGGAAGGGGAGGGAGGGAAAGGAAGGGGGGTAGGGATGTTGTCGCTGTTCATATTGTGTGGGGGGTGGCTGATGAGTGGGTACGACGGGTGGAATTATGTTAGACGATTAGGTAGTTGAGGAGATTGAGGAGATAGCATTTGCGCGAAGGCGGTGGAGGACAAATTCGCGTGATAGTGTTGATGTGGATGTTGGGAGCGGTAGTAGTAAGGAATGCTGGTGTGGGAAGGAGTGGGTTTGTGTGCTTGGGGCGAGGGTGAGGGTGTGCTACTATTAAGGAGGTGAGCAAGAGTGGGAGTGGTTATGGGGAGGGGAGTAAGGGCAGATCGAGGGTGGAGAAGGTATTGAAGGGGGGGGAAGGAAAGAGATGTTAGGGAGGGTGGAGTGCTAGGCTGGGACTACGGGGCTGGCGAAAGCTTTGGGATGTTGTGAGAGGAGTGATTTGTGGGTTTACAGAGGGGGTGTTTTTGATGAGTCTGATGGTTTTGAATTGGTTTCCAATGGTTTTTCTTGTCTAAGAGTTCTGGTAATCCTTGATGCTTTACTTTGGGGTGGTTTTTCTTAGGTTCTCCTCGAATGGCTCGCTTGCCTCAGATAATACAGGCCATCGATAACAAAGGTCAACGGGAAGAGTCACTGGAACCTATAGACTCCCCTAATCTAAGCGGCAGAGACAAGAAGTGGGTTAGAGTAGTCGAAAAAGAAGATAGTTGCAATAAGAAGACGACGCAGGCAAGAAATAGTGCTGCTTTAGCTTGGTACAATCGATGCACTAGTAGTACAAACCAACCGTTTCAGTCCCATGCGAGGTAGTTTCAATTTTCGCTATTTCTAGGGCGAAGCATGCTGCACCATTGGTTCGATAATTTGGAATTGTCTTGCGATAAAAGTTAAGTAGAGTCCAAGGCTTTCAACAAGATTGAAAGCTAGAATTACGCAAACCATGTCTCGAAGAAGATATTTTCACGAGAAATACGAATCTTGGGCCACTCTATGGCACGACTTTGTGTTCTCTATGGCTTACATGATAGTGTCATGTGTAATACTAATAGTATTAACGGTTCAGTCCAGTGCAAAGCCTATTCGCAAACGATTTGGATCAGTACGGCACCTGGTGACGGCCTAGATCTGCACCATTAGTGCTGTTTCTTGTGCTGTAGGAAGGGAATGCAGGCGAACGACCACCACACAGAACAGTCTAATCGGCGGACAAGCATTTACCCCTTAATCTCCCTCGTCTCTGGCACTAGCCCCTCTTTCTTGCAGGGCTTTCCTAAAATAATTGCCTCTAAATATTAAGTGGTATAAATCCTGTAAGAAATTAAGAAATGTTGTTATTCCAAGGCGACATCGACGTGTTTCAAGAGTGACTGTTTAGTGAACGACGATGCTAGCTGGGTTACTCAATCGACAACGAGGGTTTCTAGAAGACAGGTTCTCTATCAACAAGCCAAAAAGCTCCTGTTGAATAGCCCATCATGCTCACAGCTTGACACTAACACTGGGCTCGTCATCGATAGGAGTATCAAGCTCCGTCGAGCTCTGGCTCATGATACTATAGCCTTCGGAATCAAGGTCCTGAATTCGCTGGACCTTACGATCTCGCAACCATTTCGGATCCGAACCTCCAAGCGCCTTGGTGGCCTGTTGGTCGTCTTTGTATTCATTCTCCAACTTGTCCATTGCTCGTCTATCGTCATCCTTCTGCTTATGAGTATATTTTTCATAGCCGATCGGTAAGACAGCGGCCGAGGCACCTGGGCCCAATTAGCTGCAATGGTTCTGCGTTTGAAGTCCTCAAAGACCCGTTCATTAGAATTCTATGCCATAATATCCCATTGAGCGTACAGCTATTTTTTTTCTTCGGTAACTTACGCTAACTTATTAAGACCATTCATGAGGTATTCAGGCCGCTGCTTGCACAATGCCACGGAAAGAGTCACTAGGACTGCCAACGAAGCCGGGCAATTGGCCCCCTCCTAGGCGGCAGAAGTAAACACGGAGTGGGAAGGCGGGTCGGATATAGAGACGAATGCAATGGAGATGCAGTGGTCACGCGCCTTGAGTAAGGATTTCAGGTGTTGGGTTTAGGAATTGTTCGAGCGTTTGCTTTTCTTTGCACTGCGCAGCTAGCAGAGCAGGGAGCAGGGTCGTGTCATACAGCGGGTAATTTCGCCTTTAGTTTCTGGCTCTTGAATCGCGTGATGGTCCCCATGGCTGATACCAATAGGAGAGGGAGCCTTGACCGTAGTGTTTGAAATCACATCGTTGTATATTTTCTGGACTTTTCCCAGGTGTTATTCTACATACGATTATGCCTGAATCGCTGCTTTTGTCTTCCTGGAAGGGAGCTTTGTTCATGTTTTTGATGTTTATATGTTCGTATCCGCTAGAGGAATTCTTTGGCTACTCTGTCCCATGCGTCGATATTCCAAAGCATTCTGGTCGCGTAAGCTGGCGATCCTCTGCACGAATGATATCTGGTGACTCAACTTCCATGGTACGTCGTCCATAGATTATCTTCTTCCCCCAACACCTGTTCGCTCTTTTTAATGCCATTTCTTTCCTTTAAAAGGAGCTCATCACAAATATCGCGTTCTATCACGCACTCTCTGGTATCCAGTACAATACACTGGCCTGTGATGACTTGTGACCTTGTAAGGATCATCTGTGGTATAGACCAGCCTCCTGCCCTACAATCTATAATTTCTGGGTCTAGGCTAGCATAGGTACGCCGCGAGAACATCCAGTGCCAAGCTAGGAGCGTGTTGGATCAGCCAATTAATCAGCTAGGCAGATATGTTCGATAACGTTCCTTAGCTTGAGTGGAACGTCTGTCCGATCTCTTTGCTTTCACTACTTCGATCATGCAGTTCACGGTTGAGCCTTCGAAAAAAAGAGATCTCGGAAGTGGCGCGAATCGAACCTCTGGCGGCCCACCTTCGTCCCACCTGTTGTGAATCAAGGTAGATAGTTTGGAATGACGAATATGGGCTGATGCCCGTCCTCAGTACCCATGCATGCACCATGAGTCCTGACACTTGAAACCAACTTCTAATCTTGATTGTAATCTTGCTGATAATGTGTCCAATGAATGATAGCACGAGTTCGATGGAGGTGTTGAAGATGTATTGATCTGGTGAATTTGCTCCTGCTGAGTAGAAGGCTGTAATTCATCGTTTTGTCATACTAGATTGGTGAATAGGGTACGTTCTGTACGAATTAAATGCCGAATAAGATCATAGTGTAGTGTTGTTTTGCTGACATGTGACCAATCTGCATTGTGACATGCTGACAGGTTTGATTCGTGTTGCTGACTCTGCCTGCCGTTTAGAACGTTTCTGGCCGTAGAATTGATTGAATCAACTTGGCCAAAAGCGCGTATGTGGATGGTAATGCTGCGGGATAGCCCCAAACCAAATTTTACGTGGTGCTTTCTCCAGTAGTCGAGGACTTCACATTATATGTGCCTGCACTGTCCCAACTGCTAGCCCAAGGAGCGCAACGACGTAGGCGCTCAACGCAAATGCGCCTTGCAAGTCCTTTTTCAGTACAGACCAGCAGATAGCAAAGACCGTGGTACCGAGGACTACGAATGACACTGCCAGTAACCACAGTCTTCCAACTATCCATCCTTCGACGATCTGGAGGCCCCAGCCGACACTGGTGCCTGTCTGAGGGCAAATGACAAGCTTTTCTCTCTTTTTCTTAGGGGTGCGTAGAAAAGCAATAGGCTGATCATTGTTCGCACATTCTGGATGATGGAAGAAGTGCGTCATTATGTGCTCGCCCACCGGTGGTATGAGATCGCAGGGCTGGTACAGGTACTCATCTTTTCTAGATTCAGGTGGCAAATCGGGTACTTTGCGAATGTCGACGAAGTCTCTGATATGTAGTTCGAACTATGACCCAACATCAGCGTTCTGCGTTTCCTGCTAGCGAGCCCTCCGCAAGCGAAACGCACTTGCACAAATCTGATGCTTCTCACTGTTTTCATTGACACGTGGTGGATGAATCGTCCTTTCATATTAGTATAGAACCCCTTTAGGCCGGCGAAAACCTCTCGATCAGACTTTGCGGAGCACATATCAAATTGGCACAAGGTTGGTGGAGTTTGGCGCTGCCCTGCACATACGAGTAGCCATCTGCCCTCGGGACCAATTTCAATCACGTTCGAGGAGGTTTCGACTTGCTGGATGTGATTGATGTTAGATGTTGGTGAATGCTGAAGAGAAATATGTGAGCCCTGATCTTGACGGCCTCTTACGCGAGCTACCTGCGGCCTGTCCGCTGTTCGGCCTTGAGATGTGGAGGTTTCGACTGGTCCGTTTCCCGGTTTGTGCCGTACGTGACCCTTCAAGATTCTTTGAAGTTCCTCTGCCTCTCCACATCTGAGCTCCACATAATCATCATATAAGCGTTGACCGCAGTGCTACTAAGACTAGCTACTGCTGGAATTCCTGGTTGAGCAAACAAACGACTTACACACTGCCACCGTATCCTTGTTTTGCCTTTCTCAAGCGGACACTCGACCATCGCACGTAATTGCTTGTATACCTCTATGAGCACCATGTTAGAGCCGAGGACGTAATATTGGTGAAGACATCTCCATGTCCCTGGCCTTAAGGATAACTGTGTGTTCCCCTCCCAGCCTCGGCAAGCGCGGCTTAGTGCAGTCCTGATGCGGTTGGCTTTGCGCATGTGTAACACAGGGGTCTCGAGCAATATAAAAATTTCGGTCAGCAAAACCGTGACAAAGATCAAAGAGTGTGCTAGTAGTAACCACCAGCTGCCATTGCTGGCATCGTCAATTATCAAAATGAGCAGCCCAACGAGGATTCCTGTCAGGAACATTCCCGTTCTGCATTGGCTCAGCAAGTGTTGGACTCGGAGACTATTTGGATATCGGCCCACAATGATTGACGGTGGCAATAATGATCTCGCGATATTCACTCGGTCTTCATTCAAGATCAAGTCCAACGAATCTCTCCGTGGTTTCGGTGTACGTTCGGCAGAAGTGTTGGTCTTGGATGACGACTCAGACTGTGCTTCGAAGCCAGTGGTTTTATCCAAGCCAGTTGCAATTGGTGTGATCCCGGCATTTCTCTGCGAGTGTGAACGTGCAGTCCAGCTTGGGCGAGTTCGTGTCCCATATGTAACCACAGCGGAGCTTCCTTGCGTTGTTTCCGATTGGGCCCAAGCTGCAAGATTAGATCGAGCTGGTATGCGGCGAACACTACCGGAAGTCACGTGGAGCATCCCGGAGCCAAGGTAAGCGACACTCAGGGTCCCTAGCTCTACGGAAACGATTAGGATTCGAAGGGTGAGAGTTTTCTTTGACTTTGAAACAGTCGCCCAGTGGATAAAGCCTTGCTTCCAAGCCAAGGAAGTTTGAGACGAAGCATGTACTGCTTGAGCGCCCTTAGCGGCGTCTTGCCATAGCCGTGCGCCGCCTAGGATTTCGATCATTCCCCCAAGTTTCGGTGCCATGTGCGAAATCTGTTGTAGCAAACGATACACGTTGCAAGTGTTGCGGACCTGGATAAGCTCTATAGGACGTCAATTGGCAGGACATCAGCTAGTGTGGGTTGAGAATTTCACCTGCGGTTACTGGACTGATTGGACTCCAATTCCACCCTTCTTGGGTTATAGCATAACTTTGGTGATGACAGTTTGCCATTGGAAGCGGCATGTTTCTTCTATCATTTCGCCAAGAAACAATCCTCGTAGCCTCCGTTTGTCGTCTGCGGAAGATCATGTCTAGTTTCTCGCATATTTTGCATTTGCTGTCCACCCGAAGAGTCTGCATAATTGACTTCATACCACATGTTTCGCCAATACGATACTTTCGATTGCAGTGGTGCCGAAAGTGGCCCCACTTGTGTTCACCGCATGAGAAAACGATTTGATCGTAGAAGCACATAGTAACTATAAGATCAAGGTATCGATATAGATTTCTGTTTCGATAGGTAGACACAGCTCGAACGAGGTACGAGCTGTTCAGCGATAATACCTTGGCAGGCAAGCAAACCGATGTGGCGAATAAACGAGAAGTCGGAGAACCAAGTCGCAATGAAGCATTACTTGATAGAAAGCGCGAGGACTTGCGGCCATATATAGCATTTATTCAAAACAAGGCTGAAGCTAATAAGGCAAGGCACTTTTGCAGGCAGTTGTAGACTGGCGCCAAGGGAACCGCAGCCTTGTACCAATGGCTTTGGGCGGCCATCATTACTGGCCAATCCGCCATCTTTACTGGCCAATGGTTCTGGGGAGAATTCTGGTGTGGACGGTGAAGGAAGTAAGTAAAGAGACCGCTCGCTACCTATGCTTCTAGTCAAGATGGACCCATGACAAGAAGACAATTGCTGTAGCTATGTGATCTCGCTTGGCGATGTGAACTCGCCGTGCCGGAACTTAGGTAGACAGCATGTCGTTTGGCCATCGCAAATCCTAAGTCCACCAGCAGATGCCGCTGAGGTATCTTATTTCTGATTATAGCAAAGAAGGTGAGGTATGTCACCCATATAACGTGGTCGTGAAGAAGGAAAGGGGCTCGTACCTTGGCGCCAAGCGACAGCCTCTTCGGGCCGGAATTTCACCGGACACTTACGCTAGACTCGAAATCTTGACGAGGCTTCGATACAAGCTTGTCAACGATCGCATAACCCAAGTCAACACCACTTCATCGCAAGCCACACTGTAACAATCCACTACCTGCGACCCCGTACCAACATCCAACTCACCTAGGCCCCCCCATCTCTCCCCACCCACCAAAACCCACCACCAGCAACAATGGTCCAACTCGAAGAAGTCAAAGACCAAGAACTCGACGCCCCCCAACCAGGCCCCATCTCCGATGACTTCGAAGACGACGCCGACTTCACCGACACCGGTACCCCCTCCACTTCCCCTCCTCCAATCCTCATAGCATCTATCTCAAGGCCCATCAGCTAACCCAGTCCGGACTCCTCCCTCTCCGACAACGACGCCTCGGCCCTCCCCCCGGTAGACTACGAGTCCCCACTCGACCGCCTCATCGCCTTGCAGGACATGGTGCGCCTTTCCTCCCCTTTCCCCTTTCCCCCCATCCCCTCCCCTCCATCCGTCCCCCCTTATCCTCCCCTACCCCCCTCAC
>JAABUQ010002927.1_pt1 | contig 32518 bp, 42 predicted proteins | sample 5560001 | NCBI WGS metagenome assembly JAABUQ01 (sample SAMN10711888, study PRJNA513371) | rock metagenome | isolation source: Antarctica rocks | place: Antarctica: Victoria Land, Finger Mt nord | collected 2015-12-18 | reverse complement strand
TTAAATAAAAATATATATTTAATTATATAATTATAATAATTATAAAATTAAAAATAAATATTTTTATTATTATTAATATATCGCAAAATATATATTTTAAAGGTAAAAAAATTAAATAAAAATTTTTATAAATATATTATCAAAATTAAATCAAACTTAATAAAATTATATATCTTTGAACTTAAATATATTATAATATATATATATAATAAGTATACGCTATCCCTAAAGGATTATAGTACGATACGTTTGAGTAACTGAGGCAATATTTAAGCTCAAGATCTCGAAAATCGCTCAGGTATAAGTTAACTTTAACGACTCTTCCTTCAATAATAATACTTATTTTTTAAGTATACTCTTTGCTTAGGGTTAAATTTATTGATTCTTAATTGATTCTTAAAGTAATTTAATTAATTAATTATTATTAAATCGAACCGTAAAGTTCAGCATAAGAAAACTTTTTTCAATTTGTATATTATTCTAAAAAATATATATAAAAATTTAAAAAGTTAAGACGGACCTAAATAAAGTTTGGGATCTTGAGCTCAGACATGTAGTAGAATGCCTACTTAGTAAGCATACGCTATCCCCGAAGGGGTCCATATATCTGAGTACTGAGGCAATATTTTCACCATAATATATCTACTGATGACTAATCTATACTAGGGTGTCCCTTCTCCTCTACCTCGGAAGCACAAAGTCCGAACATCTCTCACTTCATGGCCAGCGACTTAAGCATCCTCCTTCCCCACCGACGTCTGTCACTGTCTGGCCTCACCTCAGGGACGCTGTTGGGTATCTGATGGAGAAGAAAGTGCTCGTAGAGATGAGCCCGGTCAGAGCACTGTGCTGAGCACGCTGGTATTGGGCAGTCGATGCCGTAAGATACGTCGTTCGGTCTTTCTGTTGACGAAAACGAAAATCTTCGGAGTGCTGCCACTGTCACAAAGATGCTTCCTGCACCTTTACTGGCGAGCTTTTTTGACTGGACTCCAACCCCTTGACCGAGCACGAAGATCTCTATGAACCTCATGAAATTCTCCACATCCTTCGTACTGCTCATTGCACCCAGACTGACTCGAATAACCCCCGTGGGCTTGCCGTTCAACTCGTCTACGTCGTTGCCGCACCGCAGACCCTCATCGAAATTGTCCCTCATCTCTTCTGGACTCAAATCCAGAGCCGAAGCGATGCCTCCTGCATTACACAAACCGCCAGTCCTGACATGTATGTTGTTCACAACGGCCAGTTGTTCATAATCCGATTTCCCGATCCACTGGCCGTTGCTCTTCACCACGTTGAAAGCGATTGTTGGTCCCTGGAGGTTGCTGTCACCGAATTTGGGGAATTCGCCGTGGTACATCCTGCTTAATGGCCTCCCATTTCCATGGGTTAAAGCGACCATTTGATCGTACAGAGCCTTTGCCAAAGTGGCGGTATGGCTCGAGACATTCTTCATTGATCCAAACAAACCTTGATGGACGTTCAGGGCCGAGTCCAAGGCAATGATGTTATGGAAGGCAGATGTGCCATCTTCGAGCCTTTCATGTAGCGGAATCTTCTTAGAATGCCACATACTGGCCCCGTCATCTCCATTGATGACCATATCAACTGTTCCTCCTCCGAAGTATCGTCGCCTGCTGAGTACATGAGCCGACTCTTTCCGCACAATCAGAGCTCCAAGATTGGGGAATCCAAAGATCTTGTAAAAGCTTAAGGCGGTGAAATCTGGGGCCTTTTTCCAATCACCGAGATCCAGTTGGGCCGTAGCAACAAAAGCAGCAGCGTCCAGCAAACTGTACACATGGCGATGTTTTTCTTGCTCGGATGACCTCAATCGACCGGGCCAGCTTAGAGGAAGACGCCGAACATTCATGTTGCTTTGTGCCGGGAAAGCAAACAGTCCAATAGTTGGCTTGATCTCTGGTTCTGAGGGAGTCGGCTCGGACGTAAGCCATTCTTCGACTTGCTCATCCGTGGCAAAACATTTCGATCTCGCCGACAAGATCTCCCTTGGCCCCACCAGGGACGTGTGAGAATCTGCATGGTACCCATACCAGAAGGTCCCATCCGGTTGCCCTTCACCATAGTCCCTTACACAATCGGCAACTAGCTTGATAGCAGCTGTTGCGTTGGCCACAAAGATAAGGTCAAAATGCTCGGGGTCCGCCTTGAAGAAGTGCAATATTCGAGTACGTATTGACTCAAGACGGTTTGTTGAAAGTTTCGAAGAAGGAGATTGCGAGTGTGGGTTGCCGAAGAGGTTTGAACGCATGTCGTGGGCGAATGCATTGATAAGCGATCTTGAATACGGCGTCGTACCCGCATGATCCAGGTAAGTGGTCTCTGGAGGGCACCTTTTAGCTTACCATGATGGTGGGAGAAATGACCAGGGGTGGAGACCATACCTTCAAGTAAGGGGTGCTCTATCTTGCGGATTTGTTCCACAGACACAGGATATGGACAGTGGCCTATGCCACCACCATGCTTGGAATGCTTTTCCCGATTCATGGCTTTTAGTGCAAAATCTCGATCGTGATACCTTTCTTTCTTTTTCCACAATGATCTTGGCACACGAGGCAAGAAGGGACGGGCTTCAGGCACGGGACTGGCACCCAAGTCTGACAAGATGAGCGTTGGGAGGGTCTTTTTCGATAGCGTAACGGAGGCGGTCCTTTACGGATGTAACCTTATCATCTATACACCTTTCAGATACAGAGGAACGAGGGATAGGCATATACAATGGGTCATTGACTCATTATATGCATTCCCGATCTAAAATACACTTAATAATGCCTACCGCAACCGAAAGAGCTTGAGAAAGGTCGAGGTAAGGCGACCACTACGTGCTCTTTCTCCATTCGTGGTACACAGTGCGATTCTAGACCATTCGTGATCTTGCCAGCAGAGCGAACATGATTCAATCGTTGGGTTCCAGTCAGCTTGTTCATGTAGTGCTCACAGTGATATCGATAGGATACAGCGGCATCAACAATCGACAATCCATTGGCCCAACTATAAGCGATGGCTGCCTCGTTTCGCAGCTTCTGGACTTCAGCAGATGTGTCAGCTGTCATTGCCCCTATTTTCCCTTTTCAACCCGTTTTTCCTATCTTGCTTTCTCTGGGGTCATTTGGACCCTTGATCATACTAGCAAAATACCATTATTGTACCACTTATTTTCCACTTTATTAGGCGAAGCAATTGGTGTTAAAAAGCGTTAAAAATGTTTATTAATTTTTATTCAAAGTTTTATAATTATATATATTATAATATTATTATTTATTATTTATTAATTAAACAATTTAATTTTAAATATATTTTATAATTATAAACCCGAAATATATTATTATCTTCTTATAATTCAAATTTAAATTTTTATTATTATTTTAAATTATATATAATATTAAAAATAAAATCTTTTTTATTAATAGTTAATAATTTTTTTTTATTTTAATAATTTTATAATATTATATAATAAATATTATTAAATATAATATAATATAATATAATTTTTTTAAATTTTTTCTAATATATATAAACTTTAATATTAAGAAAAATTAATATAATTTATCGATATATATATTATTAATAAAGAAATTCTTTTATATAAATATTAAATTATTTTTAAATAAATATCTTTATATTAATAATAAATTAATTCTATATTAATTATTATTATTATTATTATTTTTATTATTATTATTATTATTATTATTATTATTATCATTATTATTATTATTATTATCATTTAATGAATTTTATCTTTTTTTTTCTTTTTTTGATTTTTTTACTCGATCTACTTTATTTAAAGCCTTATAATGATATATATTAAGGTGCTATATACCATTATTTATTAATTATATGATTTAGCCCTGAGTGCATCTGACAGGACGTGTCTCTGTTAATATGGCCAAGTCACTTTTTGTTTTATTATCATTGGTATATGGCTTTGGGGTGTGGGCTACCTTATGCTTCTTCATTGCATGTTGCCGTTTCAAATCCAGGCAATAATAAGGCTATTACGGGACACGATTAGCAACATCGGCGCTAGCTCCGCTCCTCGCAAGAGTGGCCTTTTCATGCTTTCAGATTCTGTCACTCCATCAATTCTCATTCATCCCATTACACGATCGCTTTTCTGTAGTTTCAAGGTATTCGTCTCACCCTCGGAATCGAGGAAGTGTGAGCAAAATCGCTCTACGCCGTACCCATTATGCAGAAATCAGAACCTGACGAGAGAGATTTGGAGCGCGATGCCCTTGATGAAGCGCATCTAGACAACAAGAACGTGGTCAACTTAGCATGGCAAGACATTCAGGTAGAAGTTGGACGCGCATTTCCAGGGAGTGACCAGCGCCCTAAGATACTACTCTCCAACATCGATGGACTTACCAAAGCCGGTAGAACGACATAACTACCCATGTTCTGGCTGACGCTGACTTCAATACAGGACAGCTTCATGCATTGATGGGGCCATCTGGTAGTGGCAAGACAACCTTGCTGAATGTTTTGGCTCACCGCATGACTACTTCAAGGCGTACCGAGGTCAATGGGTCTATGACAGTCAACGGATCTGCGATATCGACGCCCGTTTTTCAAAGCATAAGCTCGTATGTCGAGCAAGAAGACGCCCTAATCGGTTCCTTGACGGTCCGGGAGACACTGAATTTTGCTGCTCGCTTAGCATTACCGAGGTGAGCTCACGAACAGAATAAACAGAGTCTTCCGCTAATAAAACATCAGTTCCGTGGCATCTAGCGAACGCCAGAAGCGTGTGGATGATCTCTTGGTGGCTTTCGGTCTACAAAACCAGGCGGAGATCATTGTTGGGACCCCGATCCGAAAAGGCATCTCCGGGGGTCAAAAGCGCCGCCTCTCCATTGCAAGCCAGCTCATTACGGCACCGATGATACTATTCCTGGACGAGCCTACTAGCGGTCTAGACTCGAAGGCGAGCTTCGAAGTAATCAATCATTTGAAGTCGGCTGTTGTAAAGCATAAGGTCTGTATTCCTCCATTGCGATATCTTTGACGAACATATCTTCAACCAACTCCTTCCCACCGTGGAGTGAACTCATCTAGACCTATTTTAAGATCGCCTTTTCTAGACTTTAAGATACTAGAGGTATTTCCCGATCTATCGCTACGTTTCGGAGTCTCTTGAAGCGGTCAAGTGTGATAGCTGACGAAAATTCTCTAGCTGATCGTCATCGCCAGCATCCATCAGCCTTCCGCAGCAACGTTTGCCCTTTTTGATACCTTACTGCTCCTTTCAAACGGCAGAACAATCTACAATGGGTCTGTTGCAGGCATTGAATCATACTTTGGTACCCGAGGGACCCCCCTACCACTGCATGTCAATCCCGCCGAATTCTTAATCGACCTTTCGAGTACAGATTTCGATGATGGTGAACGCGATGTCGCTCAATCGCGGTGGGACCAGCTTTGCCATGACTGGCAGCATGTCAAAGACTCTGGAGCCGCTGGTGAAAAGGCCTTGCCCGAAACGCAGGAGCTGGGACCCTTGAGAATGGAAACAGAATCCCGCCAAAGCTTCCTCCTGATCACGCTCGCCCTTCTCCATAGATCTTTCATCAAAAGCTATCGAGACGTCGTAGCCTACGGTATCCGCTTCGCCATGTACATTGGCCTAGCTATTATGATGGGAACAGTCTGGCTCCGCCTTCCGCCAACGCAGTCCTCAATTCAACCCTTCACAAATGGTATTTTCTTCAGCTCAGCGTTCATGTCCTTCATGGCTGTCGCCTACGTTCCGGCATTCCTAGAAGACCGCGCCACTTTCATCAAAGAGCGAGCGAATGGCCTATATGGAGCTACGCCATTCATGGTCGCCAATTTTCTGATCGGCTTGCCATATCTGTTCCTCATCTCCCTTCTTTTCTCCTTGATTGCCTATTTTCTGTCGAACTTTCGTCCAACAGCAGGCGCGTTTTTCACGTGGGTCATGTGGCTTTTTCTGGATCTTTTAGCAGGCGAGAGTCTGGTAGTCCTCATGTCATCGCTGTTCCCCAATTTCGTGGTCGCCCTAGCGCTCACGGCGTTTGCGAACGGCTTGTGGATGAGTGTGGGTGGCTTCTTGGTCAGCCCTGAGATCCTCAACCCATTCTGGAAATATGTTTTCCACTACATTGACTACGTACGTCTGTCGCCCCACTAGCTTCGTCCATGTGCTAATTGTGTTGCAGCAAGCTTACGTCTTCCGCGGTATGATGGTCAACGAATTCGGATACCGTACTTATGATTGCGGCGATGGCTGTCTGTGCATGTACCAGACGGAACTGGCTTCGCAATGCAAGATCGACGGCAGAGGGGTTCTAGAGCAGTATGGCTACGAAACTGGTAATACTGGAAAGTGGGTCGGTATTTCCCTCGGAATTCTGGCGGGCTATCGAATCTTAGGGTGGATGGTCACATATTTGAGAAAGACTTGATCGAGGTTTGCGTTCCTGTGGTGCTACATCTCCATTGTTTATTGAGCAAGGGTCTAGCAGTGAGGGCTAATCTTGCCTCAAGGTTGCCTGGGACTCCCACATGGTCATAGGCGATTGAGGAGGTAGCAGACCCATGCAGCTATCCATGGTGGATGAGGCAACAGGATACTCGGAGGATTGTAGCATGTAGAGACAGTCCGCTTACTATAGAATCTCTTCTCCGTTGTGAGAGCTCCTTCCGGTTGCGCCGGTGAGGCTGGACATCAGAACCCCAACAGGAATCTAGACAAAAGGCCTGCCAGCCACACAACACTTCTCACCTTACCACACCATCCAACCGTCGTCAATAGTCGTTGGTCGTGTCATCCGAACGCCCAAGCACACCTCCTCCCCCTAACACAGGAAGTCCCACTCCCAACGAGAGTCCTGATTCGCTATGGGACTTCCCTCTCGGCCCGGCCCGCTCCGTCCGTAGCGCCACACCTAGTATGTTCATAGCCGAATATTTCAGATTGGCTGAAGCGTACGTTACTCTCTAACTCATACACAGGAGAAGAGTGCACGATGGTCATGATCTGATGTTGATGATGTGAAAGGTTTGAGCAACACTCATAATAATCTCCTCTTCGGTATAGAGGAGGCGACCCGGTTGGCGCGGATATGGCCGCCGAACGTGATTTTGAGGATGCGGATGGCTTGCAGGATTTGGTCGATCAGGAGGGGGAAGAGGAGACGGAGGCGAATGACCATTTGCTTTATGATACTTGTATGTGTGATGCTCTTTCTGGTTTCGTGAGAAATGCCAATACTTTGTGCGTTGCCTTTTCCTTTTCGCATTAAAAACATGTTGGGGATAGTACGACGCTCCCAAACGGCGCCGAGTCCAGTGTGCTTTGTTCAGAGCCCAATCTGTTTCGTTGCATATCTTTGGCTTAGCATTGCGTATTCGCTCAGAAAACCAAACCTGCTATTTCCCCCTCCCCCCCAATCCGAATCCCAAAAATCCACCAAACAACCCCCAGAGAAACCCTCTCCACCGACGACCGCCTCGTCTTACTCTCCCTCCAACAAACCCTCAAAACATAAAGGACTAATCCTCTCCCCTAGCCAACGACCCCACCCTCCGCGACCTCCGCGAAATCTCCAGCCTCGCCTCCTGGACCGTCTCAACGCACAAACCAACCTGCGGCGCCACAGCCCTCCTCGCGCCAACCCCCCACTCATTCTGGCAATCCGACGGCCCGCAGCCCCACCTCCTCACCATCCACTTCACCAAAATGGTAAAAATCGTCCGGCTGCGGGTATACCTGGATTTCAAGCTCGACGAGAGCTACACGCCGACGCGGATGGAGTTCTACGGGGGCATGGCAGGGAGCAGTTACGGCCTAGTGCGGTTCGCGGACTTCTCGGCCCTGAAGCCGAGGGGATGGCAGGAGATCCCGCTCGCGGGGTGCGGTGTTGGTGGGGCTACTGAGCTGCGCGTTCATGTGGTGCAGATCCGTGTGATGGAGAATCATCAGAATGGGAAGGATACGCATGTCAGGGGCGTGCAGCTGTTTGCAAGGGATGAGAAGGCGCCGATGGGGGTGAGGGCGGCGGCTGAGGAGGCGAGGGGGGAGGGGGACGGAGGGGAGTTGGGAGTGGGGGGGGGGTTGGGGGCGAGGATGACGGAGGAGGAGGTTAGTGGGTTGTTGGATGGGGATTGGACTGAGCCTGAGTTGAGGTGAATGGAGGGGGGAGTTAGGTCAGGAGCTTGACAGGGAGAATTCCTGATGTTTGATGCATTGATGTTGGGCTTCGCTCGAGTTCAGAGGGAGATTCGAGTTCGCGGTCTTCCAGGGCAAGAGGGGGGGTTTCAAGGGCTGAAGCCCCACCTCAGTTGATTGGGGGCATAGCTAGCATTGCGAGGATGTCTTGAACGCAAATGGAACGGTTTCCCTACCACCATTCATGTTCACCGTATCTTGAAAACTGCGCATTCGGATCGCACCGCGGAGAAGGTGAATTTTGTTCTCTGATCTGCGGAGTTCTGTTTTTAGGCTTCATGTCAAGCATGGTTTCTTGCTCTCTGGATTTCTCTCCATCGTTGCCCTCCACCTCAATCGACGCCTACTTTTTCGACATCAGACGCTCCAGCTCCTTCGCCACATGATCCCCCACCTCCCGCGTACTGCTCGATCCCCCAATGTCTTTAGTACAAACCCCGCTCTCGATAGTTGATTTGACAGCCTCTTCGATCGCTTTCGCTTCTTCTGGGAGGTTTAACGAGTATTGCAGCATCATTGCCGCGGATAGGATGGCCGCAATGGGGTTGACGATGCCTTTGCCGCCAATGTCTGGTGCTGAACCTGTTGTCGCGGAGAATTGTCAGCATGGTCCTCTCCCAATTTTTTCCAATTTCAGAGTTCAATGAACCATTTTACCCATCGCTCCCTCACCACTAGCCCCTTCGAAATGTAGTCGCGATAGTAAGAGCACACACCATGAATAGGCTCATAAATCCCCTTCACACCCCCTCCCTCCGGATTGCCTCCAAGTGACGCACTAGGCAACAATCCCAGACTCCCAGGGATCACACTCGCTTCATCGCTAATGATATCCCCAAACAGATTACTCGTCACCACAACCCCATTTAGACTCTGCGGGTTCTGTATCATAACCATCGCGGCCGAGTCAATCAACTGATGCCCCAGCTCCAACTCCGGAAACTCCTTTTCCATCACTTCCGTCACCACCTTCCGCCACAGCCGGCTCGCAGCAAGAACGTTGGCTTTATCCAGACTTGTCACCTTGGCCCCGCCTTGCTTGCGGGCCAAGAAGCCGGCAAGGCGCGTGATCCGCTCGATCTCCCCACGGGTGTAGAGGTCCGTATCCCATGCTGTCTCTGCTTCCCCTGAGCCGGAGGCTTCTTGGCGTTTGCCGAAATATATCCCGCCAGTGAGTTCACGGACGACTGTGAAATCCACATCTTTGCAGATGGATTCTTTTAGGGGGGAGATTTTGGTAAGAGAAGGGGAGGCGAAGTTGCAGGGGCGGAGGTTGCCATATGTGCCGAGGGATTCGCGGAGGGTGAGGAGGCCGGATTCCGGGCGGGGAGGCTTGGTGCCGTATTTCTGGGAGGGGCTGGTCAGTTGGGGGTCGGTGGGCTGGCTGGGTGTGGGCAGTAAGAATGTGGGGATCGATTTGAGAGGGGTTGAAGTAGTAGTATGCTGTACTGGTGTGCGAGGGTTGTGAGAGGATTGAGCGTACCGGGCCACCTATTGCGCCTAGAAATACTGCGTCGGCATTTTTGGCTGCGGTGAGGGCTTCATCTGTGAGCGGGATGCCGCTTGCGTCGATTGAGGCCTGCGCCGTGATTCAGTGGAGGATTGAGGGGCGCGGCGCCGTGAGGGGTGCGTACGCCGCCGAAGAGGTGTTCTTGGAGATCGAAGGTTACGTGTAGGCGGGCTTTGTCGATTACTTTTAGGATCTAGGGGAAAGGAATTAGCCTTCCGTCGACGAGTTTGAGGAGCTTTTGAAGAGAGCTCTATGGGGCTTGAGGGTTCAGGTACCTTCACGGCTTCTGCTGTAACCTATAATGGGGAAAGATTAGCGATTCGTTTGGCCTTGTAGGGCAAAGGGGGAGCGTTACCTCAGGGCCACAGTAGTCGCCTGGGAAGACGACGATTTTGTAGGTAGTCATCGTGTGCTATGAAGATGTAATGGTTGAGCTGCAGGCATGATACTTATGATGGCTGTAAGCAGCGGATGTTCATGGGATCCATGTGGGATTTCGTGGTAGAGTGTAAGTTCAAAGGTTCCTGGAGGTGCCGAGAACGGAGCGGAATTCGTACAATAACACACCCCCCCACTTCCACTGCCCTTCCACTACCTATGTTCACCTCTACTTCATGTGAGGCAAGATAAGTGTATATTCATCTGCCATCCCCCTTTATCTTCAAGTTCGAGATTTCTTTGCAGATATCAAGCAGCAATGTTTACATTAAGCCGCCACATCGGAGCGATAGAGAAGTCAACAACACAATCAATGATTAGTGTATTAATACAGACAAACCCTCAGTAGCAACAACCTTCTGCCATTCATAGCCGAATGTCTCATGCTAATCGTGAAGATGTCTGCATAATTCATGATCTCAATGACATACATATGCTGAATAAAATTCAAACTCCAAACAAGCCCTTCCCCACCACACCCCTATCATCGCGGTTTGCTTCCCAAAGGCACAGGCGGCGGCCCTTGCCCCACCCCCGGCCTCCTCCCCGGCGGTGGGGGGGCCGCTTTCTTGAATGCACCGCCGCTGATGGATGTGCTTCCCGATTGGAGTCCGCCTAGAGGGGATGCTGGGGCTGTTGTGAATGGCGAGAATGCACTGTGGGAGGGATCCGATGACGGCTGCTCAGCCCACGGGTTGTGAGCAGGATTGCCTTCCCCCTCCACTATCCCATTCCCACGTGCAGCAGTGCTATTATCCCCTGCCATCCCACCTACTTTCTCCATCACCCCATATTTTTTATTCAAAGCATTGCCGGCCTTCCACCCGCTGGCGACTTGGTCGCCATGTCGCTCCCGGAAATCGTTGGCTGTGGAGGCTGTAGCGTGGGCATCGGAGAGGGAGATTGATGAGGGGTCTTCGTGAAACAACGAGGCAGTTCTCAGCGCGGCTTGTTTTTGGGCGAGTGAAGTGCCTTGACTGGGAAGAGGTTGAGTAGATTGTTCTTGTGAGGGAGGAGGGGAGGTTTTGAGGGATGACAAGCGGGCCTGGAGGCCACCGAGAGGCGATGATGCTTGGTCATTCCAGGGATTTTGTGAGGATGGGACTGTTGGAGGTGGAGAGGTTGTGGTCGACGGGGGTCTTGAGGGGATCTGGTCGCGCCAAGGATTTTGGGATTGTATCGATGGACGACTTTCTCCTCCTTCCCTTCCTATGCCCAAGCCTGGTACAGATACGCCGGCGGTTTTAAGACGTCCAATGGCAGTGTTGTTGAGGTAGGATGCCTTTTGAGTGCCTTCCTGTGAGGGAACTGCTGAATATGCCGGAGGTGGGCTTGGAGCTCGTTCACCTGGATGCGAGTTCTGTCTTGGCGGTAGCCTTGGTGGTAGGTTCTGTTTTGGTTTCGTGGCCGCGTTGTGTGGTGAACCTCCTCCGACATCATCGCCACCTCTCACTGGAGGAGGCGGTAACCCAGACTTCGACAATCCTGTCGTATTTGCTCGATACGGCACTGGAGGAGGTGCGGATTTCTTGGCAGCCGCTTCTTCATTTCGCGGCTGCCAGGGTCTTGCGTATATGTTGTCTCCACCCGACGAGGATCCTTGCCGTCTTACCCCCGATGTAGGGCTGCTCGAGGATACGGCATCACCTTGATACTTCACATTCTTTGGAGGGGGGCCGAAAGCGGCCGGGTCCTTCAATGAAGTGAGTGGACGAGAGGAATGCTCCTGTGCAGACTGAATGTTGTTCGGATTCTTGCCTTTCCCCACCCAACCTGCCTGAGGATCGGTCAGAATGTGTGTCATCTACACTAAGGGGGGGGGGGGGCGGAGGGAGAGGACTGGATGGGATGCGTACCACTTGGTTGATGCCTTTGTATTCACCCCGCCAGCTTTCCTTCCCGCCATCTTTTCCGGTAGGATGATAACCATTCTTGGTGACATTGCGGACCTTGTCCATACTTGATATGAGATCAGCGTCAGAAGCAGCAAGTTTCACTGCTTGGAGCTTGTAAGGACGAGAGATGCTTACAGTACATCTGCCAGTGTAGTCGGTATGCCCTAAATTTTGGTGGGAGCATTTGGGGGCCGCTTACGTCATGCACAAGTGCGGACCCTGACTGGAGGGTATATTTACTTGGGTGTTAGTCATTGGTTTTAGAGCGACAACCCTTCTACAAGACATTTTTTAGTTGCAACATGTTATTTGTCTTGACTGGTACCTAGGTACATTTCCGCCCCTAAAGCGCCTCGCTCTTGGGTATATCCTGTATCAATGCAAAATGTCCAAATGCTCGCTTATGCCGCTGAAAACGCTATCATAAAATGTGATGGGGTCGGGTTCCTCCGCTGTCATTACGGTCAATGGGTGAGACGTAAGGGGAAGCGTAATGCACCCAATCTGGCGGGCCGTGTTGCTGAGGACTGTCCCAAGTTGGATCGATACGGAGCTCTGGCCTTGGCGGATCGTCCAGCGTGTAGTCGGAAACAGTGAATCGATCTCCCAAGTCTACTCCGTTGAGAGGTGTGTATGGCATTGGAAGATAGCCAGGAGGTGGCATCCGCATCCTGCTCTCAGGGTCCATCACTTGTGCCACATGACGGGGAGGTCCAGGAACAGGCTTTCGCGTAGGCGCTCGACTGTAAGCATCCGGAGGTCGTCGAATTTGTGGACGAGGATCCTGAAGATACTCTTCGCGAGGACCGGGAGGGTGAGCTCTCGGAGGAACATGAGGATAGTGGGGACCTTGAGGGTACTGAGGACCGAAATCCGAAGGGTGAGGATCCATACCTCGTTGGCCCATTGGACTTGGGCCTCTTGCCGGACTTGTTCTCGATCTTGGCTTTTGCGTACCAGGAACATGCGCAGTTCCTATGCGGTTCAGAGGAGCGAAATGTGCAGGAGCCTCTTGCAAGTCGGGACGAGACTTTTGGCTGTATGGTGGCGGCTGATCAAGGCGATGGTTGCTTGACGGTATCTTAGTCGACTGTCTCGTCGGAGGCCTATCTAGCATCGAGACTTCCGAACGGCGCTTGCCAAAGCCCAAAAACGTTGCAATGCCTTCACCCCGACCACTGATCGAAGAGACATCGTTAGTAGATTGTGGTCGAGAGAGGTCAAAATTGAATAGACCAAGCGAATTTGCGGGTCGTGGTGTGGGACCTTTACTTCTGCCCTTCATCCGCGGACGAGCCTCCACCATACCAGTACTCGCTTGCCTTTGCAACATGGCTTCTTGTGATAAGCGTTGGCTTTCCCGATTCTGCGCGGCCTTTTTCAATTGGTGTCCACGATATAGCAGGAACAGGAGCGGTATCAAAAGTATTAACGCGACTATGGGTACCACAATCGCTGCAATTTTTCCAGCCGAGACTCCAGTCCCAGGCGAAGGTGTAACACTAGGGAATGTAGAGCCCGTCGAGGTTGGAGCTTGTATGAGCGGTATCAGTGATGTGGGAATCGACGCGGTATTCGTGGTTAAAGGCACTGCTGCCAAGATCGATGACGCCAGCGAGCCGGTGGGAACGGTGACAGCAAAAGCTCCACCAGATATGTCAGCATTCGGAGTGGCAGGTGCTGGTATATCTGGTAAGGGAGGGTTTGGCGCTGCGTTGGTCTGCTGCGGTCGGTGCAGAAGAGCCATGGTAGAAGTAACGGGGGAGCCGCAAGTAAGGAAATGCAGTCTTGTCAACTGTACGCCTTGGAAACCGGATGCATGAGGATATGTATCGACACTCGAACGGGATTAGGCGCCATGTAGAGTGAGAGATACGAGAACAGCCTGGAAGCGCAGACAGATGGTTGAAAAGGATGAAGGTGCAACGAGGTAAAGAAACGACCGATGGAGGAAAGGTGAAACAGAAAGTCAGACCCATGTGCCCATTCGGAAGTCTTGTGCATTTCTCTTTGCAACATTTACCTTTGCGATCTTTGGGGACCCTTCTCTGCCGCGACAAGGCGCAGCGACTTGGCTCTTCTTAGTGGTGGGGGGCGGAATCAGGAGGAGCTTCTAAGCCTTCAAGGCTCGAAATCCAATAGGACGGCAAGGATGGAGCGATTGAAGGTCTGACACTGTTACACGCCAGGCGCGGAATCTGTTGGAGCGTCCAACAGGTGCTGAAACGATGACTTGATGCGTCCATAGTGTGATCCGTCATAATCCGTCATCGGCAATTACTGCGAGAAAGAGGCCGGTGGTGGACTATTAGGCTGGTAGAGTATAAATATCTAGTGATAGTGGCACATGAAGTAGAAGCACCAGTCAGCAAGACGCGTAAAAGACAGGGTCTCACGGTGAGACGTAGGTGGTGTGGTAGTTGACTCTGACTGAGAGGGTTCCGGCATACGAAGTTCGATCGACAATACGTGGCCACCACTTCAAGTAGGAAGTAGTAAATACCACAGCCGGCGCAATGAAGGCAATGGCAGTGCAGGCTCCCACGGGCGATGGAAGCAGACAAACCGAACAAATCAGAAGCATTTCGCCACCTTCCGAAAGCCACTACTGTGCCATCTCTGTCGCAGACCTGTCAGTGTAACTTGAAACGACTTGTGCCCCCAGGTACAAGTTGGTCAGGTGCGTATTCGGTCGCAAGGTGGGTTGACTCGGTACCCTGAAGCGGGAGTTGAGCTGAAGCGGGAGTTGAGTAGTCCACTACTAACATTCTTCTCATAAGACGGTATTACTGCTGCGGGTGCGGTGGTACACGATTCCACGACGCTTTTGGTACAGCATTTTATGGCTAGACAACGGACCGGAAGTTCCCGTCCCACGTGACGGAGGGGACAAGACTCCGAGGGGTCCACAGGGATAATGACCTCCAACATCGCAATAACGGTTCGGGCAGCATAATGATGATCCACCGTGCAACATTTTGCGCTGCATGATGACCTTATCCGATACTTCTATCTGGGTAAGGACGTTATGAAACTGAGCAAGTTTCTGCATTGCTGGGATGAAAGCATTGACCTCTCGGTATCTCCCCAACCGTGCAACCCCAACTTCTAACACGTACGACTAGAACCCCAGAGCAAACCGAGCCAGATGTTGATCCGTTGGTGTTGCACCTATTGCACCATTCCCCCCGCACGTGGCGTACCCGATGAGCTGTGGGCGGACCCCAGTGTTGTACTGCAGTTTCCACGTACTTGGGATCCCAGACCCCTGCACGTTGCTTCTCAACCACCACAGACGCTCAATGGGGTAGCGTGAGTTGTCGAGGTTGACGAACGAGATTCCGTATCTACGCCAAAACTCTGTGCGTATGCCTTTGTGGTCTGCCGTGTGGGGACTTAGGACTGCGGACACCACTTGATAAGAAGGATTCATCCACCCTGATGAGGCTCTCATCAATGTAAGTGTTTGTCCAAGATATGCCTTCGCACCAACGACAATTCTCTAGTGTGCTTATAGCCATATCTTACTCCATCTCATTTACTGCTTCGAGGCATCTCTTCACCGCCTAGCGTTCAGGTATCTTAGTGTTAGTTTGATATCAATTAAACACAACGCCGAGCACAGAAGCTGTCTATCAGTTCTTATTCAGTAGCCGTGATTAAAAGGCCCAGGAAAGCAGAATCCCGTTCTAGCCGGACCACCACACCTCTCCATCCTACCGGGAGCCTCGGGATTTGCGTACATAACACGCACGGTCTCTCCAGGAAAGTCTCATCTCCACCGCAAAGCCTATTGCTATAGTCTCGGACCCCAATGGCGAGTGTTCCACCAGCTTGTTCTGGGAATCAATTCGCCCTTGGAGACGCTCCGCTAATGCCCACATGATTCCTTAAGCCTCGAGGGTCTTCTTATCCCATATTATCAAAGGGCCAGAAAGGCCAAGCTATCTTCGCGTCCCACTCATGCCAGAACTCCGGATCCTCGATAGAAGGGTGGAATGCATCCTCGACTGGCGTTATCTCCGCTCCATTCTTGTTCTCGTGTGCCAATGATGATGTCGGCGACTGCTCACCGAGTGTGCCTCGTGCGGCCAGGAAATTTTTCAATTGCTGGTGGATCAGCCGCAGAATTTCATCACTTCTCTGCCAAGGTGAGAAGCCAACGGAGTGCCCGAAGACGTGATTCAGGATTGAATTGATCCGCTCGGCTTGTTCAAGACTGGGTGTCTGGTGTAATTCTTGAAGCAGGAAAAGAATGCTGTGATATTGCTGGTACGCCAGAGAATTCCAGCTCCAGGGGGCCAGATCAGGTTCGGTCTTTAAGGCCGCTGCGCTTTCCATTACAACCAGACTTGACAACACGAGCCTGATGTTGTCAGCGAAAATGCCCCCCAAACACAGTGGCATAGTTTCTCCTACCTGTCTCTAAGGCGAATGTCGTCTTCTGATCTCCTAGTCGGTGGGATTTCATCTTGAAACAGCATACAATCCAACCTTGCCATCAATAATCGGCCAACTGGCTTGGCGCATCTCTGAACCGCCACCTTCTCGTCAAGATGTTTCAGATAGATGTCGTCAATTCTTTCTATCTTTGCAGCAATGCTAGCGGCTACTGTTGGTAATGATGTACGGCCCTGCATAATGTCTTCTTTGGCGCGAAGGATATCACGATGCACTTCATAACATTTGTAGCGAATCAGCGAGAATGTCGAGTCGGTCCACTGACCTTCCGAGTCCTGAAGAGGAGATTGTGCGAGCAAGTGGTCGTCCGTATTCCAAGGTAGGGCGTCATTCTCAAAGCTTGGGATCATGGGCCGAGATCCTTGCGCCTCGGTGGTCCTGAGGTCCAGAAGCGCAAGCTGGCACCAGAGATGCTCTCGCATCTGCGTTTCAAGCGGACTGCTTCTGGCGCGTTCGTTTTGATCATCAAGTCCAGCTAATTGCGCATTTCGAATCACTGCCCTTATAAACACTGAACAGGATCGAGAATTTCCTTCACTGGAGATTGGAAGCTACCAAACGTCAGCTTTGCAAGCCATGTTATCCTAAGGGAAAGCGTACCATGTATATGACTGCGGCTTGCGTCGTTTCCAAATCTGAAGTACTCAGTACCTTTGCCTTTTGCAACTGTGCTTCCGCTGCAGTCTTGAAGCGTTCGACAAGATCTGCTTTCGAGTCCCCCAAATCTCTTTGGCATTGTAAGGACTGTAGGCTGAGGGTCGCAGTAAAGCAAACAGCTAGCACCAGGGCTTTGGTAGAGGCTGGAACATGGTATCCGCAATAAATATTCCGGTATGATTGAGCCACTCGAGCCTGGAATGAATCCCTTGATAACACATGTGCAAGAGGATCGACGGCCAGAAAATATTGTTGGCAGAGTATTTGCCATTCTTCCCACGACGGGAAATCTGTGCTAGCACCTGTATAATTGCGGTACTTTTGCACAGGCGCAAAGAAATCCATCAGCGGCAGCAAAGAGCAGGGGTTGCAGAACGATTCTACTGGTGCAGAGAACGACTTTGAAGATACCGGCGTGGAGTTTCCGGAATTGTGCTTCTGGCCCTGTGACAAGACCCATTCAATCTGAAGAAGACAATAGTGAGTACTAATCTCCACTGACTTAGTGGACACAGTGTGACTGACTATTTTGACGGCATCCGGTCTGAGGACTCCACCAATTCTGTCAGTAATAACCAACTTCCCCACATGCAGGCATATGTCAGTCATGTCGTGCTCGACGCTCATGACATCCTCCAATTGAGCACAACTCCTGTGCACTGCCTCTTCCATTTTCGTATACTCTCCTCTGGCAGAAAAGTTTTCGGAAAAGTTGTCTAGAGCTCCCGCGAAATTCAAGCCCTGGTCGTGTTCCCTAATCTTGCCAGTCTTATACCATGGTTTGGGTAAAGATTTCCGAGCTGAGACAGGGTTCACGAATACGCATCTCCTATTGAACTTAGTACAGTTCGTGCATGGGAACGTCTTGCTGCATCCACTCTTCCTACGGCGGCATTCTTCGCAGGAGATGATTGGACGAGACGCAATCGGTTTCTTGCGTGGCCGTTTGAGTGGCAATGATGGTCTTGGCGATTGGGACGATGACTGGGATTGCGGTGGTGTTTGCATCGCTGTGGTCGTTTGTGACCAATGTTCGGACAGCATTCCCGTGACTGGCTTTACTCGAGCAATTGAATTGGATTGGCAATACGACGTGCACTGCTGAGGTATTTGAGCGATTCATGGTCGAGGAATGGCCAGGTCTGGCTATGTTGCATTGAATCGTGCAGGGTATTCTCCGGCTGCAGATCGAGTCAGATCACGCTAATCAAAAGGCAAGTTTAACCAGTAATACTTTGATATTGAGGCTGAGAGGAGAGACATCATGTAGAAACAAGAAAGCCGCTTGCGGTCTAGGGAGATGCGTAAGCGCTAGCCTCTATTCACCTGGGCAGACTCGCGATATTCATCCGGAACACACGGTACCCCCCTCTCAACATCGCTCGATTCCTAATCTTCACTCTCAGAGGACTGCTGCTACCATTAACGACATACCAGAGCTAAGATGAATAGTAACAATGATGAGTGAATCTTATTGACTATCACTCTTGCAACCCTTGCTAAGGTATCTAAGCCCTGTCAGTCACCGCCTATTGCCAATGATGAAAAGCGTTGGTGGGGTTACACTATGCATTGGAAGCAGGTCTGTCCCATAAGCTGAGGAATGCATGGCCGCCGTCAATTTCGTGGTAGTGTGGAGAACAGCGACCTCGTAAGCCCCAACTCCCGTTACGCCAACATCGAGGCTTCATACTGGCATCCAAGCGGAAGACAGATCGACCCATTCCCTTCTCAAAGTGCAAGCAACTCTCTCACCGTTTTCTGTGCGAACAAAGATGAGTAGGAGGTGGCGCAGACGACAATGACCTCGTCACTCCAGCTTTTCTACCCACATTAGCGCAGGGTCGCTTCTCAATATTGGATTCCTAATGCAATGCTCAAGCTAGAACCTCCTTCTTGTTGTCTGACGGAGAAGCGAATGACCAGACGCACGCGAGCCAGGTATTCGAGCTGCGCATTCCAGGAGCCTCCAGCTCTTGGTAGACCCGAATTCTAAAGTCTCAGCGCCAAAGCTGGGTTGTTCTCTACCTCTCAACTAAAAACGAAAACTCTCATCATACCGCAAAAGCGAGCCAATGTCTCGCTGTCATTTTGTACCGACAGAGAACAAGCGGTGAAGTACAGACCACTGAGATCCATGAGCACTAAACAACAGCACCAGATCTTGTGTCCTAGGGAAGAATCATGCCAATGCAGACTTGCCGTCTGATATGCACGGAAAAGCGGTTCTCCGACGGCGAGGATACATGAAGTTCCCAACTCCATCATTATCACCTGTATTCAAGACGTAAATGCATAGTCCAAAACCCAAGCGAAAAGCCGGCTAGCCGTTATAAAGAGACAATGTGTATCATAGCAGAACTAGTGATGGCACCATAGTGGTCAAGGTAGTTATATTTGATCTACCTAGCACCTAAAAGGTGTTACCTGCCACAAGCATTGTGTAATACTGCGCAAATCCCCATTCCACCTACACCGTCTGGTGTCCACAACAAAGAAGCAGTAAATGACCCCGACAGCCGCAACGTGAAATCCAAATTCCCAACACGAGCCGGCCAGCTCTCGGCTGAAATAGAGTCCACACTTCAGAGCTCAGGCCACAACTCCAAACCCAAAAAATGACCCAGACGGTACTGCCTTTCCCAGACTCCAAACCCCATGACCGCCAGCGCTTGGTAGGCCGAGTTCTGCACTCCAGAACGCCAGGCTGCGAAATCCCCATCCTAAAGCCAAACCCCAGACTCCAGAAACCCAAACTTCGAACGTAGACTGCTCGGCTGTCCAGTGCCCACAAAGAAAAAGCGGCACTCAGGAGAGACAGTAAAGGTCTCTCAAACTCCGTACCCGAAAAATAAAGCCAACTGCTTCGCTTCCGCCGGACTACTAACAAAGGAAAAGCGGCCGTGGGCCAGGTGGTGTCGACAAAGGGGAGGCGGCCGTGGGCCAAGTGAGGTGGTGTTGACAAGGGAGAGGCGGCCGTGGGCCAGGTGAGGTGGTGTCGACAAAGGAAAGGCGGCCGTGGGCCAAGTAAAGGCGACAAAAGAGAGGCGGCTGTGGGCCAGGTAAAGGCGACAAAAGAGAGGCGGCCGTGGGCCAGGTGGTGGCGAGAAAGGAGAAGCGGCCGTGGGCCAGGTGGTGGTGACGAAGGAGAAGCGGCCGTAGGCCAGGTGGTAGCAATCTTTGATGGCAAGAAGCCGAAGAGAAGAAGAGAGCCGAGGCAACAAGCCTTGGTAGACGGAGTGTAGGTAGGTAGATGGACTTGTAGGTAGGCAGATAGAGTTGTAGGTATGTAGATGGAGTTGTAAGTAGCACGTCAGAGTAGGGCTGGAGGTGGGTGCGTCCACCCGCCCCCGATTTTCAAAACCCAGAGGGTAGAGGAAGAATATATAGACGACGGGGCAAAATGTGATCCGGCTTGCAAAATGTCGTAAAAGAGGAATTCCCTATGAGTCAGAGGAGAAGTGGGTATTGCATTAAGGGAATTCAAGACCTGAGGACAATATCAGCCAAAGAAGAGAGAGAATCCAAGACTTGTGGATACACTATCAGCCAAAGAAAAGAGAGCAATACGCTTTCTCCACATCCAGAGCAATAACACACTCACAAGCAGTAGAGAATTAGCCAATAATCGTGGCTCCCAATCTCCCGCAGGCTCGAGTGGTGGCCACCCCTATTGTCGCTATCACCCTAATATCGCGGTACCTTATATATCAAAATCAAATACAAAAGATACTTACAATAAATTTTTTTCTCCACGAACGCTTCAATGAAATGGAACCAAACTAGGGATTATTATTTTCTTGTTCTTCTTTATGAGTTACACAAAATCAAAAACATGTTATGGGTTTTTACGTGAGAAATCAAATTCGCACCAAACATTTTTGCGGGAAATGACCGTAGAGTGGTAGCGATTGTATGGTGGCTTGAGTGGGCACGACTCAAGCCTACGAGATATTAGGGGCCAAGGTTAGAAAAATCAACGCACGGGGCTAGTAATCAATCATTGTGCCTTGATGAGATAGCGATAGTAGAAGATGGCTATAGGGTTCGTGTAATGGAAGGTGTGCGTACAACAGGCGAGAACAGGCTTCCCGACTACTAGCTCCAATTTCTATCCCCGCTATCGCCGCCGCCAAGTCTACCCTGAGTTGGTGGACTGGGTGGAGTGGTCAGATAATGTTTCAGTTCTCCTATAACACGGAAACATGGCATTGGCTGGGATGAAGATCCTCCAGCAGGAGTTGCACTGCCCGACGGCACAGTTTCAGCTGCATGATCCTGGGGGAACAGGATCTAGCTTCCTTTTTCTTACTGTTGCCTGCGCTTCGACAGCATTAAGTAACCACTGAAGCTCTACTTGAACCCGTGCCATAGCTTTGCACCTTCACGACATAGCAAGCTCCACTTCAGAGCCAGCGAGTCAACCACCCAACTCACTTCGACGATATAGTCACTTATATCACCCAGATGGCTGACATGGACTCCTTCACATTGATTGATCCCTCCTCAAGCCGCCACAACGTCTTCGATGACTACGTGGAGCTTCACAATGGCCATGCCTTCGACCCTCTCACCTCCTACACCGAGTTTCTCAAAAGGCATTATCCAGAGCTGACTGTCACCGTCACATCTGCCAACAATGGTGACTTAATCATCCTTACCCAGTCGGAGCTGCTCCGTACTGACGAATGGTACAGTCAATCTGCTCCGATTTGCTGCATTTGGCAACGCTACCGCTGAGCTCGACATCAAAGACGAGTCCATCCAGCGCTTCAGATACTTCTTCCCGGGCAATGATCGCAGAGGAGTCCCAGATCAACTTACGGAAGCCCGGACTTTCGCCAAGTACATATATGTGTGGGGTACAGAATACTTCATCGTGTACATCATCCAAGTTGGTTACACCGTGATGCAATACATATTGAAAGAACCGGGGAAACAGGAATCAACCTTGTCCACGAACAGCGTCACCGACAAGTTGATCGCCATGGTTGGGGCATGGCAGAAGCCGGACGACAAATTCATCTACGTCTACGATTCGTACTGGTATGCGAGTCGACCTCTCTACAACGAGATTAAGCATGCCAGTTGGGATGATGTGATCTTAAATGATGACATGAAGAAGGCTTTGACGGAGCTCATGCACAAGTTCTTTGATAGCAAGGATATATACAAAGACCTCGGTGTGCCATGGAAACGTGGATGCATCTTTCATGGTATGTGTATCCCGGGATCAATACTCCTTTGTGCAATGAGACAAGGCTCGAAACCCGTTGTGGGGAGTTGGTGGATTAATCTCACATGAGTCCTGCTTGGAAGACTTGACCTGACACTGTACCTCTCTCAGGGCCTGCTGGAAATGGAAAAACGATAAGCATCAAAGCGTTGATGGCTTCGCTGTTCCAGAAATATGGATTTGATGTTCCTTCACTCTACGTCAAGTCAGCGCCTCGAACCTGGGATATTCGCAGCATTTTCTCCTTTGCACGCACGATGGCGCCTTGCCTGCTTGTCTTGGAAGACATTGATACCATCGTCACATATGGAAGTCGCAGCTATTTCTTCAATGAGGTGATTATTCTTTCGCTCCCAAATATGCCCTATTCGTTAAGTTTCTTGAGTCCTGAGGCATCCTTTGGGAGCATGGCCTCCTTCTGAAAGCCCATTTTACACTTCTTACAAGTCACGAACCCCTCAAAACGATTCGGACAGGCAATGCTGACCCAGAAATCGTAACAGGTCGATGGCCTGGAGAACAATGATGGAATCTTTATGGTGGCCTCGACGAACCACCTGGATCAACTGGATCCTGGTCTCTCGAGCCGACCCAGCCGCTTTGACAGGAAGTATCTCTTTCCCCTACCTTCCGAGGAAGAGCGAGCGATGTACTGCGAATACTGGCGCAATAAGCTGAAGAACAAGCCCTCTATCAAGTTCCCCAAGAAGCTGTGTGCCGCCATTGCAAGCATCACTGACGACTTCAGCTTTGCTTACCTCAAAGAAGCATTTGTTTCTACACTACTTAGCATTGCCGGACGTCGGTCTGAAGAGGGAGGTGGTAGCGATGACGACGGCGGCGATCTGGACGATTACGAGCTCTGGCGTGAGATGAAGAAGCAAGTGAAGCTTTTGCGTGATGATATGGGCACCAAAAGAGCTGCTTCAAAAATTGAACATGCTAATCTAGCTACCATCGACGACGCGAAACTCGACCTGACTAAGCTCGATTTGTCCTGGAAAGATCATGACAAAACTTCCATTGTCTCTTCGCCGAAGAGTGAGCTTCCCCTTGACGATGGCTTCTTCAATCGTCATTTCGAACTCGCATTTCGATCCGAAGGCTATCGACAACATCCTGGACCCGCCGTCACAGATCCCTCGAAGGCGGTTCACTCCGGTGCTGTCCGCCCATCAGCCGGAACTTTTGCCTCTCTCCAGGAAAGAGCCGATGCGCTTCGGGCTGCGGACGTACTATTCTGAGCTGCTCGTACCTTGTTTCTGGGACACTCAATGTGGGTTGGTCATGAATACCCATATGAATCATCGGATGTACTGTCCCTGTCCGATTTGAGATGATTACTGGTCTTCATCTTCCGTAGAAACACATTGACGAGACGCAAGCGTGAACAATCTCATGCCTCCTGCATCATGTACCAACTCCACAGTTTGCAGAGACTTGTCCGTACATTGTCCTTTCAAAGGTCAAAAATCTTTGAGATCCAAAAGCTCGTGTTCTACATTGGCCTCTGTTCCCCATCTGCTCTATATACTATATGTTCCACCCTCAGCTCTATCTCCTGATTGTTGACAAGCTCTACTTCGCCTGCATTCTGAGGTCAACCCTTGTTCGTCTCCTTTCTTATGCTTCTCTACGTGCTGCCCGAGGGCGGTTCGCCAGTCCATTCATCAGCTCAATGACTCTCTTGGACATGCTGTTGACACATCGACCTCTTCTAGCTTATCAGCTTTGGCACAATGACAAAGCCTAACTTGAAACTCGCTGAGAATTACCGTTTGGCATGGACAAGGGGATGCAGGGCTTCACGACGCACAGAGCTCGTTCTCCAAAAGTTAGACGATCCCCTCGCCGCCCCACTTCACTCTTTTCTTGGTCATCATCTAAGCAGCACAGTCTCGAATATCTTCTCCCAGAGGTTAATATCCTACTGGACTTCTCGCGAGAAGATTTACCATCGGGAAGATTTGAAGCTAATGTAGCACATATCTGTATCGGCAGCTACAATAAGGCAGCAATAACATACGAGAACTACGATCAAGGCTATCTCAATCAGATTCCTTCACTCATTTTCGCAGATTATGAAACTCGTTCTGCAATCGACCTCTGGAAGCATAGGGAGGGTGAGTTGAAATATGATCTTGGAGATTCGACGCGCGTCCAAATGCCTTTGGTGGCCAATTCCGCAGAGGTGTTGTTTTCATCATAAATAGCTTCTTCTTACCGCAAACCTCTGAGTATTCTGAGATGTTTCCGAGAGACAAACGAGCTGCCCGAGAGTTATCGACCATTCCGACGCGTGTATGTCATGCAAGGTATCAGCAAAATTGTTGGATTAGGTATGCTAGATGAAGGGAGGATGAAGCATTGCTTCGTGGGCTGCCAAGAGCGGTAGTAGAACTTCCTTGATGGCGGAGTGAAGAAGGGGCTGTAGGGGATTTGGGGAAGACGGACGCTGGCCTCCCAGGCGATGCTGGCATCCGTACACATTCATAAGGTTGTGTCGGATGCTTTTGTATATCTAATTTCTACCCAAAATTGCGACGACGCCTTGTGATACATTGTTTGGGTACATGTTGATATCTGACACATAGATTATGTAGTTCACAATGCATAAGCCCTCACCTACAACCTCTATAGTTTGGCTCTCCTAGTCTTCTCATCCATCAACTCCACCCCCAGCACCCCTTCCAACTCCTTGACAGCCCTCCACGTCTTCCCCAACTGCACCCGAATCGTCTTCATCCCCACATCCCTTCCCGCCTTCAAATTCTCCCCAATATCATCCAAGAAAACAATATCCCCGGCCTCAACCCCCTCCCCCCCGTTCTTCCGATCGAAATCATCAAGTCGCTGTATCGCGAGCTCGTATATCTCTTTCGAGGGCTTTCTCAGGCCCACATCGGCAGAAGCGGTGAAGACATCGAATTGGTCTTGGAGGTCGAAAGCTCGGGATTGTTTGCTCCAGGGGTGGTTAGGGGGGAAGTTGATTGTGTTGGAAAGGCCGCCGATGATGGGACGGGGGGACTGCTTGTGCAGGCGTTGGAGAGCGGGAAAGATGTAGGGGTCGGGGGAGCGGGAGGCGTTCATCATGGCCCAGAAGAGAGATTCGCCGTCGATTTGGGGCATAGAGGGTTGGGTCTCGCTAGAGGAGAGCACGGGAGAGACGTTTGATTCGGTGGCTGTGGATGGAGGGGCAGTGTTGGATCTACTGGACGATTCGACGACTTCTTCTGACTCTAGGCTGACAGGGTCGCCGATGGTGGTGTCCTTTGCCAGTTTGGATATGGTTGGTCTCTGCTCTTTGTGTGCTTTACCCGACGAATGGGAAGTAGGCGTAGAAGCAGATTGGGCTCCCCGATCTTGATCCGTAGGTTTCGAGTCGGTAGTCTCGGCTTTCAGGCTCACATGGTCTCCTAGTTGTGAAGGATTTGCCCTATCCTTCAATGTCTTCTTCTTGTTCTTGAAGCTCGAGTGGTACTCGCGCCAAGCGTCTATGTTTTGGAAATCCGCTGCGAAGCCCTTGAACCACTCCGCCCCCACTTCCATTTCACCCCTTTCCACCCGATGCCAGTGGCCATTGGGGGAATTGTAGCGGATGGCGTAGTTGATCCAGCCTTCTGGAATATGGTGTTGGCGTTCGTAGTCGAGGATGCCTTGAAACGGAGAAAGCACCTACGAAAGGGTTTATTAGTATTGCTTTAGGTTCAGAGATCATGGTGATGGGTAAGATGTACGCAAACACCACCAACGTCGAACAGGACAGCCTTGGGGGTTTTCTGGGATGTCATAACGAGTAGGGTTCAGTGCGGGCGTGAGAGTTGGAACTGACGGCCAATGATGCCTTGGAGAGAATGGGAGAGCACATGCAACGGAGTGGACAGATCGAGAAAGTGGAATAAGAAGTATAGCAAGCTCTCCATGCTTTCGACTGAGGACTTGAGTTTGTCAATGGCATCATGAAAGAATGGACCCCTCGGACCGAGGTGTAAAATTGATAAGATAGGAGAAAAGTTCACCCTTTCTCCGTCTCTTGGCATCATAATTCTGACGATCGTGGATGGGCCAGAGGTGTTGCGGTTCTCTACCGACTTTCTCCAACCGTGCTTGTGAAGATGCAGATCAATCAAGTCAGTATACCTCCTGCTCGTGCTTGATTTCTTTCAAGCTAACACACGCTCCAGCCCTCCAACCAAATCCGCCTGACAAACGTCTCCCTGGTACGTCTGAAAAAAGGCAAGAAACGCTTCGAAATTGCCTGTTACAAAAACAAAGTCCTCGAATACCGGTCCGGAATCGAAAAGGACCTCGACAACGTTCTCCAAATCCCCAATGTCTTCCTCTCCGTCAGCAAAGGACAAACAGCCCCAGTACAGGATCTGGCAAAAGCGTTTGGACCGAAAACCAGCATCGACGATATCATACAGGAGATTTTGAAGAAGGGAGAGATGCAAGTTGGCGAGAAAGAAAGGCATGCACAGGCCGAACGAATACATCATGAAGTCGTGGAAATAGTGGCGGGAAAAGTCGTAGATCCGAGGAGCAAGAGAGTCTACACAACGGGAATGATTGAGAAAGCGCTGGAGCAGCTTAGTAGCCAGGGCGCGCAACACAAACAAGAAGAGCACGGGAAGGGGAGCGGGACTGCCACACCAAGCGAGGGCGAGGAGAAGGGGAAGAGGAAGGAACTGCCCACATGGACGGGCGTGGTTACTACGAAGAGCGCAAAGAGCCAGGCGTTAGAGGCAATGAAGGCGCTGATTGCGTGGCAGCCCATACCCGTGTCGAGAGCGAGGATGAGATTGAGGATCACGTGTCCTACGAATATACTAAAGCAAGCGGCCAAGAGCGCGAAGAAGGAAGTAGCCGAGGATGAGGGCGAGGAGGGTGGTGAGAAGGCATCGGGGACGGTGAAGGATAGGATATTGAGCTACGTTGAGCAGGTTGAGACTCAAGATACGGAGGGCCAGGAATGGGAGATCGTGGGGTTTGTTGAGCCGGGAGCTTTCAGAGGCTTGGGAGAGTTCATCGGAGGGGAGACGAAAGGGAGAGGGAGGGTGGAGGTGCTGGACATGGCAGTGACACATGACGATGGATGATCTTTCGCATCCAGGCAAACCTAATGAAGACTTGAACAAATTTGGAAAAATAAATTGGTATTTCATTGAGAGCTACCCCCATCCTCCCCAACCACCACTTCCACATCCCATCCCATCAACAATCACCAGTCTATCTAATGTCCTCCCCGTCCACCACTTCCACATCCCATCCTTTCACCATCACCAAACCATCTAAAGTCATCCCCGTCTACCACTGCCAAATCCCATCCCATCCTCCCACCCACCCCCCTTTTTTCCATCCTTCCATCGCGCCTCAACACAGACCGGCAATCCCTCCCACGTCTGAGGAGGGGGATGTGAGACCCTCATGTTGGCAGCCCTCCTCGACCCTCGCCCCGTGTGATCCCTGCCTTCCATCGCGCTTCAACACAGGCCGGCAATCCTCCCCACGTCTACGGGAGGGGATGTGAGAACCCTTCATGTTGGAATAGTTAAGGAGAGAAGAGGAGGGAGGGGGGAGGGGGAAGGAGGGGATACTTATGCTGGAGGTGGAAGAGGATTTGGCGTGCGAATTGAGAAAGTGGGTGAGGGGCTTTGAGGGCAGAAAGTGCGTATTGGGAATTGGGAAATATACGCTTTGGAACTGGCTGCTGGGAATGGATAGTGGGTTTTATGGGGCTGATAGTGGGTATTGGCTTGAATATTGGCATGGAACCGGCTTGCTCGGAAAGTGGTCTGTAGAGTATCAGAGTGGGATATGGAAAGACAGGTATGTGAGTGGAGAGAAAAAAGGATGGGATCGGCGCTGAGGAATTCGGAGTTCGGAATTCCAAAACTTGCTTCAAAGTGAAAACATATGTGTGATTATGGCAGAACAGGGCTTGAGGGATTTTGAGATGCGAGGGGGGAGTGTGAATGGGAACAATAACTTAGGATGTGGAGTCTGAAACTGCAGCATTGAATCGCGTAGGTTTTTTGGTGTGACAAGCCTGCTCTTTAGTCGATGCTGTTGCATGTAAGACCGCTCGGTGGCTCGGTGGCACCCCACACCCACAACGTAAACCACGAAGATCCTCCTCCGTAGTTCCCTGTTCCCGTTCAACCCTTCTTCTTCGACACACCAACAGTCCTCCCTCTCCGCCCAGTCGTCTTCGAATGCTGCCCACGGACCCTCAGGCCCCAGTAATGCCTCAGACCCCGATGCGCACGGATCTTCTTCAAGCGCTCCAAATCCTCACGCAGTTTGCTATCCATGCCGTTTGCCAACACCTGCGAGTCTTTGCCATCGACAATGTCGCGTTGACGATTGAGGAACCAGGTTGGGATTTTGTATTGGGTGGGGTTTTGGATGATGGTGACGATACGTTCGAGTTCTTCCGAGGTGATTTCACCAGCTCTATAGTTGAAATGGTTAGTTTAGTGGACGAGCTGGGGTGGTAATTGAACAGGTTCTTGAAGGGTGAGGCCCACCGCTTGTTGAGATCCACATCGGCCTTCTTGCACACCAGATTCGAGTACCGACGCCCAACACCCTTTATCTTAGTGAGAGCATACATGATCTTTTGCTTGCCATCGACGTTGGTATTGAGCAGACGGAGGATGAATTGGAAGTTTGACTTCTCGCCCGAGACGAGCGCTGTACCACAGTCAGTCACAGGCGGGCGAATTTCTTTCTTGCCACATCACTGTCAAGCGTCGCGGGCACAGGAGTTGTAGGACTTACACATGATGGGCGAATGCGCTGTATTGAAGTGGAGGATGAATCGGATGGTTGTTTGATATCGGCTTCCAAAAGTGGTGTGCTCTTAGCGCCTTCGCTTGGCCGGCTAGCGCAATCCTTCCAGCTCTTAGCCTGTTGGCTATAGGAGATTTCAATTGCTCTATCTACCTAGGAATACAGGCTCATCTATATACTCGGCTGATCAATCTAGGCCCTATAGATAATAAGGCATTTAATAGAGCTGATATACCCTGAGTATAGCCCTTGTTATTCGGTATACAGCCTGGCTAATAATAATCCTAGGATTGCGATACGCTAAACCTAATTTAGCTTAATATTACTAGAGAGACTGCCCTAATTATTCTCTAATATTCCCTTTTAGGCTTTATAATAGTTTCCAAAATACTATTAGTAAATAGTTTATTAAGCTTTATACTTCCTCTTTTGCCTTCGTAGGCTAGTTTTAATAGCTAGAGTATATACTTTAGGTTTACTACTATTATTGGTTTTATTAAAAAATCTATTATTATTTTTTTTATAAAAATTTAATTTATAATTATATTTTTATTTTATATTAATTCCCTTATTTTATAATACCGAAGTTATATATATTTCGTTTTAAAGTATATTATAAAGTTTTTAGCTAAATTAATTATTAATTTATTATTTAAATTTATTTTTATAATTTTTATATTTCTTTTATTATATTTAAGTTCCTAGAAAAAAATTTTGAAATATATAATTTTTTTATATACTTTTAATATAGCGATATATTCAGTTTTAATTAATAATACAATTATAATTAATTTTTATTGAAAATTTTAATTAATTAGTCTATTAATTAGTTTAAAAAGATATCTTATTATAAATCTATTATTATTAATATTATTATATTAAAAAAAATCGGAATAGGCTTAGAAGATCTTATTATATATATAATTTAATTTAAATATTATTCTAATTTCAATTATATTAATTAAATATTTTATTACTTATTTTATTATTATATAATAACTATTTATTAATTATATAAAATATTTATTTAAATAATATATTACAAAATTAGTATTAAATTAATTTATTCTAGTTATTTAATTTAAGGCCTTAATAATAAATACGAAATTATTTTTCAACTTCTTATTAATAATATATTTAGGAGGTAATTATTCTAACTTTATATTCTTATTTATAATATTTTTAATAATATAATAATCCTTTATTCTTAATTATTTAAATATTTAAATAATATAGCCCTTTTAAATAATAATTATTATATAATTATTATAATTTCTTAAGATTTTTATTCTTAAATAGAAAGAAATAATTCTTAAATACTTTAATTTAAATTCCTTATTAAGCTAAGCTTTTAGCTTATTTATTACCTTTTTTGTATATAAGAGTATTAGCAAATTGTTTATATAAATAATTATAATTGTTCTTTTATTATTAATAAAGATAAAGTTATCTTTTTAGAGTTATTTAAAGCTAAAATCTTTTAGCTTTGTTATTAATATTTTCCCCTATTCCTTAAATAATTATTTAAAGCTATATAAAGTTTTTTCCAAATAATATATATTATTTATATTATTAATATATTTATAAGGTTATTTTATTTATATTTTTTTTAAAAAGTTGCTTTTAAGAAAGCAATATCGATATTAAAATATCTTATTCTTAAGGCCAAAAATACTTTCTAATTTAAAGTTTTTATAATTAATAAAAAAATAATATTATAATTTATTCCTTTTATTTATTCGAAGCCCTTAACGACCTATTAAATTTTATATTTAACGATTTCGCCTTTAATACTTAGCTTAATTAATAATATTTATTTTCTTAAAAGTATTTTATATTTTAATTATAGTTTTTTAACTTTTTATACTCCTTTAAATTTTATTATATCTAATTCTATTTGGAATATTATTTTCTATTATTTTTTATTTAATCCTAAGAATATTTCTTATTAATTTTTAAAAAGAATAATATTTTTATTTTTGATTATTTAAAAGTTTATATAAAAGGAAATCCTCCTTTCTTTATTCCTTTTTAAAAATTATAAAATTTTATTAATAAATAAAATTTTATAAATTATTTTAATTAATATTTTAATAATATTAATAGCTTTTAATAAATTTAAAAAGGTATTTATTATATTCCTAATACCCTTTATTTATTATATAAAAATAATATATTATTAATATAAATTACGATTTCTTTATTTTAACTCTATATTTAATATTTATTTAATATTTTATTTATTAAAGTTAAAATTAATTATTTTATTAAGTTTAATATTTTAAATATTAACTTCCTTAAATCTATTTTATATATTAAAACTAGAGCTAACTTCTTTATTAATATTAATATTTTGAATATTTACTTCTATATTTATAGATTATTTATTTATTAATATATTATTTATTTTATTAGGAATATTAGGAATAATTTTTTATTATTCCTTATTTTAAATAAATATATTTTTATTAATATTATTTTATTAAAAATAATATAAATTAAAAGTTTTAATCCTTTAATCTTTTTATCTTATATCCGATATTAATTAGAATTATTATTAAATCTTAAGAATTTATATTTAATACTCTAGAATTTAAATTTTTATTTATAAATATTTTTATTGTATATTTAATAAATATATTTAAATAATTTTATATAATTAATATTTAATTTCTTTTTAATTTATCTTTTATATAATATTTTTTTATTAAATATTGCTATAAAAAGCTTCTCTTTAATATATATTATAAAATTTAAAGCTTCCCTTTAAAAAATTTTATTTAATTTTAAATAAAATAATATTATTTTAATTTATTTGAATAATATTCTATTATTTTGCTTAATAATATTATTTTAATAAAAGTTATATAATAATATTAGCTCTTATTAAATATTAGCCTAGCTAAGAATCGTTTATATTTATAAATTAATAAGTTCTTTTATATTATTTTTATATAAATAATTAATAATATATCCCTTAATATTTTTTTTAATATAATCCCTAATACGATTATCAATAAGGTTTGCTTCTTATAAGGGAAAAAGATAAATAACTATTATATTAATATATTTATTAATAAATATTAAAATATATTTTATATTATTTTTTATAAGAGTAATTTTTCTATTTTTAATAATATTTATCAATTATTATTTACCTAAAAATATTATTTGTTTATTCCTTATTAATTTATAATTAAAAATATAAGATTATTTTCTTATAATATAAGTTTTATATTATTATTCTGATAATATAATATTTTCAAATTTATTACTTTATTTAATATTTATTTTAATAATTATTT
>JAABUQ010002926.1_pt1 | contig 32519 bp, 33 predicted proteins | sample 5560001 | NCBI WGS metagenome assembly JAABUQ01 (sample SAMN10711888, study PRJNA513371) | rock metagenome | isolation source: Antarctica rocks | place: Antarctica: Victoria Land, Finger Mt nord | collected 2015-12-18 | reverse complement strand
GGTTGAGGTTGGTAGTGAGAAATTTGATACCACTGCCCGCATTCTCACCGGCAGTGAGCGAGAACAAGCGTTTAGGAGAGCAGCAGAAGTATTTCCTCCCTATGCCGAATATCAAAAGAAGACGGCACGCGAAATTCCTGTCATTGCACTCGAACGACCAGCCAAATAACTCACCTGATGTACTGATGACTGTCTCTTCAAAATGAGACGCACAGTGAGTTTTGGCGGGTGTTTAACGGATGGATGCTCCAAATAGTCATCTAGAAAGAAGGAAGTGAGCCAATGTTCAAAGATACGAAAGCATTTTCAGGTTTTTCAGTAAACAACCTGCAAAAAGCGAAGGAGTTCTACGGTCAAACGCTCGGGCTAGACGTGTCCGAATCGCACGGACTGTTAGAACTTCATATCGCTGGCGGGACGAACATCTTGATGTATCCGAAGGATAACCATACTCCAGCCACATTCACCATTCTGAATTTTCCGGTAGACAACATTGAGCAAACGGTAGACAACCTGGTCGGGCATGGCGTGCATTTCGAGTCCTACAATGAAGGCGGCCTGGTGACAGACGAAAAGGGGATTTTCCGCGGCGGGGGTCCGAAGATTGCGTGGTTTAAAGACCCAGCCGGCAATATATTGTCTGTGCTTGAAGAGTAGGAATGGGCAGCGGTCAAATGGGCGAGGCGGTCCGACGTTGACAGTTGTTGCCGTCGGCGGCCTCCCCAATTCTCAAGAAAAGATTACGGTAAGAGCCTCTACATCTTTTTCAGAAGGTCTGCAAGACGATCATAGGTCTCATTGACTCCTTCTTCCATGCCACTTTGGAGCATGCCATCGCGGTCAGAGACCGACTGGAAAACAGATTGAGCAATGAGTTTGGTTCTTCCTCCAGGCAATGCCTCAAGTTTCATCGTCTCCAGAGTCACATGTCCTGTTTCCGGTAACCCTTCAAACTCAAAGGTATCAATAATTCGCTCAGGTGCGAGAACTTCATGATACACGCCGTGAAACGCGTATTCTTTTCCCTCAGCGTCTCGATTGATAAATCGCCATTGACCACCAGGCCTCACGTCCATCGTATCAACATGGGTTGAAAGGGATTTCGGTCCCCACCATTGCGGAATAAGTTGTGGGTCGGTATATGCTTTAAAAACGAGCTCTCGCGGTACATCGAATTCGCGCGTGATGAGGATTTCCTGTTTTCCCGGTTCTGCAAGAATAGTCGTTGTATTCGCTGTCATAGAATGTTATTCTCCTTCCTTCTTTTTTTCCATTTCGAGGACGGTATCTAGGGCGTCAAAACGTTCACTCCACCTCTGCTGCATGTGCGCAACCCATGCTTCAAATTGAGACAGCGTGTGTGGATTGAGACGGTACAAGCGCTTCTGTGCACGTTTTTCCATCTCCACTAAGTGTGCCTCACGCAAGACTTTGAGATGTTGCGAAACCGCTTGCGGGCTGACAGGAAATTGCTCGTAGATAGCAGTAGCAGGTAACTCCCCTCTGACGGCAAGGAGTTCTAAAATGTTCCTTCTTGTAGGATCGGCAAGTGCAACAAACATATCCATACAATGATTATAAACCATTTACTTAATTAAGTCAATGCTTGATTATATATGGGTCTCCGTCCTTAGGGGAAGCCTGTAAAAATGCAGGGAGACCGCAAGGGTCTCCCCTACATCTTCACGAGGTCCCATGTGTAGGGGAGACCCTTGCGGTCTCCCTGTTTCCCCGAATGAATGGAGAACCTTATATATTCGTTTTGAGGACTGGAAAATCAAAGAGGGTTTCTGATGATCAGTTACGAGAAGTAGTGTTATTCTCATTGTAAATGGTAGCATGAAATGGGCGAACTGGTACCAGTGCTAAGGCAGAACAACGCCGACATGCACCTGCTAACGCATTCTTGCGATGGTCGGGTGCATGCGTGGTGAGGTTACTGTGTCTTCACCTGCCAAATCTCTGAGCGGCGCGTAACTTCGCTAGAGCGGCCACTTCCTGCCGATTTTTCGGGGCCGAGGGAGATTCGAGCGAGCTGAGAAGCCGACCCGAGATATTGGCGATGTCGTCAACTGCCGCATAAAAAGCGGCCTCGTTCGTCTTGGATGGTTTGTTGAAGCCGCTGATCTTCCTTACGAACTGCAACGACGCAGCGAGAATCTCTTCCTCCGTGACCGGTGGTTCAAAGTTGAAGAGCGTCTTAATGTTTCTACACATCCCGCTTTGCCCCCAGCCCGAGTATTCGGCGATAGAACTCCTTTGCCTTTTGGATGTCGTCTACGAAAAAACCACTGAATGCAATTCTCTTTTGCAACATGGACTTGCTCCCTCACTAGACTCTGTAGAGGTAATGCATCACACAAGTTAGCATCCTTCCTTCTCCAACAGAGCTTTCTTCACCAATCTATTCTTTTTTGCTTGATCGTAGTCGGCAAACCAACTGAGCTGTTTCTTCCTACATGCTCACCTCCTTCACCAACCCATCGGCAACGAGTTGAGAGAGCACTTTTTGTGCGATGAGACAGGTGGTGGTATGACTGTTGATTCCGCGCAGGTCTCGCACAAGTGGCTCCAGGTACGGCTTGAGCGTCGGTTGAAGTTGGCAGAGGTTCGAGAGGACGAACGCGGAGGTCTGAACCAATCCCACCGTCATTTCGCTGGTGATGAGAAGTCGTAACACGGGTCCCAGGCTTCGTTTGCCAAATCCTCTCAAGCCTTTGGCTGCCATCCAGGCAACGGAATAATTCGGGTCGCTCAAGGCACTCACCAGGGCGGGGAGGGCCCGCGTGTCACCTATCTCGCTCAAAGCACGCATGCACTGCCAGCGGACCCATTGCGAGGTACTTGCACTCGCATTGAGCAATGCAGGTACGGCAGCGGGACCGAGTTTGACCAGGGCTGTGAAGATGACACTTCCCATCTGCTCATCAGTTCCGCGCAATGCATTGATCAATGCGGGTATGGCTGCTGGATCACCCACGCGTCCCAACGCTTTGGCAGCCTGCATGCGTACCGACACTACCGGGTCTTGAAGTGCCTCGATCAGTCTTGGGGCTGCAACAGGACTCCCAATGATGCCCAGGATATGCATCGCAGTTTCTCGCACTGCCGGACGCGAGTCGTGTGCGGCTGAGAGGAGGACACGCTCAGCGCGCGCAGGGTCCATACCTGAACGCGGGAGAAAGAGCGTTCGCAATTGCGTTCGAGCAAACGCGGTCCGAATGGGAGGGGGAATGACAAACCGCTTGCCCGCCCATGTACCGAGAGAGATAAATTCGACGAGGTGCTGTGCCAGGCGATCATCATCAAGTGATGCAATCGCGACGATGGCTCGTGGGTCGCTCTCGATGACCCAGTACAACAACCTCCAGGCTGCACCACGTCGGCCAGTCGCGGCTTCCTGCGCCAGTATCGCAGGAGGAGTAATACCTACAGGAGGAATAGGGCCTGCATCATCAACCTGTGGTCGTTCAATCGCTGCGTCATCAAGCGATGCCGCTTGAGGTGGTTCGGATGAAGAATCAAAGCGTGCCATCACATGCACTCCTTTGCTGTAGCGGACACACAATCTGCAACATTACGATAGAAAACACGCAGAGACATGAGGGTGTCTCAAACCCATGGAAAGGACATACTCTGTAGCAACAAGCATGATTGAACAGTTCTACATGTACCAGGAATTTTTGTATCGCACCTTCCGCGATTGATTCCTCTATCGCTTATTGTATCATACCTAGCATCAGATTAGCCGGTAGTTTTTTGACGATAGGATACAACGACACTAAGCCGTATGATGCTGGACAAGGGTGGTCAGTTCTCGTGAAGGAAAAAGAAGCCAACGAAAGAGGAACTTCTGCTTGAAACTGAGCAGTGATCTTGCTGAGAGAGAACGCTTCATCCTTTCTACCTCAAACGAGAGGCGAGGTATGAGGACAAAACCTAGAGGGGACCATTCCAAAACGGGGACTAACTGCTTACTTCGTTTGCCCTCGAATTGGAATGGTCTCCAGCAACTCAGCGTGAAGCGCGAGGGGAATGACGTTACTGCCTGGAACTCGCGCTCAAACCTTCCAGCGGCGGCCCACCGCGGCTGTATGCCGTTGAGTCTAGGACAACCAGCCAGTCGAAATCGGTGAAGCTTTGAGGAGTGAGTGCGAAGTACGTCGTGTTCTTCATGCTGCCGGAGCGAGTCGGAAGAGTTGCGATTGCCGAGGTTGGAAGCCCTTGACCTCGATGAGTTGGAATAAATCGCACTGGTCCCGGCACTGCGGTCAGGCGGTTCTCAAGCGTGCCAGTTTCGGGCTGACCGATGCCATTGGCAAGAGACTCGCCCACTGCCGAACCGATGACGGCATAGCGCGGGCCGAACATCTCATTGAGGTGCGATCCCACCGGCCACCATGTCTGTAGGTCAGTGCCTAATTGCCATTGTGCCTTTCCACGCTGTAGATGGCTGTTATGAGCGAAGGCCAACACTTTTCCTCGGCCGCGCTCACGGGACACCATGTACACCATATTCTCCGCCATCAACGCGTCGCGAATACCGAGAAGTCTGATAACTCGTTCGCCCGACGTTCGCGCCAACGCGGCATGATAGTTCAGTAACTGGCGTGCCACTGAAGCATACTGCATAGCTTCCAAATAGCGGCTTTCGTCGCTCTTCGCCACCAATTCGGGGCGGCGCGCACGCAGTTCTGAAATGAGGTCCTCCGTCTCAATCCGCAGCGCAGTTGCCCCTGGTGACAGGCCTACTGACTTTGTCGGGTCCATCATTGCAGCGGGGTTCTCCCAATCAGAGTCCTGGCCAAGAAGTGAGTCGATGCGGCTTCGATGTTCTTGACCGCTGTCACTATCAATCAAGGCGAGGTAATCGAGCACAAAGTGCAGGACCTGGCGTGGACTATCGGTGCCAGTCATTTCGGTCGGACTATCGAAGCCGTAGAACCGGAGTTTGACACGATGGGAAGGATCGGCATTGTAACGCCGCATCCACTCCACGAGTTCTCGATTCGCGTCGAGTAGGCCGAAGCCGTGGCTAAATCCGGTGTCCTGCACTGCCTCATACGATGCCGGGCCGCGACCGGCCACGTACTCGTTCACTACGTGCGCCCGAGGGAAACTGCTCTCGATGGCAACGGCGCTGTAGCCATGCGCTTCCACCAGGCGCTGGAAGAGCCGGTTGCGTAGGATGAGAATGTCCTGGCCACCGTGGAGCGCTTCTCCCAAGCCAAGCAATTCCACCGAATCGCCAGGTGAGGCGATCACCTTGTCGACGGCGGCATTGAACGTTTCGGGCGCATCGACAGAGAACGGAATCGCCTCGCGCGCAATCCAGTCGTCGAGCGTCGCATGTAGAGGGGTAGGATGAGTCATTGGTCGAACCTCCGTTGTTGTAACTTTAACATTCATCAGATGAGAAATCTCCTTCTTCTGCCACTCATGCCTGCCCTGCTCTCGTGTGGTGCGCGAGAAGGGCAGGTCGGAAAAGAGAGCATACGCTCCTTTCAGAAGCAGATCTAGCATGGAGGCAGCATGCGCTTCCGATCCAAGCTGGTCAGGCTTTTTTCTGGATCACACCTCTACTCTACAACACAGATGTAAGAGTGGAGGGTTAGGAAGAATAGAGAGCAAGTATATGGACACGGCAGAGTCTTATCAAGCTCAATTTTCTTGTTTCATGTGATATAAAGAAGAGTGTAGATGAGAGAAGTCTCAATAAATACATGGGGGGTTTTACATGGAACTTCGCAGCTCTTTGCGCACCATCGATCTGGCCAGAGCCGTAGGGATGAGCGTTCAGCAGGTGCGCAACTATGAAGCCCGGGGCCTGTTGCCAGCGGCTTCACGGAGCAAGAGCGGTTACCGTCTCTACACGCACCACCATCTTGCTGCGCTCAAAACCGCCCGCAGCCTGGTTCGTGGCTATGGTTGGCAGGGGATGCCAGCAATCATACAGGCACTTCATCGAGGTGACCTTTCAGCCGCGCTTGCGACTATCGACATGCGTCACGCCGAGCTCGCCAGCAAACGTCGAGAGTGCGAGCAGACGCACTCCGCTCTGCACTCATTGGTCGCCGGACCCGCTCCTGTGCAAAGTTCCCGCCATCCCCAACGGTTGCGGGTGGGAGAGGCGGCCAAGCAAGTGGGCGTGCGTGTCTCGGCATTGCATTTCTGGGAGCAGCAGGGCCTTGTGCACCCGGTACGCGACCAGAGCAGCAGCTACCGCCTCTATGATGAGCATCAGGTGCACCGTCTGCGCGTGGTGGTCCTGCTCAGAGAGGCTGGCTACAACTTCCATGTGATCCTGTCGGTCCTGGACGAGCTGGCGGCAGGTCGGCCAGAACAAGCCATTGTGGCGGTGGAGAAGAGGCGCGAGGAGCTGACGCGGACAAGTTGGATGTGCATTGAAGCCTTGGCTTGCTTTCAGCACTATGTGCATGAGTTTTGCGGGGAGCTTCTCTAAGAGACTCCCTTTAAGGAATGCAGCGCTGGATACGCTTGCGTTTGGGCACCATGTTCCCACACGATGAATTTGTTGCCACTTCAATCGTATCTAGATTCCCGGCTTTTTGCAAGGTTTTTCCGTCACGAGGACTGACCACCCTTGTCCAGCACCATACGGCTTAGTGTCGTTCTGCAACCTCCACTCCCACATCCCCTTCAACGGAGGCACGCACCTGCGCAGTGGGCCTGACACTGGCTACCGCCCAGATAAAGATGGCGAGACTGAAGACAACCACAACGGCGATATCTACCCACAGCGGGATGAGCGCGATCCCGCCGCCATACTGTCCCAAGTACGAGATGACCGCCATACCGATGAGGTAGGGCCACAACCAGAGTGTGTACCGGGAGTCGAGCGTCGGCCTGGTACGGGCTGAGCTTGTCGCCACGGAGATCGCCATTAGCACGAAACCAAAGACGAGCAGGGCGAGTAAACGCCAGACGACACCCCAGCCACTCCAATACACAAGCAGATTGGCCGCGGCGAAGCTGATCGGCGCCAGCACGCGACCGCCTTTGAGCACAAATGGGCGCTGGTGATCCGGATCGCCCCGGTGCAGTGCCGCATAGGCCAGCGGTGTGAAGACGTACATAAGCACGGCCGCAGAGGTGACAAAGCCCACAAACGTTTGCCATCCGGGAAACGGCAGGAACAGCAGCATCCCGACTATGAAGGAGAAGATCAGGCTGACGATCGGTACCCCCCGCACGCTCACCCGAGCGAAGATCACCGGAACGTAGCCTTCACGCGCGAGCGCATAGGGAAAGCGTGCGCTACTGCCAAGGTAGAGGAGGGCCGTGCCAGCGGGTGAGATGAAGGCATCGATGTACAGCAGCACAGCCAGCCATGTCAGACCCAGGCCAGTGGCTAGCCCGGCGTAGGGGCCAAAATTCCCCTTGCTAATCGGACTCGACCAACCGTGCACAAGGTTCTGTGGGGTCAGGGCTGCGATGAAAGCAACCTCGAGGAGCAGGTAGACGACCGTGCCAATGATCTGCGCACCGATAATTGCTCGCGGAATAGTGCGGCCGGGATCGCGCACCTCCCCGGCGAGTTCAACAGCCTGCTCGAAACCGATCAAGGCAAACACGACCCCTGCCGGCAGAGCTTGGAGGATTCCTTTGACACCGAAGGGTGCAAAGCCACCGCCAGCTGAGAAATTGCCCGGATGGAACGCCGCGATGCCGAGCGCGATGATGGTGATCAGGGGAATGGCAATCTTCCACCAGACCGCTGCCGTGTTGGTCTGCGCCATACGTGCGACTCCCCAGGCGTTAATCGCGGTGAAGATGAGCATCAGAATTGCCGCCACGAGGTAGCCCAGCGGTGTGAGGACCGTTACTCCACTACTCATCTGGGACAGGCCTGGTAGGTAGTTGGTGGCATACTGGAGCGCAGCCTCCACCTCGATGGGGGCGAGGGTCACGCTATAGATCCATCCCATCCACCCGGCGGTGAAGCCCGCCAGGCCCCCAAAGGCGTAGTGCGGGAACCGGGCCGATCCTCCTGCGACCGGGTAGGCGGCACTGAGTTCGGCATGAACGAGCGCGAGCACCGCGACAATTGCCGCGCCAAGAACCCACGAGATTACTGACGCGGGCCCAGCGACCTCGGCAGCGGAGAGCGCGCCGAGTAACCAGCCAGATCCAATGATCGACCCGACCACGGCGAAGGTGAGACCAAGCAAACCCATATCTCGCCGCAGTTTGCGCTCTCCGCGCGGACCCTGAGGATCGGTCGCGCGCACGTCCGTTTCCATAGTCACCTCCATAGTGCAACTCTTGCAGGCGGGAACGCCTGCACTACTCTGTCTCAATCTCTAGTCGCTTGTCCTCCATTGGTATGCTTTCTATGCAAGGACAAACGGAACGACTTTTTTTACCAAAGAACAAAAAACTATTAAGAAGGTGTAAGTTCCGTTGCACCCTTAAGAGATCCTTCTCTAGCTTGACGAAGTGTGATATCTGCGGTCAACTTCAGTTTACACCTATCTTATAGAAAGTTGTAACATTTATGTTACAACTTAGCAAGTTTCGGAAGTATCAAAATAACTTGTTGTTTGACTCACAGTATTTTTCCCAACATCGCTTCGAGATTGGGGGTTCCAGTATAATACCTATGGACTTGCAAGTTGGAAAGCAAGAGGAAACCAAGACAATCATCGGAGGCTACATTGATGAGCGTGCTTCTTGAGAATATGTCCATGATAGGATTGAATAGCTGTTTAGCTCTCATTCCCATTCTCTTTGGCTGGCTTATGTTGAAAACACGGCATACATGGCTTCAAGTCGCTTTTGCTCTTGTGTGGTTCTCCTTTTTACCCAATACCCTCTATATCTTGACCGATTTGCGTTATCTCCCGGAACAATGGGCTGTTATGCATCACTTCGGCAAAATAGCTTTAGCTTTACAATACCTCATCTACGAAATTCTTGGTGTGAGTAGTTTTCTTCTTGCTCTTTACCCATTGGAGAAATTACTTTTGATCTCTCACAAGCGCGAGAACAACGTGTTGCTTCCTTTTCTTCTCATAACAGCGAATTCTTTCATCGGTTTCGGTATGGTGCTGGGAAGAGTTCAAAGAATCAACTCCTGGGATATCTTCATGAATGCACCAAAAGTGATCTCTGCCTCTTTCCACATTTTGTCTTCCTCCAAATTAATGCTCTTAGTGGTGCTCTTTAGTTTCTGTGCAAACCTTTTGTATTTTTTCTTCAGAAAACTGCTGCTATTGGGGGACGTAAACCTTCTGAGCAAATTTTCATCCTAAGTAGCCAGCAGCCCCTGTCCGAAATCGTCCATTTCGAACGCTATTAATAACCCTTCAGTAGGAACGGGGAAAAATCCCTCCGCTGCATAGTCATCGCGTTTAAGAATGCTTGAGATCAAGAAACTCTCACCTCTCCAGAAAATAAGGCATTTTGCGCACTCGACGGTCAAGTGCCATAATAGAAGGATAAGATATTGGTCACGTCGTAATAGCACCACCATAAGTATGAGCTTTAATGCGTACAAATCAGGTGAAGGAAAAATTCAAGCGCGATGAACCAGCATTGAGAGCATGGCTGATTATGTATGAGCGAGAAGTAAAGAGTGAGAAGGTAAATATGGCGCAAGCACATGTATGGACGGGTAGAGAACTCCAACCTGCAGCCCTGGCAGCACTTGAAGGCGTTGCCTCCGTTTCTGTTACCAAGGTAGGAGAGCGCAACGATTGGTACACGGAAGCCGTAACAGCAGATGCTATCATTGTCGCAGGCGAAACGTTTGTGACGGGTAAGGTGATGGATCGTATTGGCCCGCACTTGCGTGTCATTGCTCGTACGGGTATCGGCGTGGATCGCATTGACCTCGACGCGGCGACTGAGCGTGGCATTATGGTCGTCAATACTCCTGATGGACCAACAGAATCGACTGCCGAACATACTATTGCGCTCCTCCTCAACCTGTGCAAACAGGTCTCGGTGAGTGAGCGCATCTTACGCTCGGGACAACCATTTCCAGCACTCACGGAGCTGACACCCGGCCTTGAGGTCGCCGGTGCAGTATTGGGGCTGGTCGGTCTGGGGCGTATAGGGAGCCGCGTTGCGGCTATCGCGCGGGTGCTTGGGATGCAGGTACGAGCATATGACCCTTTCATTGCACCTGAGCGTGCCAGCGCACTCGGTGTAACCCTTGTTCCCACGCTCGCGGAATTGTTACCGCTCGCTCACGTCGTCTCCCTTCATTGTCCTTCAATACCAGAGACCTATCACATCATCAATGCCGAAACGTTGAGCCTGATGCCCAAGAAAAGCTACTTGATTAACGTCGCGCGCGGAGCATTGATTGACGAGGCGGCTTTACTCGACGCACTACGCTCAAATCACCTCGCTGGGGCGGCCCTAGATGTCTTTGATCCAGAGCCTCCCATGACTAATCATCCGCTCTTCACGCTGTCCAATACCATTTGCACACCACACATCGGCTCGTACACCCGTGCTAGTGTGTTACGGATGCAAGTGATGGTCTGCGAACAGATTGTCAGTGCTCTGCGTGGCGAACGCCCAACAAACCTTGTGAATAGAGCAGTTTGGGGGCACCAACGGCATTGAAGCATTGCGCTGGCTGCATATTTCACTCGCGTCTTTCATCGTCTGCTTTTCCCGTCGCCACAGACCTCCAATCGTCTCTGCTCCCCGGCGAGAAGATGTTGTTTGGCAACAACATGAGTCCACTTGTCATACGCAATGGTCATGTTACTGGCAATCCCGATCTCGTCCTGCACCCACCACGTCTGACCGACCCACCTCTCGTGATGGGTTTGCCTTTGCTGTGAACGAAGGGGCAAACACATGTTCAAAAAGAGCATGATAGAAGAAGTTTTTGGCCCTTCCTCCTGCTATACTGGTGACGTGATCAAAAGGTGCTCATCTCATTCAAATAGAGGCAAAAGATAGAAAGGACGTGAAAGCACATGATACAAAACACGAGGCAAAAAATCACCCCATTTTTGTGGTTCGATACGACTGCTGAAGAAGCAATACATTTTTACACCTCCATTTTTAAAAATTCAAAGATCGTCAGCGTCAGCCGCTATGGAGATGCAGGACCTGGACAAGCGGGAACGGTCATGACTGCAACATTTATACTTCACGGACAAGAATTTATGGCGTTAAATGGTGGTCCACACTTCAAATTCACTGAGGCCATATCGTTCTTCGTACACTGTGAGACACAGGAAGAGGTAGATGAGTTGTGGGAGAAACTTTCCGAAGGCGGGGAAAAAGGACAGTGCGGCTGGCTGAAAGATAAATTCGGTATCTCATGGCAAATCGTTCCGACTGCTTTAGGCGAGCTATTGGGTGATAAGGACCCTGAGAAATCGAAACGCGTTATGGAAGCAATGCTTCAAATGCATAAAATTGATATAGAGAAATTAAAGCAGGCATACGAGCAACGATAACAGAGCACAAACCGATTTCAAAGTATACGAAATGTGTCCTTGTTTTACTTGCGTCTGAGCGGCAAGACTCGAACAAACCCTTCTTGACACTTCTAGTATACTTGTTCTAAACAACATCAGATATATGCAGCATGAAGAGGCGCGTCATGGACACACAGAAGACCCCTCCGCTTACAACGATTATCCTACCGCAGATACTGCGCTCTACAACAGGCAATCGCAAAGTTGTTACGGTATCAGGTGGCACCATTCGCGCACTCATTGACGCGCTCGACCACGACTATCCAGGTATAAAATTTCACCTCTGTTACGAAACGGGTGAACTACGCACCTTCGTTAACCTCTTCCTCGATGGCAAAAATATCCGCTATCTCCAGGAACTTGATACTCCCGTCCACGAAAACGCGACCATCCACATCTTCCCGTCTGTAGCCGGTGGATAGGCGCACACAAGGAGATAGCTAGCGAAGCGAAAGGAGATCGCTATGGGCAAGTCATACCCCACAGGCACTATCCTACTTATGGTTGGCACGAAACGCGGGTTATTTCTTCTCTCCTCGTCTGACAGACAGACGTGGGACATTGAAACCACGACCTTAAAAGGACAGCGCGTCTTTTACACCATCCTCGATCAGCGGAAGGGTCACAGGATGTTTGCCGCCGACAACGGCGATTTCTTCGGCTCCTTTGTGCGCTACAGTGATGATTTCGGCCAGACATGGCAGACCCCAGAGCAGGGCATCCAATTTTCGCAAGGAAGCGGCGAGCAACTGCACAATATCTGGGTCATCGAGGCGGGACGGCCCGACGAGCCAGACACGCTGTATGCAGGTGTTGATCCAGCAAGTCTCTGGATCAGCACCGATAACGGCGTACACTGGAACGCGAACGATGGTCTCCTCAACCATCCGACCCGCAATCGCTGGGAACCTGGAGCAGGGGGATTGTGCCTGCACACGATTATTGCCGACCCAACCAATCCCTTACGCATGTGGGTGGGCATCTCCGCAGTGGGCTGCATGCGAACGGACGACGGGGGCACAACGTGGGTCTTCGCCAATAAGAATGTGCGTGCGGATTTCTTGCCTGAAAAATATCCCGAGTTCGGCCAATGCATTCACCGCCTGGTACAGCATCCGACGCAGCCGGACACCCTCTACCAGCAAAACCACTGTGGCATCTACAAGAGCCACAATGCCGGAGATGACTGGATCGATATCCAGAACAATCTTCCATCAGAGTTTGGTTTCCCGATTGCCCTGGATAGCCATCGCCCCGATACCGTCTTTGTCGTCGTGGAAGCCCCGGACGGTCGTCATAATGTTGGCGATCATTTCGTCGTCTATCGTACTGAGGACGGTGGGGAGCAATGGCAACCGCTCACAGGCGGATTGCCAACCGGACAGGGTGTGCGTCTGGGTGTGCTCCGGCACGGTATGTGCGCTGATACACTCGATCCCTGCGGAGTCTACGTCGGCACAAATACGGGACAGATCTTCGCCAGTCAGAATCGTGGTGAGAGCTGGCAGCTCATCGCTGACTTTTTGCCATCCGTGTATTCGATCAACGCCGCGATCCTATCAGAGTAGTTGTACTGGCGACTACGTGTTTGGCACCAACCAAACACGTAGTGTCGATGTGTTACAAGCGTCTCATCTTTCTCTCCTAGCTATTGCCAAGGAGAAGCCACAGGCATACGAAGAAACGCGCTGAAGCAGTTCGCTGAGGCTGCGAAAGCGCGGTTCTCAGTCTTGCTCAAGGGAGTGAAAGGATTTGCTTCGATGACAACAGCGTTTTTCTTGAAGGTGCGCTTCCAAGTGCCTATGACTTGACCCCCCAGCACCATCGTGTTCGTAAGGAGACCGCCGCGCGAGTCTAGCCTGTTCGTGTGCAAGGCATCAAATATGGCACTGCGGTCTGTATAGCCAACGGTGTATTCATCGTAATTTGGTAACAGGTAGGCCGTCTGAGAGAGGTCCTGCACGGGCGATGTAGATGGCGAAAACCAGTACGTCTGACCGTGTATCGTCTCTTGCTGAAGGTGGGATGTCACCATAGTGAGACCAGCTTTTGCATCAACTACCGTCAGTCCTGACCACCACACGAAATCTTGTAGAGTCACAGGGCCATGACTCATACAGTAACGCATGGTGAGTTCAGCCAGCGCTTCATCTCGATCTAACATCCTGGCGTGTGGTGCTCGCTCAGCAAGCAGGGCATAGGTGAATTGCTTGCCTCGCCGTGCGCCGCTGCAGATGATGCCGTCCAATTCCGCCCGCATCATGATATGGATAACACGTTGCTCACCCTCTGTGACAATGCCAGCGAGCTTTAGCGCAGACGAGAGTTCGTCACGAGTGAGTTGCTTGCCGCCTTGTAATACGTTTGCCAGCACAGCATGAGTACGCCTGAACACATCATCATCCAATTCAAGCTTACGATTATAGTACGCACTGGCTGCGTGGACGCGTGGAGCCGTGAGGGCGAGAAGCCAGCGAATATCAGCAGGTGAGACAAAATGCCACGTGGGGCGCATGACGTGCGTACGAAGAATAGCGCCATCGGTAAACGCTTGTTCAATGTCGTCGTCTGTCACGCCTTGCAAGCGCAGGCCAAGCGCCCATTTTGCAGCCGCGAAATCCTGGGCCTGGACAGCACCCAGCCACTTCACAAGAGCTTGAGGAGTTTCAATCGTACGACGGGTAATGTGCTGGTTGTGAAGACGTCGGTGCGCAATGTCCAGATTGATCATGGTTCATTCGCCTCCTGTTCTGCGTGCATCTGGTTATGATTCTCCACTTGCCATCATAACATTGAAAGAGGACAAAATCAGTCCTTCTTTGAAGAAGGTTGATGCTGTATTCGTACAATAAAGTCTTACAAAATCCTCACGCGATTAAGCACGAAGTCGTCGGTCTGGTGGCAAATTAAAGTTTTACACTTCCAGCCGAAACTTGTTCGTTTCCCTTTATTATCGTTTGGTTGCTTAAAATAAAGATTTACACTGCCGTCTGTTTGGAACATCCAAAGAGCAAACGGATGTTTAAGTAGCCTGCACAGGGCGGCCGGTTACGGCTGGGAAGAATGTCAAGAAGGGTTCTCAAACCGCTCCCAGCGAAACGCAAATTGTAAGATCATCGCCACCAGAATACCCATCACCAGACCGTTCTGTACCAGCGAGCGCACAACGTCGGGGATTGTGCTGAATGCCGTCGAGGGAATAAGCATCAATGAGAGACCAAGTAGCACGGGCAGTGCGACACGATAGACCGTCTTGAACGTGAACTTCATCCCTTCCAGCTGGCTCAAGCCAGAGCCAAACAATTGCAAATAGGCTACGAACAGTACCGCATCGCCCACGCTCACTGGTAGCGAAGCGAACAACTGGCCAAGTGCCGGGATCAGACCGAGCAGGATGAACAGCACCGCGCCAAGCAGGAAAGGCACACGTTTGAAGATGCGCGTGGTACGCAAAAAGCCGAATGAGGAGACATATGGCGCGTATGGGACGATGCCGAAGAGACCGGAGACAAGAGAGCTAAAGCCCGTCACGATGAGCGAGCTACGGTACTGTGTGGATGAAACGTCCTTATCGAACAGCGTTTTCGCGCCCTCCAGCGCCGCAAAGGTGTTGCTGAGGCTGATCAGGCCAGTCAGCACAACGGTAATCAACAGGCCAACATTGAAGGTCAACCCACCCCATGGCAGGATGGCGAACAGGGCATTACCAGCAGGAGCCAGCGCGGTTGCGCGATGAGGGAAGAAGAGCACGAATGCGATCCAGCCTACAATAATACCTGTTAGAATGGCGAAATTGCTGATCAATCCCCGCCCGAAGATGCTCAAGAGCAACACCAGCACAACCAATCCCAGAGAGAACAAAGCGACACCCGGATCGATATGTGTGCTGGTAGAAAGCCCAAGCATTCCCTTGAAAAATATGCCGCACAATTGCGCTCCTAACAGAAAATAAAAGGTGCTGATGACAATCGGTGTGAAGAGGAGACGCAGCCACCAACCCAGACCCGTCACACCCAGGAGAATAATGATTAGTCCGGTCAGAATAATCCCCACTTCCAGTGTTCCGCCCAATACGGTTAGCGATTGACCTGCTGCCTGGGTACTTGCGGCGAGACTCAAGATCACGCCCCACCAGAGGCCAGCCGACCCTTCCATGAGAGGTAGACGATGCCCAATCGTTCCTTGCAGAATGCATGCGATGCCAGTGTAGATGAATGCTCGCTCAAGCGAAGCGGTGATGACGGCGGGTGGCTGATGAAAAGCAGAGCCAATAGAGATAGGAATCACCACGATGTTCGCGAATATGAAGAAGAGCCATTGAACACTGGCCAGAGCGGTGGTAACGGGCGAAATGCTGTCATCAGACGGTCTTTGCAATGAACGCTCCTTTCGATGATGGTGCCGCACATTCTCTCGTAATATCAGGTTGTCTCTCCCCAATACTTTAACATATTTGCGGGTTGTGCTGGCGGTTATGTTTCCCTGTCTTAGCTCCATAGGACATCCGTTCGTAGAAAACGATAAGTTTTGCGAACGGATGTCCTATGGAGCTAAGACAAGGACAGCTACTTTGTCCCAAGTACCGAAAGGCTTTTTAGAAGCTCTACGAGAGAAACGATCATAGTGTGTCTAGTCGTACAGCTTGCTTGTTGCGTGCCGATTGGTTTGCGGCTTCCATCAGTGCGCTCAAGTCAACCGCGATTTGTATGTTCTCGGTCGCGGTAGTTCCTTGCTGAATGTGCATAATCCATTGTTGGAAGGCAGTCGGTTGGTCAGGGGGCATAGGTGTCCAAGCGCTCCACCGCTCGCTGGCAGGCTTCCCTGCTACTGCACTTCGTATCAGTACGATATTGTCGGGGGTTCCATACAGGAGACTCCCCTGTGTGCCGTGTACCTCGATCATCAATGGAGAGAAAGGGTTGACAAAGCCAGCTTCAACGATGCCAACGGTCCCCCGTGGATAGTGCAGCACCACTACCGCGTTATCTTCGACCGCACGTCCAGTGATGTAGCCATACGTGGCACTGACATGTTCAGGCTTGCCCAGGAACAGGCGCGTGAGATACATGGGATGCGCCCCAAGGTCAATCATTGCGCCTCCAGCCGTCTGCTGGGGATTGAAAAAATAGGGCGGCAACCAGCCCTGAGGATGTTGCGGCGTTCTGAGTGCGCCATCATGTGAGACGCTCACTCTGACCTTTGTCACTTCACCGAGCAACTTTCGCTCCAGGATGTCTTTGATCGCTACTGTCGAGCTGCTATAGAGCCGAGGCAAAGAGACCATGAGCCTGACGCCTGCTGTGGTGACGGCGGTCACAATTTGATTGCTTTCATGCAGCGTGGGAGCCAACACCTTCTCGGTAAAGATATGTTTACCCGCCTGGGCAGCGGCAACCATCACGTCGCGGTGCATCGTTGTTGGTGTATCCACAATGACCCCATCGACAGCCGCGTTTTGCAACAGCTCTGGTAGATTGTCATAAAAAGGAACCTGCAACGCTTGTGCCTGCACACGTCCCCGCTTCGGTACTTCATCCCAGATCGCCAGAATTTGTGTGGCATGATTTGCAAGAGCTTGGTGCTCATAATCTTGTGTATGAACATGCCAAAAGCTGAGCATAGCGAGGCGGATGCTTCCTACCCTTCTTTGTCGTTGAGAAGTGGTAGCGCTGGAAGTAAGACCGAAGAGCATGGGCGGTATGCTGACCAGTGTCAACAACGCTCGGCGACGCGACATCGACATGCTTCTATTCCTTTCTATCTTTCGCCTGCAATTCTTTCATCGCGTCTTTTGCTATCCATTGTGCAGTTTTGGAATCCACGTTCTTGATCTCTTCTGCACATTCCAATGCAAGAACACAAAGACGACTATTGCGCTTACCTATCTGTCGCAAGGCCCAATTGACCGCTTTTTTTACAAAATTTCGCTCATCTACCGCATAGCGCTTCATGAGAGGGAAAAACGGAAGAAATGCCTCATCTGGGGCACTCTTATCATGTACGGCCAGCTCAGCCATCATTACAAAACCAGCACGCCGCACAAACTCTTGCTCTCGATGACTCCATTCGATGGCCTTTTGATATGCATAGGGTGTTTTATCAAACAGATTCCCACACACCTGATCGCACACATCCCAGGAATCAAACTCGTTGACCCATGCATCCATCTGTTGGCTAGAAATCAGATGCGGCTCCGCAATCATCGAGGCCAATATTCTTGCCTCATGAATGCCAGATGTCCAAAGTTCTACTGCCAGTGTTTGGCTCTTCCCGATTTCTCGCGCTATTTTTCGCAACATAGGAATGGAAATGCCTAAAGCATGAGCTGGGCGGATGCCGAACTTTGCCATCCCTTCGACAGCTTGAGCATTGGCCTGTAGCGTCAATTCCGCAATGATCTCATCTGCAGTCATAGTCATTTTCTTCGCGTCTCCTCGTTGGGGTATGTCAGCCCTCTTGCCTATGAACAACCGTTGAGCTAGTTCCCCAATTCGCGGACTCCACGAAAACGGGTCAAGGTCACTGCAGGGGAATTGTCAATCTCCCACGAATGCTACCAGACGGCAGAATGCTGCCTCTCCGCCCGCGAACTTCCAGGGAAAGCAGCCAATCCACACACGCTGATCCAGCACCTCATCAATCATGCCGCCAGCATTCTCAACGTGAAAGACGCCGTGAGGAAACATGTCGTAGTGCATAAGCTGCAAATCGTCTTCGGGCCAAATCTCCTCAAGTGGCTTACCCAGTTTCTGTGCACACTTAACGGCAAGGTCGGGACGTACTTTACGAATAACGGTGTTCATTGGATGATCCATCGAACCAGCATCGATGGCAAACCATGAAATCTTGCGCTCCAATACCCAATTGACGAACTCGCGTGTTGGACCAGGATGCTTAATGAAATAACGTGTTTCATCAGGCTGCGACTCACCATACCAGTTGCTGGCATAATACTTGTGATAGCCAGTGTGTACCACCACGATATCACCAGGCTCAATGCGTAGCCCTGTTTTGCGCTCCCATTCTTCAAAATGTGCCGAGGTGTAAATATCGTAGTCACCGATGTCCAATCCCTCAAGGTCTACCACCACCCCAGGACCAACCAACTTGTCGAGAGGAATGCTGCCAATATCCTGACCATTGGTAATAAAGTGTAATGGGGCATCGAGATGTGTTCCAACATGTAAAGTTGATGCAATATGTTGTCCACCGACTTTGTCAAAGGCCACACGCTTGATCCATTTGATCGTGGGCCCCTCATAGGTGGCAAAGCCCGGAGTATGCATGTCCCAATTCTGCGATAGGTCGATCACACGCATGTTGCTCAGGTCAATCGTTTTCATAACGCCTCCCATTCCTTCAGGTTAACTTCCTTGATGTCAATGAGTGATGGGGTATGTGTGCAAATCATATGCTTTTTTTGGTCCGTTCGCAAGTAACAGCGTGATTTAGCGAACAATTTAAGAGCAAGCATGTGGTACAATGCAGTTCTATTATTTGCATTGAATCATAGTGGCATAGAGGAGGTCGTCCTATGCTTCTTCCAGCACCACTTGCTGCCACAGCAGCCGAACTGCGCAGTGGAGAACTCGATCTGCTTGCCTACATCGATGAAATGTGCAATCGCATTGACGCAACTGATTTCCGCGTGCATGCACTTTTGCCTGAAGCAGACCGTCGTGCGCGTCTAAGTGCTGAATCCGCCGCATTGCAGAAACGTTTTCCCCACCCTGCCAGTCGTCCCCAATTGTATGGCATTCCTATCGGGGTCAAAGATACCTTTCGAGTCGATGGTTTTCCTACTCAGGCTGGGTCGCAATTGCCACCAGAATTGTTTGTTGCCCCTGAAGCTAACTGCGTCACAATGCTGCGTGCCGCGGGAGCACTGATTCTCGGTAAGACGGTCACTACTGAATTTGCCTATTTTGAACCTGGACCGACGCGCAATCCCCACAGTCTCGATCATAGCCCTGGTGGATCGAGCAGTGGCTCGGTTGCTGCTGTAGCTGCTGGCTTCTGTCCATTAGCACTGGGTACACAAGTGATCGGTTCGACCATTCGCCCAGCCGCCTACTGTGGCATTATTGGCTTCAAGCCAACGTATGGTCGTATTCCCACCTCTGGCTTGATAAAATGCGCTGATTCAGTTGAACATATCGGCTATTTTACTCAGGATGTACCAGGTATCGCACTGCTCTCTTCGCTGCTGTGCAGCAATTGGCAAACCGTTACGCCTGAGGCCTTGCCAGTTCTCGGCGTACCAGACGGTCCCTACCTCTCTCAGGCATCGAAAGAAGCACGTGATGTTTTTGAGATGCAGCTAGCCGTGCTCCAAAAGGCTGGCTATACGGTGCGTCATGTCCCCACTTTCGCTGACATTGAAGGTGTTAATCGGCGTCATACACGCTTGGTCTTCGCTGAAATGGCGCAGATGCATAGCTCATGGTTCAAGCAGTATGAAGCACTCTATCGCCCTCGTACAGCCGCGGCACTGCGTGAAGGACAAACGGTAGGAAATGAAGAGTTGACAGAAGCACGTCAAGGAAGAGTCGCGGTGCGCAACGAGTTAGAAGCACTCATGGCGCAAGCAAAGATTGATCTATGGGTCAGCCCTGCTACTACCGGGCCAGCCCCTGAGGGCTTGGACTCTACTGGTAGCCCAATCATGAATCTGCCCTGGACGTATGTTGGCATGCCTGCAATCACACTTCCAGGTGGACGTGCTGCCAACGGCTTACCGCTCGGTCTACAGTGTGTTGGTGCAGCTATGGCTGATGAATATCTGCTGGAATGGATAGCCCCAATCGTGGAAATATTGGCGAGTTGGCACTGAACTATTTTTTGAAAGGTCGGTCGATGAAGCCACCGCGTTTTCAGTACTGTGCGCCGAGTGCTCTGGACGAGGCACTTACTCTTCTAGGGCAGTGTGGCCCTGATGCGAAGGTGCTGGCAGGAGGTCAAAGCCTTATTCCCCTCTTGAATATGCGCTTGGCCGCGCCGATGTATCTTGTAGACATCAACCGCATTGCTGAGCTAGACTACATTGAAGCCAGAGATGACTACCTGGCTATTGGAGCACTAACACGTCATCGCCAAGTAGAGCAGTCAGCTTTGATACAGCAGCGTTATCCACTGCTTACAGATGTTGTGCAGCATATCGGTCATACGCAGATACGCAATCGTGGTACGATAGCTGGCAGCATTGCGCATGCCGATCCTGCCGCGGAACTCCCAGCGTTGCTAGCATGTCTTGATGGTGAAGTCGTAGCGTGTAGTGTTTCTGGCCAGCGTATTCTCAAAGCTGAGAAGCTTTTCACTGGTTATCTCTCGACCGTCCTGGAACCCGATGAGGTACTCACAGAGATACGCTTTCCCTGGCTCTCCCCTCAAGCTGGTTGGGCATTTATGGAGTTTGCGCGTCGTTCTGGCGACTACGCCTTGGCGGGCATGGCAGCTGTAGTTACGCCAACTCGCGATGGTCGCTGTCAATCTGCACAGATAAGTTATGTTGGCGTTACCAGTGCTCCCCAACGTGCGCACGATGTTGAAACTCTCCTCATTGGTACCACACTCGATCATAAAACACTGGACGCAGCCGCGGAAGTGGCAACACACCTTGTCAGCGATGAGTTGAGTGATGTACACGCTACGCCTGAGTATCGAAGGTCTCTTACAGCCGAGTTGACAAAACGTGTCCTGAGAATTGCATGGCAGCGTTGCCAGCAACAATTATAGAGGGGATTCTGTTCATGGAAGAGCAAGCATCCTTGACAGCATTTCATGAGGTGCAAACGATTGCAGTGACGGTAAATGGTCATAAGTATGAACGCAGTATACCTGTGCGTTTGCTGCTCTCGGATTTTTTACGCCATGAACTTCATCTTACGGGAACGCACGTCGGGTGTGAACATGGTGTTTGTGGCTGCTGCACCGTGCTGTTGAATGGTGAATCGGTGCGCTCCTGCCTTATGTTAGCGGTGCAGGCCGACGGAATGACTCTCACGACTATCGAGGGGCTGGCCGACGAAAAAGAGCCACTGCATCCCATTCAGCAGGCATTTCGCGAGAAACACGGACTGCAATGCGGCTTCTGCACTCCTGGTATCATCATGTCGGTGCATGCAATGTTGCGTGAGCATCCTCAACCAACAGAGGAAGAGATTCGACATGGACTTTCTGGCAATCTCTGTCGTTGTACCGGTTATCAAAATATTGTAGAGGCGGTCAAGCTCGCGGCTGAACATCTCCGTGAACAGCAGTAGGAGGGACATTAATTATGTCAACGCGTTGGTTTGGCGCACCTGTGCAGCGCAATGAAGACCCGCGTCTGCTACGGGGACGTGGTATCTATGTCGATGATATCGATCTACCAGAAATGCTTCATGCCGCCGTTTTACGCAGTCCTTATGCACACGCACGCATCATGCACATCGATACAAGTGCAGCCCGTGACCTGCCGGGTGTACATCTCGTACTCACCGCTGCTGATTTGGGAGATGTCCTGGAACCTTCCCCACTTCTGATACCCCATCAGGCTCTGACACAGCCCCGTACACAACTTCCACTTGCCCTTGAGGAGGTGTGCTACGTTGGAGAAGCTGTTGCCTTTGTGGTAGCGGACAGCCGTTATATCGCGGAGGATGCCCTGGAATTAATCGAGGTGGAGTACGAGCCGCTACCTGTAGTTTCCAGTCTCGAGGCCGCTTCAGCACCGGATGCACCGCTTGTTCACGAGGATGTGCCAGGAAACATTGCAGCTCACCTGCTGCAAGAGGTAGGAAATCCAGACAAGACGATTGCCAATGCTCGGCATGTAGTACACGAGGTGCTGAAGATGGAGCGTGGCGCAGCCATGCCAATGGAATGTCGCGGCATCGTAGCACGTTGGGATACTTATGAGGATATGCTGACCTGCTGGATATCGACGCAGGGACCAATTCCTATTCGCAACGGTCTGGCAGCTATCTTCCACCTCCCAGAGCATAAGGTACGCGTAATCGCTCCCGATGTCGGTGGTGGCTTTGGCGCGAAGATCATGATGTTTTATCCCGAAGAAATTCTGGCACCATTTGCCGCCATACAATTGGGCAAACCTGTCAAATGGATTGAGGATAGACGCGAAAATTTTATTTCCTCCAACCAGGAGCGCGGTCAAATTCACGAGGTCGAATACGCCTTTGATGACGAGGGCGTGCTGCTTGCTGTGCGGGATGTATTTACTCATGATGCAGGGGCATATACTCCCTATGGTATCATCGTGCCTATCATCACTGCCTGCTCTCTACCGGGACCGTATCGACTCAGGCATTACTACAGCGAAAGTACAGTGCTGTACACGAACAAGGTGCCTGTAAGTCCATATCGTGGAGCAGGTCGTCCGCACGCTGTTTTTGTGATGGAGCGCATCATGGATCGCATCGCAAGCGAGCTTAACATGGACCGTCTGGAGGTACGCTCTCGAAACTTTATTCAGCCGCACGAGTTTCCCTGGGATGTCGGCCTGGTCTATCAGGATGGAGGACCGACGAAGTACGATAGTGGAGACTATCAAGCATCGCTGGATAAGCTGAAGGTGCTCTTGGATTATGATAACTTCCCAGCAAAGCAGGTGGAAGCGCGAAAGCAAGGGCGGTATTTGGGCATTGGTGTTGGCTATTATGTCGAAGGAACATCAATTGGGCCATATGAAGGTGCGCATGTACGAGTAGAGACTGATGGACGCGTCTTCGCCTCTACGGGCGTCACAACGCAGGGACAGGGACATCAAACAGTTTTCGCACAGATTGTGGCCGATCAACTTGGTATTGAACCAAAGGATGTGATGGTGACGACGGGCGATTCTCAGTCTTTCTACTGGGGCGTTGGCTCCTTTGCCAGCCGTGCGGGCACTGTAGCTGGTTCAGCCATGCACCTGGCGGCTGTCAAGGTACGCGAGAAGGTCAAAACCCTTGCCGCCGATTTATTTGAAGCTCGGCCAGAGGATATCGAGCTTGCTAATGGCAAGGTATTTGTCAAAGATGCCCCTAATCGCGCGTTAACGCTGGGCCAGATGGCTATGAAAGCGAATCCATTGCGTTACACCTACGGTGAAAGCGCTCGCAAGCTTGCATCGATGAACCTGGCTGCTGCGCGTCCAGGTCCCGCCTTACCATCCGAACGTGGCGGTCCCGGCTTGGAAGCTGATGGCTTCTACAGTCCACCACACGGCAGTTTTGCGAGTGGCGTGCATGGAGCTATCATCGAAGTTGATCCTAAGACTGGCATGGTCGCATTTGTGAAGTATGCGGCGGTACATGATTGTGGGCGACTGATCAATCCAATGATCGTTGAAGGACAAATACACGGCGGCGTAGCTCAGGGCATCGGGGGAGCCTTCTTTGAGCGCTTGGTCTACGATGAAGAGGCACAGCCCATCACAGCCACCTTCATGGACTACTTAATTCCAACGGCAGCCGAGATACCAACCATCGCCGTTGACCATGTTGAGACACCCTCGCCACTCAGTCCACTCGGCATGAAGGGAGCAGGTGAGGCCGGAGTAATTCCCGTGCCAGCCCTCTTCGCCTCGGCGATTGATGATGCACTTGCTCCGTTTAATATACGTATTCGTGAAATGCCTTTGCATCCAAACCGTTTATATGAATTGGTGAAGGAAGCACAAACTCTGTAGGGTTCTCATTCATGACACTCTCGTGTCAACCAGCAATTGTGGCAGGATGCGTAAACGCTGGTTGTGTCCTTTATTACACAAGGAGGGGCTTTATGGCAATCGAAACAAAACGTGGCTACTTCCCCGGCTGGACAGAGAAAACTCGAGGCGTTATTGCGCCAGATGAGCGGCTCCCTTGGGGACAATCAATCCTGGTAGGTCTACAACACGTGCTTGCCATGTTTGGGTCCACCGTTCTAGGCCCCATCTTGATGGGCTTCAACCCCAACACTGCTATCTTCTTTTCCGGCATCGGTACGCTCATCTTCTTCCTCGTGACAGGAGGAAATGTACCGAGTTACCTCGGTTCGAGTTTTTCTTTCATCGCTGTCGTCATTGCCGTTACAGCTTATAGCGGCAAAGGACTGAATCCTCATATTGCTGTTGCGTTAGGGGGGATTATCGCTTGCGGAGTCGTTTATGTTATTGTTGCTGTGATTGTCATGTTTGTTGGCTACCGTTGGATTGAGCGATTGATGCCGCCAGCGGTGACCGGTGTAATTGTTGCTATTATCGGCCTCAATCTCGCTCCGGTTGCAGTTGCGGACGCCAGCAAAACGCCGTTCGATACCTGGATGGCGTTGTTCACCCTCCTGGTTCTCGCGCTGGTTGCCGTCTATGCACCCGGACCACTACGCCGTCTGCCCATTCTCATTGGCGGTATTGTGGGCTATCTCGTCTACCTGCTCTTCGCTAATGGTTTCGGCCTGGGTACTCCTATCGATCTCTCACCTGTCGAGAGGGCCGCATGGATCGGCCTACCAAGCTTCGCTGCACCGAGCTTTCAAGCAAATGCAATGATACTGATCGCTCCGGTTGCAATCATTCTCGTAGCAGAAAATCTGGGGCATATCAAAGCTGTGAGCGCGATGACCGGGCGTAACCTGGACCCCTATCTTGGTCGGGCCTTTCTGGGTGATGGCGTTGCCACTATCGTTTCGGCCTTTGGCGGTGGAACCGGTGTTACGACATACGCGGAAAATATTGGGGCCATGGCAGTCAGCCGCATCTATTCCACCCTTGTCTTTGTGATCGCCGCTGTTGTAGCAATCCTGCTTGGCTTCTGCCCCAAGTTCGGTGCATTGATCGGCACCATTCCGATAGGTGTCATTGGTGGACTTGCCTTCGCCCTCTTCGGCCTGATTGCCGCCACTGGTGGACGCATCTGGGTACAGAACAGAGTCGATTTCACCAGAAGCCGTAATCTGATTACTGTGGCCGTTGCACTCACAATGGGAGCGGGAAACTTTACTATCAACATCGGTAACTTTGCGCTTGGTGGCATTGGTACAGCAACCTTCGCGGCTATTATCCTGTACCAATTGCTTCGCGAACGCTCAACTGAAGAGGAGCCTGTGGCTGTAGCCGATAGTGCTGTAGAACCAGAACCTGCAGAGCGAATAAATCCTGAACCCGGTTTAGAGGCATAAGCCCTTTATGATAGGATTGTTCCCTGAGCCATATGTTTGGCTGCGATTTGCTGTTAGAAGACAGGCATACCTGTTCTCAATACCGTATTTCTGAGTCTCAATCGAGAGTAGCCACCAAGGATACGCTAAAAGAATTTGTTCAAAGTTATCATCTTTGCACAGATGTGTCACATAGCTCGTACCAGAGTAAGGAATGCCTTGCTGTGGTATAGTAAAGCCAACCTTTTTCTGTATCGGATAGAGGGGCAAAGATGGATGCAGAAGACATTGAACGTTACCTTGCTGAACTGGGAGCAGAACTAAAAAGCCGAGGACTCAAGAAGCCGGTTCGCATCCTCCTGATAGGAGGTGCATACATGGTCCTCCTCGCCAATGCAACCCGTTCCACCAAAGACATCGATATCTTCTGGCTCGACGAAGATGGATTTCAACGAGCTTATGCTCCGCTACGTGAGAGTGTCCAGGTTATCAAACAAAAACACGACCTCGATGCTGACTGGCTGAACTATCTTGCTCAGATGCTCATGTTCGATGAGGTGATTGTGCCTGAGGGCAAGCTGTGGAAACGCTTTGGCCCACTCCACGTCTATGCCCCAACCAGTGAGTATGTCCTCGCACTCAAAATCACGGCGGGACGCCAATAAGACCTTGATGATTGTGCTATACTACTTCCGAAAACACCGATCCGGACACGCGAGCAAGCTCAGCAGCTATTGGATCAGTACATCTTACCGGGTGGGCAACAGAAGAATGCCGAAAGTATCGAAAACGCTCTAAACCGACTTTTTGGAAGAGAAGGTTGACCATGAAATTTGAAACTCTCCGCCTCATGGCGCAAGACTACGCCGACCGGCACAAAGAACCGCCGCCGCTACCTGCAACGATAGATACTATGAGGTATGCCTATCGACGGATTTGCCAGGGAGAAGATCCTTGGACAGCGCTAGGAGATTTTTCCAATGCCTGGTATGGCTATGCAAAGCATATCCGACCAGACCTGGTCAAGGAGCCTTTAGTCAAGCCTGATCAAGAAACCAAATGGACCCGGCGTTGGAGAGCTTTTTGCGCTGCCTCAGTCGAATACCTTTGCGACCTTCATCATCAATCTTGTCCAGAGTGGGTACACAACTCCTCCTTTATTCTCGCTTATCCCTGGTGGTATACCCCACGCGCGGACGATCCAACGATCCGAGAGCACCTGCTGAGAACGACTCCGCCGCCTTTTGCTCGTCGCAATATCTTTTGCAGTAATCGGCTCTATCAAAATAAATACGAAATGTACGAATGGATTCAGGAAGCCATCGTCAAGGGTATAACGGATGTGCACGAAATCCAGCATTATGCTCGAAAGAGGGAAATCAGCTTGTACGGAGCCTGAGTCCATGCGGTTCTGTCAGGACTCAAACCCCATCTTGGCACAGAGGTCACACTTCTGGTATGCTGCTCTCATCTCAATTATCTTGAATTTCCCACGGACATCGTCCTGCTCGCGGTCTTGTGGCGACTGCGCTACAAACTGAGTCTGCGTGACGTGGCTGAGATGTTTTTAGAGCACGGCTTTGTGTTTACCTATGAGACGCTTCGCGACTGGGAAGCGCGGTTTGCTCCCTGAGCGACTTGCGTCTTTACAAGAACTGATGGTTGCAGTCTCATAGTTCTGCAGGTGGTTTTTGAGAGACGTTGAATGACCTTTCCTTGCGGGTCTTTGTGTTCTCAGTTCTGACACATCCTTTACATGAAATGGGGGAGTTTTGAGAAGTGAGTATCTTACATACATCACTATTTGCATCACCCAGTCCAAGAACGCTCGGTGTGGGCTTTCATAACGTAGGTAACCAGGGAGTTTTACGCGCCTCTAATGAGGACATGATGAATTACGTGCAACACTACTATGGAGAAAGATGCGGTCATCTCCCTCTGAATGCCAGGACTATACGAGCACTCGTGAGCGTGTCAACGCCAGAGATCAAAGCGCAAATGGCCTATCTCAGTTCGCTCTTTGGCAAAGATGTTGCCCCTACAACGTTTGACAATCTCAAGCTTGAAAAGGAGCAATCGCCAGAACTGGTACCGTTGGTCGTGCCCTACATTACTGTTCCTGAAATAGAGACACGCCTCCACAATGAACTTGGAGCAGAAACATGGGGTCTCCCAGGAAAGATGACCCATGTGCTCAAAAACAAAGCAAGCTTTTATTCACTCGTTGATGATTTTGGACTGGGAGGCTTTTCTCCTCCTGAGTATACGATCGCAAGTATCTATGATGTTGCCAGGGATGCAGAACGTTTTCTCGGACAGGTAGAAGACATCTACCAAAAAGCAGGAGTAGCAGAAGCCTATCCATTGGGAGTGATGCTCCGGGCAGCCGAAGAAGATGGCAATTACGGCTGCTGCCTCGTCTATGAAAAGGCGGGCCGCATTCTCGTCGTGCAAGATGGAGATGTCGACCATGCCCAATATTATACACACTGGCAAGATGCATTAACTTCGTCACAAGAACACCTTGCGACTACCATGAATGTGCAGAAGGAAGTCAGAGTCGTGATCAGCCGCTACATAGATGTTGCCGATTCTCCCGGCATGTCTGTCGTGATTATGGAGAATCAGGTGCAATCCCTTGGATGGAATGGGCAGTTGCAAAAGCCAGGCAGTAAAGCATGCATTGGAACAAGTACGTATATTCCCAGGAATGCATATCTGAAGCGGATGCAACAAGCATATGAAGAACAAACAGCGGCATTCTTTGAGGTTTTCTTGAGAAGGACCGCCCAACAATGTGGTATTGAGTTTGCCTCTATTCGAGGCGTGGCAAACCTGGATATCATGATTCCAGGCGAACTGGAGAAAAAACTCCAGAGACAAAGAAAGCAGCCAGAGGGCAATTATCTGGCTGAATGTAATCCACGCTGGACAAACTATACCGATGCGATTATGACAATTCTGGGGGCCAACAGAAGAGACCAAACGATCTCTCACATGCAGAACGCCATTTCAGAAGGTATTGCTACCGTCGATAAATATCCCTTACCTGAAAACGTGGACCCCCAAGACGTAAGAGTCTGCATCGCTGAAAGAGATGAGGTTTTGAAGCGGGAAGGGACAAGAATAATTTGCCGTATGGCAAAAAATCCGATGGGACTGATCTTTGCCGGAGACGTAGCAAGAGCACAGCAAGAAGTGAATACTATTCTTACCTCTGCTCTCCGCTGAAAGCTTGTCCACTTGTGTTGGCTCCTTGTAACATATCATGGTGATAAAGACCAGCAACGCGTCGTAACGCAAATTGCGAGCAGCCAATGTTTTCCTCGGAGCCATTGTCGCGGTCTTTTCGGTTTCCGTTTTACTTGTCTCTTCAGAAAACATTGCTCCGCCCTTTCTTTATCGGTACTCTACAAATGATGTCCTGCAAAAGGAGGGGCCTGCCGTTTCTCCCACTCGCGGGAGGTGATTGGTTCCCTGCTGTCAAAACCCCAGCGCATTGCCGCCAGGCTAAACGCGACTAGTATCAAGACTATAATCAATATCTCCATTGTACCTGACCTCTTTCGTCTATCTCCCGCTCATCTCTAGTGCATATCCACAGGAGTAACGCGAGGATTGGAGTGTGTTCGCCTCACGTCAACTCAAGAGTGGCCTGCATTCATCGCACTTCCATTCCCAAACAGGTCTCGTAGACTTGCACGAGGAATAACGAGAGAAAGTTTAGCTACTTTAGTAATTCTTCTTGCCTTCTCATAAATGAGGCATAATCGTAGATTGGGAACATAGATTTTACTCCTTCTGCTTGAAGAGCAATGAGTGCTTTTCTACTCTTGACGTTCACAATACAACCTGCTAAAATGTTTTTAATGGTTATATTATAACATGCAAGTACTAACCTGTCAAGTTAATTTTGGGGGTTATATTAGCATTTGGTACAATGCAGTAGGAGTGATTGCAGGGTTGATGAGATGAGTTTAAACATACCTGACTTCGATAACATTCCAGGCAACTGGCTCTGCCTAGACTTTACCCATACACTGCGCGATCGTTTTAATGCCCAGAGGCACGACCTGCTGAACAAGTATAGCGACTTGCTGGCATGGGGATTGAACATGCACATCTTGAAGGAAGAAGAGGTGCAACAACTCTTGAAGATAGCGGAGCGACATCCTCAAGAAGCTTCAAAGATATTGAATGATGCGGTGAGGTTGCGCGAGGCAATCTACAGCATCTATTACGCTCTAGCAGAGGGTTCGACGCCTCAACAGCACGATATGGTCTTGTTGAATACCCATCTTGTGCAGGCCATGTCGCATGCCTGTATCGTTTTGCAGGAAAATAGTTTTCGCTGGGATTGGTGCGAAAATAGTGATACGGACAGGCTGCAGCATATATCTTGGCAGGTAGTGCGTTCCGCAGCAGATTTGCTGACCTCGGATAAATTGCGGGATGTGCGAGTTTGCGCAGCCGAAGATTGCCGCTGGCTTTTCCTGGACATCAGCAAAAACCATAGTCGCCGCTGGTGCGATATGCAGACGTGCGGCAACCAGGCCAAGGCGCGCAGGCATTATAACCGTCAACGTGAGCAAGTATAAGAGGTTGTACTAGCGGCTATGTTGCGAAAATGGCAAGGATGCTGTAAAATCGGCGGTATTCTGAGAACTGAGAGGGACTGAATTCATGGATACCTCCAAACCGTTCAAATGGCGTCACTTCCAAGCCGAGATTATTCTGCTGTGTGTCCGCTGGTTGTGCTGGCTACTTGGGACATCTGTTCGCGAAATCCATCATTTTCTACGAACGGATGTCCCATTTATAACTCAACAATATACAGCCTCTGACTGAACGACTTTATTTACCAGAGAACGACTTTATTTATCGTCTACATAAGTGCAGATATGGAATTAAGTTGTCCCGCCATTTGGAATTAAATTAGTCCTTAAAGTTGATAGTACCACACTCAAATTCACGTCCCTAAGCTCCGCATTAGTTTTACATTGCCTCCTGAAAACTCCCAGCGTTATGGAATTAAGTTGTCCCTTTAATAGCTACGCAGCTTTATAGCGTCGTACATCCACTTGTACACCTTCATTTACTGCTGCTTCTGCAATCTGAGAAAGCCGTTTGCCCGTTCCTGCATCTACATATTCCTCGCCACAGGTTGTGCAGATGAGAGCGGGAACATCACGGATAACAATGGTTGTCTCATCTCTAGTAAGCGCAATAGTTGTAGTTCCTAGTTCAGTTTCTCCTTACTGGCAGATAGCACACTTCATGAGTTTTTTCTCCACATCTTCATATTTGTTTCCCACTTGATAAATCATCCCAACGTACAATAAAGTCGGGAACTCGATAAATGAGCCAGATATGTAAGAAACCTATGGCCCCGTCTAACTAAAAACCCTGTTCAAAAGGACAGGGCATTCCTGGCAGGAGGGACAGTCTGTTTCCGACAGAAAGATGCTATCCTTCAGTAGGGAGGAACAGAACTACCTGTGTCCTCCGATAGAGTACGCCTATGAGTAGTCCATGGTATTATGTATGTTGAGCAGAAAACATGCGTGTTTGACAAATAGCACTCAGCATCACATGCAAGAGGTACGGCATGAAAAAATTGTACATTGCAACGGACAAAGCCCTGGCCATCGCACATCAGCACAATGGGGAATGGGTTGTCGATCCGCAACTCACTGGCCTGGCTACACAATGTCTGGCTGTCGATCCTCAAGAGCCAGCAGAGGTCTATTGTGGCACCTTTGATCAGGGATTGTGGCACAGTACCGATGCTGGAAGAACGTGGGAAAACGTAGGAACAAACATCGTTGGTGAGCGGGTCCTGTCGGTTGCCATCAGTCCATTAGAGCGTTCCAATGGACAGAGCGTCATCTATGCAGGAACAGAACCGAGCGCCATTTTCCGTTCGGCGGATGGTGGAGCGACATGGCGTGATCTTGTAACACTGCGGCAGTTACCCTCTGCTCCAACCTGGAGGTTTCCACCCCGTCCCTATACTCATCACGTTCGCTGGATGTCACCTGATCCGTGCCAACCGGGCCGTCTCTATGCAGCCATCGAAGCAGGCGCACTTCTTCGCAGTTTCGACGGTGGTGAAACCTGGGAAGATCGAAAACCCGATGGACCCTTTGATACGCATACCTTAGCCATGCATAAACTTGCGCCCAATCGCCTCTATTCTGCGGCTGGGGATGGCTTTATGCAGCCAGGGAATGGCTTCGTCCAGAGCGATAATGGTGGAGATACATGGTATCGACCCGATGAAGGTCTCAACCACCATTACCTCTGGAGTGTTGCAGTTGATCCTGCTGATCCGGACACCATGGTCATATCTGCGGCACACGGTCCACAGCAAGCACACAATCCAATGAGCGCAGAGTCAGCAGTGTACCGCCGTAGCCATAACAGTCCATGGCAACAGGTGCGAGCTGGTTTGCCTGGGGAAAAGGGATTATTGACCTTTGTATTGACTACCAATCCAACCGAACCGCGAGTCTTTTATGCGGGCAGCAATCAAGGCATTTTCCGCTCCGTTGATGCAGGTGTGAGTTGGGAAGAATTACCTATTCACTGGCCAGACAATTTCCAGATGGGACGTGTCCATGCGCTTGCGGTAGTAGAAGAATAGCGTCACTTCTTGAGAAAACTCTTCCTTGCAGGCCATGTCTCTGGCTAAAGAACTATATGGGGTGAGCACTGCCAACGAGCATCCATCATCCTATCCACTTTGACACAGTACAATTCTCAGTTTCCATGCCAAAGCAGATACCTTATAGAACGGTATACACTATGCTTGGCGTGCTGAGCGGAAACGGTCAATTAATACGGCGATGACGATGACAGCACCTTTAATAACAAGTTGGTAAAAGAACGGAACGTTCATCAGGACGAGACCATCGTTGAGAACACCAA
>JAABUQ010002925.1_pt1 | contig 32520 bp, 22 predicted proteins | sample 5560001 | NCBI WGS metagenome assembly JAABUQ01 (sample SAMN10711888, study PRJNA513371) | rock metagenome | isolation source: Antarctica rocks | place: Antarctica: Victoria Land, Finger Mt nord | collected 2015-12-18 | reverse complement strand
TTACGTAACGGGAAGCGCACCATGCGAGGAGGTCGCCATCGTCGACCGGCCGGCCGACACGACCCAAAATCATGCTGCAACGGGACAATCAAGCGTTGCCTCTTCAGGGCCGTCCACATAACTTTCGGTGTAACCCATAAACCGCCCGCTTCGAACCACGCCGAAATTTGTGGATATGCAGTGTATTACGGCGCTGATCCGTAACTGGGGCAAAACCCCGGGCAAAGACGAACCGCATTCCAATCTATATCACTAAAAGAACGAAAAAAGCCGCATATATTCAAGGTGGTAGAGTTACCGACCCACTCTGACCTTTGTTCTGCTGCAACTGCGTGCCCGGGGTTTTGCCCCAGTTACGCTGATCCGCGTCGAAACCCATCGCTGACTTACAGGCCAGCTCAGCCTTGCGCTGGTCTGTGCAACAACGCACTTACCATGCAGAGGTCAATCGATGGGACGCCTTCATACCATCCTGGGCACCGGGCTCGAGATATCGCTGGTGGTTTCCTCAGGACTTTAATTCATACGCGTCTGCAAGAACTGACCGAAGTCGCGCTTCGCAGTCGGCTGGTCCCGGTGTCGCGGTCCGCAGTGCACCGCAGCTCTCGATAATGAAGGACGCCGAGACGGTACCCATCGCCGCGCATTCGACAAGCGGACGTCCCGCCACCAAACCGGCGAGAAAGCCGCCGCAGTAACCGTCTCCTGCCCCCGTCGTATCGACCACGCGGGCCGAATAGGCCGGAACGCGCGTCATGGCTCCGCTTTGTCCGTCGCAGACGATGGAGCCGCGGTCGCCAAGCTTCACTCCAAGATGGCACCCGTGCGCAGTGGCCGTCTCTCGCATCCATGCCTGCAGGTCCGGCGGGCTCCAGATCCGTTCAACTTCGGCTTCACTGGGCAGAAAAGCGGTCACGGCACCGAGGAAACCGAGATCCGCGTAGAGCCGCCGGTCGATAAAATCGTCCGACAGGAGATCAAGCGTGACGACCGGCCGCCTGGCGAACGCGTGAAGCCGTGCCGCCGTTGCGAACGACCCGGCAGGTGTCTGCGGCGCGACGTGGAATCCTCGCGCTGCGGCGTAAGATGCGGGAAGGGGACCACGGCCGCGATCCATATCTTCGGCCTTGGATGAGCTCAGCTTGGGAACCTGCTGCTTGTCCTTGTCGCTTTCATGCAGGAGCCACAGCTGCAGGCCGTTGCCATCTATGCCTTCAACGCCCGTCGTATCGATGCCGCGCTCGGCAAGCGTGCGGAGGGTGGCATCAAGCACGTCCCGTCCCGTCACCGAATGGATTCCGACATGCCGGGTCCAGATCTGCGCACCGATGGCCGAGTAGAGCGCGCCACCGCCCGGCACATCCATCTGGCAACGCCCGTCGGTCGCGACGATGTCGTCGCGCGTGAGCCATCCCACGGTCACGACATCCATCACGGCTCCATTCCGAGGAAGGCACGCCGTCGCTGCTGAAACCAAGGACGGAGCACCGACATGTAGACCAACGCCTTGGCGAGATGGACGACGTCGTCGAGGTGCGCGCGCGGCTCTCCGCGATCGAAGTGCCGGTTGAACCCGGAAAATCCCAGCAGAAGGATATTCGGCGTTTTCAACATGAGGCTCGCATCGTCGCTGCGGGACGAATAGGCGTTGTTGGATTCCTGGGTTCGAACCCCGAGTGCGGCGAGTAGACCCATCACATGCCGCGCCAGGACGTAAAGGTCCGGAGGAGTCACGGCACCGCGCGCAAAGCTCGAAAACTCCGCTAGAACGGCCCCGGCTCCCAGTCGTGTCGTGTTGACGGCGCCGCCCCGTGCATCGGCGTCCGGCCCGCCCCCTCCCTGCTGCACGTCCGTGACCACAGCCAGTTCCGGCGTGGGCAGGAGGCCCATGAGCCGGCTCGTGCCGCGGCCGATCATGTGGTTGCCCGGCGCGACAGGGCCCTCTTCCTCGTCCGGAAAGGCCAGCAGGGCCTCGATGCCAGCCGCCGCCAGAACCGGCGCCGCAACAGCCAGCGCCGCCACGCCCCCGGCATTGTCCATCGAGCCGGTAAAGAGCCCGGAGCCTTCGTCCTCCCGGTAGGACGAGCGAAAGACCACGCGGTCGCCTGGCCGAAGCGGCACAGAGCCGGGCGCGGGGCGAAACGACGCCTTTCCCTCCTGAGAAACCAGCCAGCCCTCGGCAATCGTCACGAGAGCGTTGGCCGAGAGATCGTAGCGGAGGGCCATCGCGGCACGCTCGCCATCGTCCATCAGATGCACGCAGAAGGGGACCAGCGGGTAGCCATCGCGGCCGGCCGCCTGGATCAGGTAACTGATGGTGTCGAGATGGGCGAAGTACCAGAGTGGCTTGGTGGGCTCGCGCGACCCCGTGAGGATCACCGGGTTGCCGGTCAGTCCGAAATCGGCGTCGAAGGTCAGGTTGAGGCTGAAGGCGCCATCCTCCTGAAGCAAGCGGCGCAGCACCGGGACGCGGGTCGGGCCGGCCAGCGTCGAAGGAGCCGGCGTTTCGACCAGCGCGCCGAGATAGCGCCGGACGCGCTCCCGCGTGATATGCCGGTCGACCGGGCCCTGAAGGGACCGTAGCGCGTCATCGAGCCTGCCGTGGTCCAGCATCAACGGCCCGACCGGCTCATGATGAAGACGGCCACGATGATCAGTACGCCCTTGAACAGTTGCTGCACGAACGGATCGACTCCCGTGAGGTTCAGGATGTTGGCCAGCACGCCGATGATCAGCGTGCCCAGGAAGGTGCCCCCCACGGAGCCCTTGCCGCCGAACAGCGAGGTGCCGCCCACCACGACGGCGGCGATGGCGTCGAGCTCATAGCCCTGCCCGGCGATGGGGGTGCCGATCGACAGTTGCGAGGCGTAGACTAGGCCGGCCAGACCCGACAGGAGGCCGGAGATCACGTAGACGAACGTCTTGTAGAGGCGGACGGGCACACCCGACAGCAGGGCCGCCTCTTCGTTGGAACCGATCGCGTAGACCGAACGTCCGAACGGCGTCATTCCGAGCACGAAGGCGCTCGTGAGCAGCACCGCGAACAGAATGAGCGCCGGAATGGGGATGCCGGCGATATAGCCGTTGCCCAGCGTGTAGAAATTCTCGCTGAGGATCGGCACCGGCGTGCCACCCGTCTTGATGAAGGCCAGCCCACGCACGAAAGACAGCATGCCCAGCGTCATGATGAAGGCCGGCAACCCCGCGTAGGCGATGCCGATGCCGTTGGCGAGACCGACGAGCGCCGCCGCCCCGAGCCCGAGCGGGATGGCCACGGTCATGCCGCGGCTGTCCATCGAGGCAGCGAACATCACCACCGCGATGCCAAGGATGGAGCCAACCGACAGATCAATCCCGCGGGTCAGGATGACGAAGGTCATGCCGATCGCCAGGATCCCGACGATCGACACCTGCCGGAGCACGTTCAGGAGGTTCGGCACGGTCAGAAAGCGCGGCGACAGGAACGAGGCCGCCACGACGAGCAGCACCAGCGCGGCGAGGACGCCCACCCGCTGCCAACCTCGCGCCAGGGTCGCCACGCTGCGCCTTCGGATCGGCGCTGGCAGGATGTCAGGCGGCAAGGGCCGCGGCTTTCATGATCGTGGCCTCGGTGGCCTCCGCGCGGAGCAGGGTGACGGCGACACGTCCGTTCCGGAGAACCACGACCCGATCGGAGAGGCGCAGGACTTCTTCCATCTCGGATGAGATCAGCAGGACGGCCATGCCGGCGGCGACCAGCCGCTCGATCAGGACATAGATCTCCTGCTTGGCGCCGATGTCGACGCCACGTGTGGGTTCGTCGAGGATCAGGATGCGCGGCTCGAGCGCCAGCGCACGGCCGATCAGCACCTTCTGCTGGTTTCCTCCGCTGAGGGTGCGGATCTCGATGCCGGGCCCGGCCAGGCGGATGTCGAGGTCCTTGATGACCTGACGGACGTAACGGGCCTCGGCAGCCAGCTTCAGGATGCCGAAGGTCGCGAAGCGCGCAAGATTGGCGATCGTCGCATTCTCGCGGACGGGCCGATTTGGCAACAGGCCCTGCGCCTTACGGTCCTCGGTCACGTAGGCGATGCCGAGACGGGCTGCCCAGTTAGGATTGCGGATCGTCACGGCGCGCCCGAATACCTCCAGGGTGCCGCTCGGGCGACTGAGGCCCACGAGCGCGCGGCCGACTTCCGTGCGCCCGGCGCCCACGAGGCCGGCGAGTGCCACGATCTCGCCAGCGCCGACCGTCAGGCTTACGCCCTGGAACTGGCCGGGGACCGTAAGGTCATGCGCGGCCAACGCGGGTTCGCCGACGCTGCGTCGGCGGTCGGCATGGGTGGGGAAATCACGGCCGATCATGCGGGACACGAGCCAGCCCTGGTCGATGTCGGCGACGTTGGCCGAACCGGTCACGCGGCCGTCGCGCAGGACCGTCACCCGGTTCGCGACGCGAAAGATCTCCTCGAGATGATGCGAGATGAAGACGATGCCGAGCCCCTGGCCTGCTAGACGGTCGATCAGGCCAAAGAGGGTCGCCGCCCGGTGTTCGTCCAGAACCGCCGTCGGCTCGTCGAAGACGAGCACCCGGGCCTCGACCGAGATGGCTTTCGCGATCTCCACCATCTGCTGCTGGGCGATGCTCAAGGTCGCGACGGGGCGGTTGGGCTGGAGGTCGATCGCCAGTTGCGCCAGCAGGGCTTCGGCCCGGCGGCGCATGGTGCGGCGGTCCACCGTGCCGAACCGCGTTGTGGGCAGGCGGCCCAGAAAGATATTCTCCTCCACAGAAAGATCCGGCGCGAGCGAGAGCTCCTGGTGGATGACCACGATCCCGACCGCGAGGGCGTCGCGCGGCGAGCGGAACCGGAGGGGCGCACCACCGAGCGTCAGGGTTCCGCCGTCCGGCTGGTGCACGCCGCCTAGCACCTTGATGAGAGTCGACTTGCCAGCTCCATTCTCGCCAACGAGCGCATGGACCTCGCTCGCCTTCACCGCGAGATCCACCCCAACCAGCACCGGGTTGCCGTCGAAGGACTTGCTGACGCCCACGAGTTGCAGCAGATCGCCGTTACCGTGACGCCACCCGGCGTCGGCGTCCGTCAGCATAGCGCCTAACTGCCTACTTCTTGCAGGGATCGGGCGTGGGCTCGAAGTCACCCCAGCCACGGCCGATCCACTCATCGGCATTGGCGGCCACGACCGTCGGGCTGTCGGCCAGGGCCAGTTGATGTCCTGGCATCTTGTAGGCGGCTTCGCCCGGGATTGGCTTCTTCATCAAGGTGTACAGGGCGGCCCTCAGGCCGATGTCGGCGATATAGGGGGTGTAGTTGCCGTCCGCCTGGAAGGTGCCCGCCTTCACAGCCTTGAAGCCGGCGTTCGATCCGTCGAAAGTGTAATGCTTGATGTTGTCGCCGCAGCGATTGCTGCGGGCGATGGCCAATTGGGCGCCCCAGGACGACTCTTCCGCATGGGAGAACACGGCATCGATCTTGGGGTAGGCTGTCAGGAAGTCCTCCATGATCGGCACCGCCGGATCGCGGATCCACTGGCCGTCCCCCGTCGCAAGCACCTTGATGTCGGGATAATTGGCCAACACGTTCCTCATGCCCTGGTCGCGGTCAACGGCCGGCGAAGATCCCTTGAGACCCGTGATCACCACAATGTTGCCCTTGCCGCCGAGATCCTTGACCATCTTCGTCGCCACGCCTTCGGCCATCGTGACGTTGCTCTGGCCGATGAACAGCGTCTTGTCTGTGGGGACGTCGCGATCCATGACCACGAGAGGCAGCCCAGCTGCCATTACCGCCCGGGCCGCCGGAACGAGAGCCGCGGACTCGACCGGGCTGAGGAGAACCGCATCGACCCCGCGTGCCAGGAGGTCGCGGACGTCGTTGCTCTGCTTTGCGACATCGACGTTGCCGTCCAGCACCACGAGCTTGATGTTGGAATGCCGGCAGGCCTCGGCCTGTAGCGCTGCCAGCATGGCGACACGCCAGGGATGGTTGAACGCGGTTTGCGAGAAGCCGATCGTGATGTCACCGGATTTTCCGGGAAGGCTGATCGGCCCGTCCGGCAGCGGTAATTGATCGGTGAAGGGCAAAGACTTGTAGAAGGACAACAGCTCCGTGCAGGTTTTCCCGGTCACGGGAAGCTTGTCTTCCGCCCGAACTGGCGAACTGCCCACGCACGCGGCGACCACTGCCGCCAAACCCAGTCGCTTCAGCATGTCCCGCTCCCGTCAATGTTACACCAGCAACAAATGTGACGCTATTCACGTCATCGATCTTGTCAAGGGAGGTTTGCGCTTCTTGTATCTCCTCCTTTAATGCTGTCTCGCACGAAGCGCGCCGCTCAGGCGATGATCAGTTTCGTGACGTCCGTCACATCCTAATGCAGGGACCGAAAGCTGGAATGACGAGGCCGGTTGCATGGGGTTGAAGGCAACGCAGCGCGTTGTGCATCTGCTGGGCCGGGTGCAGGGCGGAGCGATGCTGGCGCTGAGCGAGGCGGCCGACCTGTTCGACGTCTCGAAAATGACCGTGCGGCGCGACATCGCCGCCAGCAACGGCAGGCTGGCCGTGTTGGGAGGCCATGTCATCGCCGTGGCCGACGCCGAGCCCCCCTACGCCCTCGACCGGGAACAGGATGCACACTACTTCGACAAGATCGCGGCGTGCGAGCATGCGTTGTCGCTGATCGAGCGGGAGGACACCATCTTTATCGACAGCGGGACCACGACGTGCCACATCGCCAGCCGGCTGCCGCAGGACCTCAACCTCACCGTCGTCTGTTTCGCCATGAACGTGGCGGCCATCCTGTCTCGAATGCCGGGCATTCGCTGGATCCTCACCGGCGGCCATTACCAACCCGCCACGGCCTCGTTCTTGAGTCCTCACGGTCCGGAGATGCTGAAGGACGTGCGCCTCAACAAGGCGTTCGTATCGGCTGGCGGGGTGCATAGCAAACTCGGTGTCAGCTGTGCCAACTTTTCCGAGGTCGGCATGAAACGAACGGCGATCGCCTGCGCGGCCCAAAGCTATCTCGTGATCGACGGCAGCAAGGTCGGAAAGGTGAAGCCCGCTTATTTCGCGGCCTGCCCGGAGTTCGAGGCTATCATCTGCGAACGCGGCCCGGTCCAGTTGGAGGGTGCGGAGCCACATGTGCCGCGTCCGTGACGAGGCCCGTGCGCCTATGCGGCGCAGAGGCCCGGGCGACGGCTTTTCCAGGGGCGTGCGTCCTCGACCTGGGCGGCAAGACGCAGGATCGTCGCCTCGTCGCCGTAGCGGCCCACGAACTGCACCCCCACCGGGACGTTCGCCTCGGTCCAAGCGGTCGGGACGGACAAGGCGGGAAGGCCGGAGATGTTGAACGCGAACATAAAGGCGGCGTCGGTCCAGGTCGCGAGATATCGATCGAGGTCTGGCTCCTCCATGGTCCAGTACCCGACCGGCCGCGGCAACTGAGTGAGGGTGGGGGTGACGAACACGTCGAAGGGCTGCAGTTCGGTCTGGATCGCTTGGTTGGCTTTGCGGATCGTATTGGCTGCCTTGGCGTAGGCGGTGGCAGGCATGGAACGACCCCGCTCGACGAGCGCCCGATTGACGCCGTTGAGTTCGGCCCGATCGACCGGACGACCCAGGACGGCGGCGAGCCGGTCAAAACCCAGAACGCTCTGGACGGCGTTGATCCGGTTGTAGCTGGCCCAAGGCCCTTCGAGGTCGGCCCTGAACGGGTGCTCGACCACTTCGTGACCGAGGTCCCGCAACTGATCGGCCATCGCCTCGATCGCAGCCGTCACCGCCGGATCGAACGCGGGACCCCAGGGTGTCGTCAGCGTGACGCCGATGCGCAAACGCCGGGGACGGTCGTCCAGCGCGGCGAGCCAGCTACCCTCCGGCTGGGGTGGCGTATAGGGATCGCCCGGCATGGTTCCGGCGGTGGCATCCAGGAAGGCTGCCGTGTCGCGCACCGTGCGCGACACGGCGAAGAAGCCGACACTGCCGAGCCAAACATCCACCTCGTCGGGACCATATGTGATGCGTCCGCGCGAGGGCTTGAGCCCGACCAGCCCGCAGCAGGATGCGGGCACCCTGATGGACCCGCCGCCGTCAGTCGCCTCCGCGATGGTAACAAGCCTCGCCGCCACGGCGGCGGCCGCGCCGCCGCTCGATCCCCCCGGCGTCACGGCGGGGTTCCAGGGATTGAGCGTGGGGCCGTAGAGCCTGGGTTCGGTGGCGATGCACCAGCCGTTTTCCGGCACGTTGGTCCGGCCGAGGATGTTGAGACCGGCAGCCTTGATGCGCCGGACCATCTCGGAGTCGATGGCGGGAACGAAATCCTTCTGGTAGGCCAGCCCGGCCGTCAGCGGCAGCCCCTCGCAGGAGGAGCCGATATTCTTGAGCAGAAACGGGACGCCCGCGAAGGCTCCGGACGAGGGAGCGAGGCGCGCCCGTGCGCGGGCGCGCTCGAAATCGCGGATCACTACGGCGTTGAGCGTAGGGTCGACCTGCTCGATCAGCACGATCGCCACCTCGGTCAATTCGGCCGGCGTCACCTGGCCGCCCCGCACGAGTTCCGCGAGGTCGAGCACATCGCTGTCGACGTAGAGGCGAACGAGGTCGGCGGTGACCGTCGGCATGTAGTAGTCCTTGACGACGTGTTTCCCGATGCGTCTGGCCGTAACTGGGGCAAAACCCCGGGCAAAGACGAACCGCATTCCAATCTATATCACTAAAAGAACGAAAAAAGCCGCATATATTCAAGGTGGTAGAGTTACCGACCCACTCTGACCTTTGTTCTGCTGCAACTGCGTGCCCGGGGTTTTGCCCCAGTTACGTCTGGCCCAGGCTTTTGTCCTCGGCCCCCGCATCGGTCTCGACAGGCTCGGCGTCCGACAATGACCGGCAAGTCCCGGTTCCCGCAACCCGCGCCAGCCCCCCTTTCCGCTCACCCCTGCGCGCCCGACTCATCGGGCGACGCTTCCATCACGGAGGACAGACCTTGACGGACGCCCCACAGCCCATCTCGGCAAATCCGGGAGATGCGATCACCGCCCTCTTCAAAACAGCGAAGGCGGTGATCGGCGTGGTCCACCTCGCGCCGTTGCCGGGCGCGCCGCGTTACGATGGGGAAGGCGTGGACGCGATCTACGATCGGGCCCTCGCCGACGCTCGCGCCTACCTGGATGGCGGATGCGACGCGGTCATGGTGGAGAACCATGGCGACATTCCCTTCGCAAAGCCTGACGCGATCGGCCCCGAGGTGCCTGCCCACATGGCTGTGATCGCGGACCGCATCCACACGCGTTTTGGAAAGCCGGTCGGCGTTAACGTGCTGGCCAACGCCCCCATTCCGGCGCTGGCCGTGGCTTCGGCAGCTAGCGCCGGCTTTATCAGGGTCAACCAGTGGGCGAACGCCTACGTGGCCAACGAGGGACTGCTGGACGGCGAAGCGGCGGCAGCCATGCGCTATCGTGCCCAGCTTCGCGCCAAGGGCGTTCGGATCTTCGCCGACGCGCACGTCAAACACGGCGCACATGCCATTACGGGAGATCGCGCCGTCGAGGAACTTGTGCGCGACCTTGTCTTCTTCGACGTCGATGCCATCATCGCCACCGGCCAGCGGACTGGCCACCCGGCCGACCTCGGCTACATTCAACAAATCAAGGCGGCATCGGACCTGCCGACGCTTGTGGGAAGCGGCGTGAACGCGGACAACGTCGCGGCCATCCTTGCGATTGCCGACGGGGTCATCGTCGCATCCTCCCTCAAGCAGGACGGGGTTTGGTGGAATCCGGTTGATCCCGATCGCGTCAGGGGGTTGGTCAAAGCCGCCAGGGGATAAGGCCAACGGTGCCGGCAAAAATCAGTTGAACGCGTCACGGCTGCGCCGGTCTTGCCCTGTGCCTGCCTGTTCTGTCTCAAGCTGAGTCGACGGCCGCTTCGGGGGCGAAGCAGCCGGCCGCAGCTGGCCGACAGGAGAATATCCGGTTCCGAACATGGACGAGGATAACCGGACCTTCGCCGAAGAATTAAACAGGACGATGAGATCTCTAGAAGTCGATCGAAGCGGAGCCGCACGGTCGACCGGAGTGGTGCGCCCTATTGCTCACGTGAGCGCGGATCCAACGCTTCGGTTCTCCCGCACTCTGCATGGATCATGCCCCCATCAGAACGCGCCGGCGCAGCAGGTCGAAGCTGGCCCAGCTGTAGCTTTGCCGTTTGAACAGCTTGAGCCGGTTGATCTGGCCTTCGGCATATCCGTTGCTCCAGGGCAGGGTCAGGGCAGCACGGACAGCAGCGCCATCCTGCTCCAGACCGGCAGCGAATGTCTCGACGGTGCTGACGCCGCAAGCACGAGCCTCGGCCAGCCAGGCACCTCAGTCTGAGGGGCGCCGCGCCGGGGAAGGGCATCGCATTGCCCCCTGTTCGTCACGCCGGGCCCTAGCCGCCCAGCGTCGCGCAGAACCTGGCGAATTCCTCCGCATCTGCGAAGGCCTTCTGTGTGCCGGGGCGGGTGATGGAATCCGCGGCGTAGGCCGCACCCTGCCGCATCGCCGCTTCCACGTCTCGCGAGGCTACGTAGTGCTGCGCGAAGGCGCCGATGAAGGCGTCGCCCGCGCCGCTGGTGTCGTGCGACCGCACCGGCACGGAAGGGACGTGGACCGCCGGACCGTCGCCCACCAGCAGCGCGCCCTCGGCGCCCAGCGTCACGATCACGGTGCGGATACCGCGCGCGACGAGGCTGCGCGCCGCGGCCTCCGCCTGCGCGGGCGTGTCGGCCGGCAGACCGGTGAGGATCGTGAGCTCGGTCTGGTTGGGCACCAGGAAGGTGGCGCCGAGGATGCGCTCCACGTCGAACTCCGGGACCGCTGGCGCCGGGTTGAGCAGCACCTCGATGCCCTCGCGCGCCGCCCAAGCGACGGTGTGGTAGATGGTCTCCAGCGGGATCTCGAGCTGCAGCAGGATCAGCCCGCACTGGCGCAGGTCCTCGGCAGCCTCGTCCACGTCGGCAGGTAGCAGGCGGTCGTTGGCGCCCTTGACGATCAGGATGCGGTTCTCGCCCGAAGGGTCCACGAAGATCGGCGCGACGCCGCTCTGCGTGCCCGGCACCGCGCGGACGTGGCGGGCATCGATGCCGACCTCGCGGAAGTTCCTCAGCGTGCCCTCACCGAACAGGTCGTCGCCCACACGGCTGACCAGCATGACGTCGGCGCCCAGGCGGGCGGCGGCGACAGCCTGGTTGGCGCCTTTGCCGCCGTGACCCATCAGGAAGGAGGGCGCGGCCAGGGTTTCGCCGGCCTCGGGCATCCGGTCGGTGTAGGTCACGAGGTCGACCATGTTGCTGCCGACCACGCCGATGCGCGTCTTCATGCGGCTTGTTCCTTCCCCAGCACGGCGATGGTCTCGGCGGCGCGTGTCATGGCCTGTGTGTCAAGGTAGCCGGCGCGCGCACCGTGAAATCGGCACGTCCGAGCGGCGGCAGCACCCGGACGTTGCCCTTGCGCTTCTCGGCGGCGTAACCCTCGGGCTCGCAGGTCGAGGGCAGGGCGAAGGCCGCGACCTTCTGGTCCGGGTCGTTCAACACCCAGCGCACCGTTCGCGGGAAGCTGGCCGGAGCGTAGCGCAGGGCGAAACCATCGCCCGCAGGCCGACCCAGAGCCAGAAGCGTGTCACCAGCCTCGTCGGTACCGAGGCCGCGGAGGTAGAAGACCTGCTCCGGGTCGTAGAGCGCCGGTTCGCGCAGCACCTCCATGCGGGCAGGGTTTTCCGCCAGCGCGTCGATCAGCGCGAGGTAGTCCGCGTTCGGCTGGACGTGTGCCGGCACGACACGGCGCACCGCCGTGCGATCGGGCGTGAAGGGGGCTGGCTGCAGGCAACGTCCATCCGCCACGAAGCGGAAGTTGACGTGGCACATATACATCAGCTCCATCGGCTTGCCCGAACGATTTTCCACGTTCAGGCCGATGTCGAAGAGCGTGGCTCCCGGCCGCAGCGTCACCGAAGGCTGCGCCAGGTAGTGCGCGCCGAAGCCCACCACGTGGTCCCGCGCGCTCACGACCCGCAGGAACGGACCTTCCACATCCTGGCCCATCTCCAGCCAGGCACGGTCCATCGCGGCGCAGGGGAACTCGCCGTGCGCGGCGTGGGTGTCCTCCGGCGCCGGGACGCCGTTGCGCAGGAGGCCACTGTGAAAGGCGAAGCAGCCGTAAGTCTCGGCGATGGTGGTGGCCGGGCGCGGCGCGTCGAAGCCGCTTACCATGGTGAGGTCCACGCCGTCGAAGCGCGCCGACCAGACCATGCCGCCCATCCAGGGCAGCACCACGACCTCGCCCCGTGCGTTGGCAAGGCGCAGCGCCGGGATGCCGGTGTGGAAACGGAGCAGCGTGGCCGAAAGCTCCCCGGCACGCAGCACCTCGCGCGAAGCCTCACCGGCCAGGATGGGATGGAGCGGGACAGTGACCAGCATCAGCGCACCCGGTTGCGCCAGGCGGCGAGCGCGATCGAGAGCAGCAGGAATCCGCCCCAGATCAGGTCCACCAGGAAGTTCGAGAAGCGCATCATCTGCAACCCCGACGACAGCAACATCAGCGCCACCAGCGCCAGCCCGACGCCCACCACGCTGCCGCGCCCGCCGGCCGGGTTCGTCCCCGCCAGCACCGAGATCAGCACGGCCTGGAGCAGGTAGGACACGCCGTAATCCGACTTTGCCGCGTTGGTGCGTCCCGACAGCAGGATGCCAGCGACGCTGGCGAGCACGCCGGTCAGCATATAAGAGAAGAACACCGTCCGCCCGGTGCGCAGGCCCGCGAAGGCGGCAGCGCGCGGATTGGTGCCGATCAGCGACAGCTCGATTCCGAAGGCGGTGCGCGACAGCACGAACCATACGGCGGCAGCCACCAGCAGGAACACGATCAGCGGCACGGCGATGCCGAAGGCGGTGCCGTTACCGATCTGCCCCCACAGCGCCGGGAAGCCCACCACAGCCGGACCGCCCGTGAGCACGAGGCAGAGGCCAGTGAAGACCTGCCCGGTGCCGATGGTGGCCAGGATTGGCGTTACGCGGCCGCGGGTAATCAGGAAGCCGTTCACAGCGCCCGCGACAAGGCCGGTGCCCAGCGCGATCGCGATGCCCGACGCCACAAGCCGCCAGGGGAGGTTCACCAGCTCCGGCCCGCGCGGCGCGCCGACGGTGTGGAAGAACAGCCCGGCCAGAATGCAGGACAGGTTGGCGATGCCGATCACCGACAGGTCGATGCCACCGGTCAGCATCGCCACCATCATAGCGATGGCGAGCAGGCCCAGTTCCGGCGCGATGAAGGTCAGGGACTCGAAGACGTAAGGGCGCAGGAACCGGTCCGGGTTCAGCGCCGCCATGCCCGCGAAGATGAGCACCGTCAGCAGTAGGAGCTGGAGGAGGTCGGTGTCGAGGCGGCGCAGGCGCTGGGTGATGGCACTCATGCGGGTGGCTCCCTTCAGGCCAAGCGCTTACGGTCGCGCCAGGCGGTGGCCGCCGTCGCCGCGATCACGATCAGGCCCACAACCACGCGCTGCCAGGTGGTGTCCACCCCCAGGATGATCAGACTGTTAGTGATGACCACCAGCGTCAGCCCGCCCAGCACCGTGCCGAGGACGCTGCCGCGCCCGCCGAAGATGGAAGCGCCGCCCAGCACCACGGCCGCGATCACGTCGAGCTCCAGCCCCACCATGTCGCGCGGGTTGGCGGTCCAGATCATCGCGCCGTGCAGCAGACCGGTGAAGCCCGCCAGCGCGCCGGCCAGACCGTAGATGAAGAAGGTGGTGCGCCGGACGTTGAAGCCGACGCGCCGCGCCGCTTCCTCGCCCCCGCCCAGTGCGTAGATGGAGCGGCCCATCATGGTGTGGCGCAACATCAAGTGCACCAGCACCGCAGTGGCGGCGTAGACCAGCACCATCGAGGACAGGCCGGCCACGCTGCCATCACCCTGCGTGACGTGGAGGAACTCGCCGCGCGCGAAGCCGATCAGTTGCGGCGGCATCTGGTCGATGTTGATCTGGCTGGTGCCGACCACACCCAGGATGAAGCCGCGCACCGCCGTGCCGGTGCCCAGAGTGACGATCAGCGGGATCATGCGGAAAGTATGCACGAACACCGCGTTCACGAGGCCGAGCCCCGCGCCGATTGCGGTGGCCATGAGGAAGGGCAGGAGCACCCCGTCGAAGCCCCAGGCGATCATCGCCTTGACCGTGAGGTACATGGCCGCGATGGCGAAAGCGGGGAAACTCACGTCGATGCCGCCCGAGAGCATCACCATCATCACCGCCAGCCCCAGGATGCCGGTGATGACGGCGGCGCGCAGCAGGCTGAACAGGTTGGCCGGCTGCCAGAACACGGGGTTGATTGTGCCGATGATCACCACCGCCAGGATCAGCACGGCCGCCACCATCATCTCCGGATGGCGGCGCAGGTTAAGGGCCAAGCCACTCGTACCGGGGCCGCTCATGCCAGGGCTCCCAACTGCTCGGCCAGCGCGGCCTCGCTGGTCTGTTCCACCGGCGTGTCGGACACGACGCGGCCGCGGTGCAGCACCAGGATGCGGTTGCAGTTGTCCACCAGCTCCGGCAGGTCGTCGGAGATCATCAGCACTCCCAGGCCGCGCGCGCGGGCGAGTTCACGGATTTTGCGATGGATGCCGGCCTTGGAGCCGACATCGACGCCGACGGTGGGGCCATTGAGGATGAGCAGGCGCGGATCGTTCAGCAGCCAGCGGCCGATCACCACGCGCTGCGCGTTGCCGCCCGAGAGCTGCGTCACCGGCCGGTTGCCGGTGGGCGTGGCGATGGCCATCTCACGGATCATCGCCGCCGCCTCGCGCGCCGCGCGGCCGCCCTGGATGATGCCGCCCCGGCTCAGCCGCGCGTGCGAGGTCGCCAGCATGTTACGGTCGATGGTCTGCGTCAGGAACAGGCCTTCGGTCAGCCGGTCCTCAGGGACGTAGGCGATGCCGTGGGCGATGGCGTCCTGCACGCTGGTCAGCCGCGCCGGGCGGCAGTCGATGCGGACCTCGCCCGCGTGGCCCGGCTTCATGCCGAACAGCGCCAACGCCAGCTCCGTCCGGCCGGAGCCGAGCAGGCCGGAGATGCCCACGATCTCGCCCGGCATCACGCGGAGCGACACGTCCTCCAGCTGCCCGGGCACGGTCAGGCCCGACACTTCTAGCAGCGGCGCGGCGCCAGGGGCGCCTTCCCAGCGGTAGGGTTCGGGCGCAATCTCCTGCCCCGTCATGGCGCGGGTGATCGCGGCCTCGTCGAAGTCCTGGATCGGGCCGGCGGCGACCACACGGCCGGAACGGATCACGGTCAGCCGCTCGCTGATCTCGAGCATCTCGCGCATTTTGTGGCTGACGAAGAGGACCGCGATGCCGCGGCCCTGGATGTCGCGCACCACCCGGAACAGGGCCTCGACCTCGCGGCCCGTGAGCGCGGTGGTGGGCTCGTCCATGATCAGCAGGCGCGGGTCGGACATCAGCGCGCGGGCGATGGCCACAAGTTGCTTGCCCGCGGTGGGCAGCGTGTCGACGGTCGCGTCGAGGTCGAGCTCGACGCCCAGCTTGCGCACCGCCTCCTCGGCGATGCGGTGCACGCGGCCCCAGCGCACCAGCTTGCGGCCCTCTTGCAGCTCGGTGCTCAGCGCAAGGTTCTCGGCGACCGAGAGATTCGGGAAGAGCGAGAAGTCCTGGTAGATCACCTGCACGCCATGCGCGATGGCCGAGCGCGGGGAGAGGCCCGCGACGCGCTCCCCGTCGATCAGCACCTCGCCCGCATCGGGTTGCCAGACGCCGGAGATAACCTTGATCAGGGTGGACTTGCCGGAGCCGTTTTCGCCGGCCAGGCAGTGGATCTCGCCCCGCCCAATCGCGAGGGACACGTCGTCCAGCGCGCGAACGGCGCCGAAGCTCTTGTCGATATGGCGCAGGTCGATCAGCGGAGCGGTCATAGGAACTCGTCAGGAAAGCTAAGCCGGGGCGGCCGCGGGCCAACCCGGCTGACGGGCTCGAACGTCGCGTCGTTCAGAAGTTGTACTGCGCCATGTTGTCCTTGGTAACGCCGACCCAGCCCGTGCCCACCAGCACGTTGGGCTTCTTCGCGTCCGGCGCCTGCAAGCTGCTGAAGCCGGTGAGGCCGAGGTCGAGGCCCGGCTTGATATCCTTCTTGGCCAGCGCCATTACCGCCAGGATGTTCATGGCGTAGCCGGCCACCGCTGGGTCCCAGAACTGGATGTAGTTGACGTCGCCGTTGCGCAGGTACTGGCCTGCCACCGAGACCAGCCCGGTGCCGGAGAAGAACAGCTTGTTCTTCAGGTTGCGCTCGGCGATCAGCCGGCCGGCCCCGGCCGAGGTCGGCATCGGCGCGCCCACGATCCCCTTCAGGTCCGGGTAGGCGGTCAGCACTTCCTTGAGCTTATTGTAGTCGGTGGTGGCGTCGTCGTAGGTCTCGATGCGCCGCGTCACCTCCTGCATCTTCGGGAAGTGCTCCTTTTGGTAGGCGACGGCGCCGTCGATCCATTCCATCTGCGACTGCGAGGTCAGCGAGCCCACGGTGGCGACGTACTTGCCTTCGCCGCCCATGTCGCGGCCCAGCACTTCCATCAGCTTGGCACCGTAGGCGTGATTGTCGAAGGCCTCGATGTCGTAGTCGATGTTGGTCAGACTCGATGCCTCGTGGGAAATGACCACAATTCCCTGGTGGCGCGCCTTCTCGAGCACCGGCTCCACCGCCTCGACCGAGAAGGGCACGATGCAGATGGCGTCCACGCCCTGCGCGATCAGGCTTTCCACCAGCTGCACCTGCGCCGCGGCGTCGGCCTGGCTGGGCCCCAACATCCAGGTGTCGTGGCCCTGGTCCTTGCCGAACTGCGTGACGCCGACACGCATCCGGTCGAACCAGGCGATGCCGTCCACCTTCACCACAGTCGCGATGGTGCGCTTCTTGCCGGCCTTGGCGTTGATGTCGGCCGACACCTTGCCCGAATCCACCGCAGCCCCGGTTGCTGTCGCCTGGGCCCAGGCCGGCAGTCTGGCCGTTGCCGCCAAGCCCGCCGCCGCCATCGCCCCGAAGGAGCGCCTGCTGATCCCGCGCATGATCCTGTTCCCTTGCCTGTTCACGTTTCTTGTTGTCAGTTGCCGCTGCCCGTCACGGGCGCGCCTGTGACCAGCGCGACGCCGGAGCTGGCGCCCAGGCGCGTGGCGCCGGCGGCGAGCAGCGCCTGCGCTGCGTCCCAGTTGCGCACGCCGCCCGAAGCCTTCACGCCCAGCGCCTCGCCCACGACGTCGCGCATCAGCGCCACGTCGGCGACGGTGGCGCCGCCGGTGGAGAAGCCGGTGGAGGTCTTCACGAAATCCGCCCTCGCCTCAACCGAGAGCTGGCAGGCCGTGCGCTTCTGCGTGTCGTCGAGCAGGCAGGTCTCGATGATGACCTTCAGGACCTTGCCCCGGCAGGCGGCGCGCACCGCGGCGATGTCGGCGCGCACCGCGCCGTTCCGCCCGCTCTTCAGCGCCCCGACGTTGATCACCATGTCGATCTCGTCGGCGCCGTCCCGCACGGCGGCCGTGGTCTCGGCGGCCTTGATCTCGGGCAGGGCGGCGCCCAGCGGGAAACCTACCACCGAGCAGGTCTTCACGCCGCTGCCTCGCAACGCTTCCGCCACGAAAGCCACGTTGACCGGGTTCACGCAGACCGAGCAGAAACGGTGCTCGCGCGCCTCGTCGCACCAGCGGCGCAGCTCGGCGGCGGTCGCATCGGGCTTAAGCAGGGTGTGGTCGACAATCGCGGCCAGCGCAGCGGCGCTGGAGGGCAGGTTAGCGTTTCCGGTCACGGCGGCGAAATCCCTCGGGGGCCGTGGAAGCCTGGTCCGGCTGCCATTGACCCTGCGTTTGTAAGTCTTTTAACTATTGTGACAAACGTTACATTAACGGGCCTCCTCGTCAAGCAGTGTGGAGGGTTGGGCACGGCAATCGCCAGAAGGTTCTGCTTGACAGGCGGGGCAGCTTCCCTGGTCACGGTGGGATTTGATTCGTGTTGGCCTCCTGTGGTTTGGAGGCGGTCACGGCATCCCTTGTCGGCATATGTTTCCTCGTCCACTTCGCGGCGCTGCGCGACCCTCGCCAGGCCTGGAATGACATCTTCCCGCTGTCCGACGTGCTGCTGGTGGTGCTCTGCGACACCCTTGCCGGTGCTGAGGACTTCGTGGACATCCTCCGTTGAACGCGTCTGCACCTGGACTTCCTGCGCCGCTTCCTGCCGTGGTTCTTGTCGGAGCGCCGCACCCCCTAGAACTGGCGCCTATCCGACCAGGACTCCGCCGCCGCAGCCTGACCGAAGTCAGCTGCGGCCTCGCCGGACGGATACGGATCAGGTGCCGCAGAAGGTTTGGTAGGGGCGCTCGGGCTGCTCGGGCCGTGCGGCGTAGCGCTCGAAGCCCGGCCTGTCCTCGTAGGGGTGCTCCAGGGCTGCCGATAAGTCCTCGAAGGGGCCAAAGTCCCCACGCTGCACGGCGGCCTCAATCACGGCTTCCACAAGCTGGTTACGCGGGATGACAGCCGGGTTGATGGCGCGCATGGCGGCGGCACGGACGTCCGGCGGGGCCGGGTCAGCCACCAGGCGCTCGCGCCAGCGTGCGGCCCAGCCGTCGTAGGCGCTGCCGTCCCGGAACAAGCCGCGCACGGCAGCGTCGCCCTCCGGCCCTGCCGTGGCAGCGCACAGGCCCCGGAACGTCAGGGTGAAGTCGGCCCCATTTGCGGCCATCCGCATCAGCAAGTCTTGCAGCAGGGCGGCATCGTCCTCGTGCTCCGTGGACAGCCCAACCTTGCGACGTAGGCCCCCTGAATAGGCCGCCTCGAAGCGCGGACCGAAGGCGGCGAGCCCTTCTTTGGCCGACGTCACGGCAGCCTCCTCATCCGCGCCCAGCAAAGGCAACATCGCTTCCGCCAGCCGCGTCAGGTTCCACTGCATGATGCGCGGTTGGTTGCCGTAGGCGTAGCGGCCTGCATGGTCAATCGAGCTGTACACCGTCGCGGGGTCATAGGCGTCCATGAAGGCGCAGGGGCCGTAGTCAATGGTCTCACCTGAAACAGAGGTGTTGTCAGTATTCATCACGCCGTGGATAAAGCCGATCAGCAGCCATTGCGCCACCAGTTCCGCCTGCCGGACGATCACCCCGTCCAGCAGCGCGCGGTAAGGATCTGGGGCCTCCGCGAAAGTGGGGTAATGGCGCGCGATGACGTGGTCGGCCAATAGCCGCAGTGCGTCCGTGTCGCCCTGGGCGGCAAAGTACTGGAATGTGCCGACACGGATATGGCTGGCGGCGACGCGGGTCAGCACGGCGCCGGGCAGCGGCGTTTCGCGAATCACGGTCTGCCCCGTCGTTACCGCGGCCAGGGCACGGGTGGTTGGCAGGCCTAGCGCTGCCATCGCCTCGCTGACCAGGTACTCGCGGAGCACTGGACCCAACGCGGCGCGACCGTCGCCCCGGCGGGAGAACGGCGTCGGCCCTGACCCCTTGAGCTGGATGTCCCGCCGGACGCCGTCCCGTCCGACGACCTCTCCCAGCAGGATGGCGCGGCCGTCGCCGAGTTGCGGCGAGAAACCGCCGAACTGGTGCCCGGCATAGGCCATTGCCACCGGCTCTGCCCCGTCCGGCACGCGGTTGCCGGCCAGGACCTCCACCGCTTCGGGGCTGGCCAGTTCGTCCGGGTTGATTCCAAGCTGCTCCGCCAGGGATGCGTTGACCCGGATCAGCCTGGGAGCGGCCACGGGCGTCGGCGCGACGCGGGCGTAAAACCGCTGGGGCAGCCGGGCGTAGCTGTTGTCGAACGGGATGTGGACGGACTGAACCGGGACGGGCAGGGTATGGTCGGGCATAGGGTTCAACCTTCTGATCGGCGGTCGCCTCGCCAAGCATGGGGCCGAGCTTGTGGCCAGCCTGGGTAAGGGACATGGTCTGGTCCGGAACGCGGGGCACCGCACAATCGCGGGACCTACGGCAGAACGGCGGCTTCGCGCGCGCCGTGTGTTCCCGGACATTGCCAGGCACGCTCCCCGCTAGGCAAGGACCCACGTTGAAGCATGGATGACGCCACCCCGACCGCAGCCCGCGCAGGGACGGCACCTTCGTTGAAGGAGGCAGCCCTGGAACGGCGCCTGGGCGCCCTGGCGCGTGCCCGGAAAGACGTGCCAGCCACCGCCGCCGACGAGGAGGCCGCGGCGGCCGTTCTGCTCCAGTCTGTCCCTGCTGCCGGCCTGTCCGACGACGTGCTGCGTGATGCCCTGCGCGGCGCCATACGCACCCGCTTGTCCCCGCTAGCCCGGCGCGACCCCGACGCCGCCTTCGCACAGGCAGCCCAGGACCTGGAAGCGTTGACCGGCCGCGCGCCCACGCTGCCCGCCGTTCCGGGGCTGGCCGGGCTGGTCGCCGCATCGGCCGGTCTGGACCCGGCCGCAGCTGCGGCGTTCACCCAACGCCTGGTTGCCGCCGAGCGGGACCGCCGCGCCGCCGTCCGCGCCGCCCGTGACCGCGCCCGGGAGTTGCACGACGCCGAGCGGCTCCGGCTGCGCGAATGGGAAAGCGAGCTTGTCGGTATCGAGGCCCTGCCGGCGCTGCTGGGCGTGCCCCGTCCGCAGGTGGACCGCTGGCTCGCCGACGGATTGATCCCGGTCGCGCGCAGCACGCCGGTGCGCCGCAACGGACGCCGGTTCGAGGAGCTGGAGTTCCACCCGGACCAGATCGCGGCCGTGCAGCCCCAGGTGGCGCTTTGGAGGGCGCGCGGCGCCGGACGGGACGAACCGGCGGAGGCCCGGCCTCGCGTGCCGAACGGCGTGATCGCGCGCCGCGCCGGGCTAGACCGCTACGCCGCGCACTTCGTCAACGCTCGCAGCCTGCAACGGCGGCTCACCGTCGTCATCGGCCCGACCAACTCCGGCAAGTCGCACTACGCGCTCGACCGGCTCGCGGCGGCGGAGAGCGGCGCGGCGCTGGCGCCGCTGCGGCTGCTGGCGCTGGAGTTCCAGGAAGCCCTGGCCACCCGCGGCGTGACCGCAAGCCTGCTGACAGGCGAGGAGCGCGACATCGTGCCCGGCGCCCGCCACGTCGCCTGCACGGTGGAGATGGCGGATACCAGCCGGATCATCGACGTCGCAGTTGTGGATGAGGCTCAGATGCTCGCCGACCCCGACCGCGGCGCCGCGTGGACCGCCGCCATCATGGGCATCCCCGCGCGGGAGGTGCTCGTCCTCGGCGCACCCGACTGCCTGCCGCTGGTGCGCCGCATCGCTGAACTGTGCGATGAGCCTGTGGAGGTTGTTCGGCTGCAGCGCAAGAACCCGCTGCTTGCGGCAGTGGAGACAGTGGGCTTGTCGGCGATCACCGACGCCGATGCCGTAGTGGCGTTCTCCCGCCGGGACATCTTCTTGCTGCGGGAGCAGTTGATGGCGCGGGGCCGGCGGGTCGCGGTTATCTACGGCAACCTGGGTCCGGAGGTCCGCCGTGCCGAAAGCCGGCGTTTCCGGAACGGGGACGCGCCGGTCCTGGTCGCAACCGACGCCATCGGCATGGGGCTGAACCTGCCGATCCGCCGGGTCGTGTTTTCGTCACTGGTCAAATGGGACGGGAAGGAGGAGCGGCTCCTCACCCCGTCCGAGGTTAGGCAGATCGGGGGGCGGGCCGGGCGCTACGGCCAGCACGAGGCTGGGATCGTCGCCGTGCTGGCCGGCGGCGGCGACCCGGCGCGGCTCCGTAAGTTGCTGGCAACGGACCCTGCGGTGCCGGATGACCGCCGCCCCCTAGTGTCGCCGGACCGAGACATCGTGGCCGCCGTCGCGGAGGAGCTGGGCACTGCCAGCCTGTCCGAAACGCTGCGGCGCATCCGCCGGGCCGTGCTGCGCCCGGGCGACCCGAACTATCGCCTGGCGGACCTGGGAACCCAGATTGACATCGCCACCGCGATGGACGGCACCGGCCTGCCCTTGCTGGACCGCTGGACCTATGCCCTGTGCCCGGTGGACAAGCGCGACGACGCCATCGAGCGGCTGTTGCGCTGGGGGCTGGACCACGCGGCAGGCACCCCTATCCCTCCTCCTGCCGCCGGGCATCTGCCCCCGCCGGACCGCGCGACGCAGCCCTCCCTGGAGCACGCGGAAAAGGTCGCAAAGCGGTTGGTGGCATGGCGTTGGCTGTCCCAGCGCTTTCCCAAGGCCTACCCGGACACGGATGCGGCCCAAGCCGAGCGGCACCGGTTGAACGGCTTCATCGAGGATGTGCTGCGGAAGCAGGCCCTGGGCCGGGGCAAGCCGGTGCGCCGACCAGGCAAGCCTGCGGCAACCTCGACGGAGCACAGCACCGGAATGAAGTCCAAGCCAGGCAGGCCCCGTCCGCGCAAACAGCGATAGGGCGTGCGGCGGCGTTGGTGCACTCGACAGACCCAGGGCGACATGGTCCCAATTCCCAAGCTGCTACACGATGACCGGCTGGCGACGGACGCAATCCGGGCGCCCAGCCGCCAACATCCGGTTCAGCACCGCCACGCCGACGGCAGCCTCAGTTCGCTGGGCCGCGAAGCCGCGGGCTCGCAGACGCGGTCCGATCAGCGCCTTGAGCGACCCATTGTCGTTTCCACTAGGAATCGTTGGCCGTAACCTGTCGTGGCCTGCCAGCTCAGGCGGCCCTGTTCCGTAATCATCGCCAGATGACGATCACGCTGTATCGGCACACCCGGTTCGCCGCTCGGGGCAGCCGTCGAGCGCGGCGGGATCACCACCTCGATCTCATCGCCGTGCGCAGCGACCGTCTGGTAGGTGGGCACGCCATCATACCCGCCATCGGCCGTCACCTGGACAATGGGATCGTCGATCTGATCGAGCAGCGGCCCTACCTGTGATGGATCGTCGGTGTCCTGATCCGTCAGGGTCTGCGCCACGATCATGCCGCTGGCGGCATCGACCGCCAGATGCAGCTTGCACCATGTCCGGCGTGACTTCGCGCCATGCTTTGCCTCCAGCCATTGACCCGCCCCGTAGACTTGCAGGCCGGTGCTGTCGATCAACACATGCAACGGGCCGAGCGGCACGTGTGCTGGCTGGATCACCGGCAACATCACCGCCCGACGGCTGACCGTGCTGTGATCCGGCGCTGAGAGCGTCAAGCCCATCAACGTCAGCACCGACATCATGAGACCCTCGGTCTGGCGCAACGCCAGCTTGAAAGCCATGCGCAGCATCATGCTGGTCTGAATGGCCGCGTCCGTATAGCGAGCCTGCCCGCCCAGCCCCCTGCTCTGCCAGTCTCCCAACGCTGCGTCCTCGATCCACAAAGTCAGGCTGCCACGCCGACGCAGCCCCGCTTCGTACTCTGGCCAGTTCTGCACCTTGAACGACATCTTCGGGATGTGGCGACGGCGGTCGGCGTTGTGCTTGTGTGGCATCGGGGTGCTCGAACCAGAGAAGGACGAGCATCCTACCACCCCTTAGATCGTCGAAGTGCACCAACGCCGTATGTCGCTCCACAGTCCCATTAAGGTCTAGACCCGTTCAGGCCAGCGTTTCGGAAGCTTGTGGGCGACCCATGTGGGACGGGCCATGGTGTTTCGCCGGGGTGCTCTGCTGGGGTATACCCCAGCAGCACGCGGCTACTCTGCGGCTCACAGCTGCGAGGTTGGGTTGGGCCAACCTTGGCGGTCACTGGGCCTACAAGGCTGATCGAGCCTGCGCGGCACCTCGTCGAACTGCTGTTCAATTTCATCGAGCTGACCTGACAGCGCGGCCATGCTTGGCGCCGGTGTCTGGGTATAAACGGGCCAGGCAGCACAAAGAGGCTGACCCGGCGGCTCTGGTCGTAGCGGAATGAGACCCCAGCCTTGGTGATTGTCGAAGGGCGGCCCCCCTCCCCTCCCCGCCTGGCACTCCGCTTGCTTCGCCCCCGCCATGACCAAACCCTTCCACCTCGGCTGGTTCTGCAACTTCAGCGCGGGCGACTGGAGCGCTCCGTTCGCGCCTACCCAGGGACCGTGGGACGGCCGGTTCTACGTCGAGATGGCGCAGGCGCTGGAACGCGCGTGCTTCGACTACATCATGCTGGAAGACACGCTGATGGTTTCCGAAGCCTGGCGCGGCACCGCGGGGGCACACTGAAATGGGCGTTGCAGGCGCCCAAGCACGACCCGCTGCCCTTGGCCGCCATGATCGGCAGCAGCACGAGCCGACTGGGCGTCGTCGCCACCATGTCCACCATGGCCTACCCACCCTTCATGCTGGCACGCCTCGCCACCACGCTCGACCACATCTGCGGCGGGCGCTTTGGCTGGAACATCGTCACCACTGGCGAGGACACCGCCGCGCAGAACTTCGGCATGGACAAGCTGCCGGAGCGCGAGGACCGCTACGCCATGGCGGACGAGTACGTGGAGCTGGTCACGCAGCTCTTCGCGTCGTGGGACAGGGATGCCGTAGTGATGGACCGCGAGCGGGGCTTGTACGCAGACCATACGAAGGTCCGCGCGATCAACTTCGAGGGCAAGTACTTCAGATGCCGCGGCCCCCTGAACACCGTGCCCTCGCCGCAGGGCAAGCCGGTGTTCGTGCAGGCCGGCGGCTCGCCGCGCGGCCGGGGCTTCGCGGCGCGGGTGGCGGACAGCATCATCGCGACGGCAAACGGCACGGAGGGGATGAAGGCCTACCGCGACGACGTGCGTGCCCGGGCAGCGGCCGGCGGGCGCGACCCGGACGACATCAAGGTGCTGTTCCTGGTGTATCCTGTGGTAGGCGAGACGCCGGAGGACGCGGAGGCAAAGCACCGCCGCATGGTGACGGCACCGGGTTTCATCGAAGCCGGGTTGGCGATGACCGGGACGGTGACGGACATCGACTTCTCGCAATACGACCTGGACCAGCCCCTGCCGCGCCTGACGACGAACGGCGAGCAAGGCTCGCTGGACAAGTTCGCGCAGTGGGGTAGCGGCAAGACGCTGCGGCAGTTGGCGATGGAACGCTACGATGGTGGGCTAAAGCTGGTCGGCACGCCGGACCAGGTGGCAGAACGGATGGGCGAGGCGATAGAGGCGATCGGCGGCGACGGGTTCCTGATCTCCACCCCGTTCCAACTGTCCAGCCGGCAGAAGGTTGTGGAGATCACGGAGGGCCTAGTGCCGGCCCTGCAACGGCGCGGCCTGGTGCGGACGGAGTACAAGGGGACGACGTTGCGGGAGGTGCTGCGAGAGTTCTGAGCTCAACTTTGGCATTTGCAGTCAGGCATTGGTCCCGAAGTGCGGCTCGGAAGCAACGTAGCCGAGGGCTGCATCGAGTGTCAGAGTGTCAGGCGACATCGGGTGTTCCTCCACCGTGTTGCTTTACGACGTGGTGCTACCAAGCTTTGCCCTGTCGCCCCCAGCTGCCATTTCGCCCTCAGCGATAGCAACGTTCAGCACGAGCCCTACCGACGCTGGCAACGGGCCCAGCAGGACCTCACGCGCCATCATCGTGCGCCGCGCTTAGACGCGGATCAGGTCGAGCAGCTCCTCCTCGCTCAGGCGGCCGCTGGTTTCCGCCCCTTCCAGCAGATCGGACGCCAACTCGCGCTTGTCGCGGTGCAGGCGCACGATCCGTTCCTCGATGCTGTCCTGCATGATGAGGCGGTAGATCGTCACCGGACGCTCCTGGCCGATGCGGTGCGCTCGGTCCGAGGCCTGGTCCTCAACCGCGGGGTTCCACCACGGGTCGAGGTGGATCACGTAGTCCGCCGCGGTAAGGTTCAGCCCGGTGCCGCCGGCGCGCAGGCTGATCAGGAATAACTCCGCGCCGCCCGCCTGGAACCGCGCCACCCGGCGCTCGCGCTCGGCCGATGGCGTGCTGCCGTCCAGATACTCGTAGCGGACGCCGCGGGCGTCCAGCGCCGCGCGCACCAGCCCGAGGTGGCCGACGAACTGACTGAATACCAAGGCCCGGTGCCGGTTGCGCACCAAGTCGTCCACCAGGTCGAGAAAGGCGTCCAGCTTGCCGCTCGGCAGCCCGGCGGCGGCGTCGATCAAGGCGGGGTTGCAGCAGGCCCGGCGCAGCCGGGTGATCTCGGCCAGAATGTGGATCTTGCGCTTGCCCTCCGGCGCGTCGAGCGCCGCGATGTTCTCCAGCGCCCGCTGCCGCATCGCCTCGTAGAAGGCGCGCTCCGCCTCGCCCATCTCGACCTGCATCGTTTGTTCCGTGCGCGGCGGCAACTCGCTCAGCACGGCCGACTTGGTCCGGCGCAGCAGGAACGGCCGGATCAGCAAGCGCAGCGCCTGCCGGGCGCCGGCGTCACGGTCCCGCTCGATGGGCGTGGCGAAGCGCTTCCCGAACCCCTCGCGCGAGCCGAGCAGGCCTGGGTTCACGAAGTTGAACAGGCTCCACAGCTCGTCGAGGTCGTTCTCCACCGGCGTGCCGCTCAGCGCCAAGCGGAAGCCGGCCTGCAACGCCAGGCTGGCCTGCGCCCGCTTGCTGTCCGCATTCTTGATTGCCTGCGCCTCGTCCAGCACCGCCATTTGCCAGGACCGCCCGCCCAGCAGCTCCGCTTCCCCGTGCAGCAGGCCGTAGCTGCACACCAGCACGTCGCGCGGACCGAGGCCGGCGACCAGCGCTGCGCGATCGCTGGCCGCGGACAGCCGGTGGGTCGCGAGCGTCGGCGCGAAGCGCGCGATCTCCGCCTGCCAGTTCGGGCATACCGAGGTCGGCGCCACCACGAGGCAAGGTCCCGCCTCCGCGTGGTCCAGCATCACTGCGATGGCCTGCACGGTCTTGCCCAGGCCCATGTCGTCGGCAAGGCAGGCGCCCGCCCCCCAGCGCGCCAGGCGCGACATCCAGGTGAAACCCTCGATTTGGTAGTCGCGCAGCTCCGCCTGCAAAGTGGGCGGCAGCTTCGGCGTCCAGCCCTCCGCCGCCCGGATGCGGGCGACGTGCCGGGTCCAGGCCGCGTCCGCCTTGACCTCCCCGGCCTCCTCCAGCACCGCATCCAGCGCGAGGGCGCCCAGCGCATGGACGCGGCGCCCGGCCCGGTGCGGCTCTGACACCGCGGCGAGGCGGCCCAACTGCGCCTGCATCTGCCGGGTCAGCGCGACGAAGCGCCCGTCGTCCAACGGCACGAACCGGCCCTGGGCACGGCCCAGCCGGTCGAGCAGGAAACGCATGTCGAGCACCTGGTCCTCGTCGACCGCAATGGTGCCGTCCACGCTGAACCAGTCGCGGTCCTGCTTGACCCGCAGCCGCAGCTTATCCGGCGTGAGCGGGCTGACCCGCAGCTTCTGCCCTTCCGGCCACTCGACCGAGACCGGGCCGGCATAGGCCTGCAACTCCAGCAGCAGATCGAGGCAGCCCTCAAGGTCGTCGATCTCCGCCTCGTGCGCGTCTGCACCGGCGCGGTCGCGGAGCGTCGGGCATGCCTCGACTAGGGCAGCCCGCTCGGCCAGCTCGCGCGGCAGGTCTCGGTTGGCCCGGAGCTGCTGGCCCTCGACGCTCCCCAGCACTGACCGACCACCCAGCCCGGCGACGTAGGCCGGCCCTTCGGCGCCGAACGGCCGCACGACCAGGCTGAGCCGCAGCCCCTCCCCATGCGGCACCAGCTGCGCCACCGGCGCGGACTGGCCCGGCAAAGTCGCCTGCTCGGCTGCCCCGATCTCGTCGCGGACCGGCAGCGCCGGGTTGTCCCAGCGCACGAGGGCGACCAGCTGGTCCCGCGCACTGTTCGGCACGGTCAGCCCACGCTGGCCCAATATCTCCTGCACCGCCAACATCCGTTCCGGGAACTCGACCACCCGGTACCGCGTCGGCGTCTCGGCTTCCAGGAACACCGTCGGCTCGGCTGCGGTGTGCGACAGCGCAATGTGATACCCGCCGCGCCGCTCGGTGACGACCAGCTCCAGAGGGTAGCGCACCAGCTCGATAGGGCGCGAGCGATGGCGGGCGTCGAACACCGCGGGGTGCCCGACCAGGGCCGGAATGGTGCGCAGCGTGTCGAAATAGTAGTTCTCGTCCCCGTACCATCCCGAGGTTTCCTTGCGGATCGAGCGCAGCGCCGTGCGATCCTGCTCCGTCAGGTAGTCGAGCCGCGGGTCCCGCTCATGCAGCCGCTTCATCGCGACCGGGCGGCCGTCGGTCCAGCCGTCCCGGCCCTTGGCCGACTGCTCGGCCACCTCGACCGCCCGCGTGTTCGGGTCCAGGAACCAGGCCAGGCGCTTGGCCTTGCGTGGCCCTGACCCGGGAACAGCCTTCGACGTTCCAGCGCCAAGGAAGGCGTCCAGGCTTTCCAGCGCGCGCTCCCAGGGCTGGCGCATCTGGACGATCTGCGTGAACGCGATCTCCACGCCCTGGCTGGCTTCGGACAAGTAGGCCTTGTACGGCCCGGGTGACGCCGCCACGCTGGCCAGGATCTCGGCGTAGATGCGGGCGACCAGCGGCAGCTGGGCTTTCAGCTGCTCGAAGCGGGCATGGAGGTCGGCTTGGTGTGCATGCGTGAGGTCGGCGTCTACGGCGTGCTCCGCCAGCGCCACGCAGGCGGCCGACAGTGGCTCAGTCGGCATCGCCGCACGCAACTGCCCCAAAAGCTCCCGTGCTTTCGGCTCGAGCCCCTGGGCCAGCCACAGCAGCGCCTGCAACGCCAGGAACCCACGGGCATAGGGGGACGGGTTGGACAATTCAGCATCAAGCCCGGCCTGCGCCTCCGCCTGCAACGCCGCATCGTTGGCGCGTAGCAGGGCCATCAAGAAGAATAGGCCGTGCACCCCGTCCAGGAATACCTTGCGCTTGCCGATGTGCTTCCGGTGCAGCTTCAGGGCCTCTCGGTAATGCTGCAGCGCCGCCTCGTTGCGGGCGCGAAGGAACGCGACCGTGCCCTCAAGCGCTTGCCGGATGGTTCCGACAGGGTCCTCGACCGCCGCGATTCCGCGTTGCACGTCATCCAGCTTGCCGGCGAGCAGGTCGAACAGCAGCAGCGCCGGCCGGCTGGCGGCGAAGTCCTCGTTGTCCTGCTGTGCCCGGTAATGGTCGAGCAGCGCCGGAAGATCGGGGCCGGGCACGCCGGTGCGCAGGAAGGCGGACAGCTTGGCGTCGAACAGGGCGAGCTGGATCACCGGGCGCCGGCTGGCCAGCCAGCCGGGCGCGAGCGGCACCGTGGCAAATAACAGGCCCAACAGGTCGGCCGCACGCGATGCGTCGCATTTCTTGTGGTGAAGGTCCCAGTTCGTGCTGAACCCGGCTGCATCGTTCGCGTAGATCGCCAGGCGGATCAGACGCCGCACCGCGTCGCAGTCGAGCTGGTCGCCAGACGAGTAGTAGGACATGCTGCGCCGCGCCGGGAATGCCCGGAGGACTGCGGCAACCAGCAGTTCCCCGTCTGCGGAAGCGGCGGCATCAACCGCCACGGGATGCAGCAGCGTTGGAGGACAGGCCAGATCCTCGGTCAGCAGGCCCTGGCCCAGCAGTTCCTCCAAGACAATGTTGACGGACCGGGACGACCACGCCTTGCCGTCGGGTGCGCGCAGCCCGGACCGGGTCAGGCAATCCAGGAACGCCGTCTTGTTCGTGGGCAGGAACACCAGGCTCTTCAGCCGCAAAACCTGCTTGGAGTCGGCAGGCAGGCGTGCGTAGCGGTGCCAGAGATCGGCTTCGGATGGGGGATTGCGAAAGGCGGTCATGGGGCGGATCAGGCTACCTGCGGCTCGGCTGGCATACCTATACGAAGGCGCTGCTTGCCGCCACGCCGGGATGCCGGGCCTGGCAGCACGTTGTGGACAGGCTGTTAGTCAGTGCAGATACCGGATCCAGGGGAAGTTCGAGTGTTCAGTATGTTACGGCGCTGATCAGTAATCGGGGCAAAACCCCGGGTCGGCCTGCGTTTCAGGCGGGCTGACCGCGACAGCGGATGAGGTCGGCGAGCGGGGCGATGGTGGGAGCATCGGGGGCGCCGATCCTGGCGCCGAGATAGTCCCAGAAGGCGACGCCAAGCTTGCGGCATGTCTTGGCCAGTCCCAGGAAGGCGTCACGACAGTCGCGTCCGGTGTCGCTGCGTGTGCCTCCGCTGACAGCGCGCTTGGTGACCTGGCAGCGGATGTCGTTCTCCGAGCCGTTGGTGTGCAGCGGTATCTCGGGATGGTCGAGCACCCTGAGCAACTCGGCCTTGTTGGCGTGCAGCCGCTTGAGCAGGCGATCCAGCGTGGCAAAGCCGGTGCTGCGTCGGAAGATGCGGTCAAAGCGTGCCCGCAGTTCGCGGCGGCGGTGCTGCGTTGGGTCGAGGCGATAGGCCTTGAGGTCGGCGTAGAACCGCCAGATCAGGCCTCGGACATGCTGCTGGGCACAGCGCTGCGTGTCGGTGACCGGCTCCAGCTTGTGCACCAGCCGCTCGGCATGGATCCAGCATAGAGCGTGCGTGCCGATGTTGAACTGCCCGGCGTCATCGCTGACCACCACCGCCTCGCACAGGAACCCATGGGACCTGACCGCGCCCCACAGTGCCCCTTCGGTGGCAACGCGCACCGGATCGGGCGTCACATCGAGGCCGGTCAGGCCAAGCTGGTCGAGATGGGCGGTCCAGGCTTTGCCGTCGGCGAACCGCCGCTGTTGATGGGCCGCGAGCTTGCCGACCAGCGGTCCCGCCAAGTGGTGATCGCGCATATAGTCCAGGGCGGCATCGTTGATCACGTAGTCGGTGTGACGCGCGCGCAGCAGGCCGAGAAAGTTCAGCCGGCTCTTGCTGCCCGTCGTGCCGAACCAGGCGAAGTCGTCGTTGCCGATCTGGGTGCAGACGGCGTTGGCGCCGCGGTGGCGCGCGCCGGTATCGTCCACGGTGATCCAGTCCGCCGTCGAAAGCCCGGCCCGCAGTGTTTCCATGGTCTCGGACAGGAAGTCGTCCTGCTGGTCGATCAGCAGGCGCATCACCTGGCGCTTGGAGATGCTGACGCCCACCGCTTGCAGCAGGGTGACCAGCCGCTCCACCGTCACTTGGCCCTGGTGGTATTGCATCAACACGAAGCGCCGCAGTTCGGGACCGAAATGGCCGCGGATGCCGCGGGGCAACGGGGCCACGATCATGTCTCCATCCGGCGTCAGCCAACGCTCGCGCCGGTAGTGCACCGCGCGGGCGCTGATCGTGAGGTCCTGCACGTCATACGGCTCATAGCCTTTGAATTGCGAGCCGGGCGGATGCACGGCCCGCAGTACCTCGGTTTCCACCTTGACCCGTGGCGTCACCTTGCCGCGGCGCCGCTGCTCGCCACTCTTGCCACCGCGGGGCAGCTCGGTGTTCTTCTCCATCCCGCTCGGCTTGATCGAGGGGCGGCCCTTCAGGCCCTTTAGTCGCGCAATCTCGTCACGCTGCGCAGCGACCAGCGCCTTCAAATCCGCGACCTGGCCGAGCAACTCGACCAACAGCGCCTCCAAATCGGTGCGCGATAGGCTCGGCAGGTTGGGGGGTGTTGCCATGGGCCGAGCGAATCGTACTCGCCCGCTTCAGGGAAGCCCTAAAATGCGGTCAACCCCGGGTTTTTGCCCCGGTTACGCTGATCAGCGTCGAAACCCAGCTCTACTTTACAGCAGCGGAGCTACACCCGGGCCGGGCACACACTGGCGCGGGCATGTAGGCTCAGAAATGTGAAGAAATCAGGTTAGCCCCGATACCGTTCATTTAGGCGTTCGGACACCCTATATCACTGACCGGGCTTTCTGGGATTGAAGGTGATGGCGGGTGTTCCTGCCGGCCTGCCGGCCGGCGTTCGTGTCAGCGACCATATTAGCCTGGGCGTCATTGCCCGGGCGTTTCCGCCGGACCGGGTGCAGCAGGTCCTGGCCGAGACCGGCAAGGCGAGTGAGCGCGAGCGCGACCTGCCGGCGCAGGTGATGGTCTACTACGCCATCGCGATGGCGCTGTACATGGGTTCCAGCACCCGTGAGGTGCTGCGCTGCCTGTTGGAAGGCCTGCGCTGGCTGTGGGGCGCCGATGCGGTCAAGGTCGCGGGCAAGAGCGGCATCTCGCAGGCGCGTAGCCGCCTCGGCGAGATGCCGTTGCGTCGGCTTTATGAGCAGGTCGTGCAGCCGGTGGCGACGCACGCCACCAAGGGAGCATGGTATCGGACATGGCGGCTGGTGAGCCTTGATGGGTCCAGCCTGGATGTTGCCGACACGGCCGAGAGCGGCATCGCGTTTGGCTATCCGGGCGCGAGCCGCGGCGAGAGCGCGTTCCCGCAGCTCCGCTTCGTGGCGCTGGTGGAGAACGGCACGCACGTGCTGTTCGGTGCCCGGCTGGGCGGCACCGCGGATGGCGAAACGACGCTGGCCCATGACGTGGTGCCGGCACTCCAGCCGGGCATGCTGTGCCTGGCCGACCGGTATTTCTTCGGGTATGCGCTGTGGCGAAAAGCGGCAGCCACCGGTGCCGACCTGCTGTGGCGGGTGAAGAGCAACCTGCGCCTGCCGCGCACGGCAGTGCTGGAAGACGGGTCTTATCTCTCCGTGGTCTACCCGAGCGAGAAGGATCGGCGGCACGCGACCAACGGCATCC
>JAABUQ010002924.1_pt1 | contig 32521 bp, 38 predicted proteins | sample 5560001 | NCBI WGS metagenome assembly JAABUQ01 (sample SAMN10711888, study PRJNA513371) | rock metagenome | isolation source: Antarctica rocks | place: Antarctica: Victoria Land, Finger Mt nord | collected 2015-12-18 | reverse complement strand
CGCACCTGGGTCGGCTTCGGGGTCGGACACACAGTACCAGCATGACACCGACCTTGGCTTGCTCATCACCTCCATTCTATCCCATTTTCATCTTCTTCTCTGGCTCGCAGAGCCATCATGCTTCGGGTAAAATAACCCTACGAAATGAGGTTTTCATTCCCATCACCCACGAAGCGAGGAAAAAGCATGCCGGGAAAGACGTTTGCCTACTTACGCGTCTCCAAACTGGACCAGGATTTGGAAAAGAACAAAGCGGACATTTTGCAACTTGCTAACGAAGCGCACCTAGGGCATGTCCAATTCATCGAAGAGAAGATCGGAGGCTCGATCTCCTGGCGCAAGCGGCAGATCGCCGCCATTCTAGAGAACGCGCAGGAGGGAGACACGATTATTGTGAGTGAGTTGTCTCACCTGGGTCGCAGCATGCTGGAATGTATGGAAATTCTTTCCCTGGCAACACAGAAGGGTGCCTGTGTCTACGCTGTCAAAGGCAACTGGCAGCTCAATAATAGTATCCAGAGCAAAATCGTCGCGATGGCCTTTGCAATGGCTGCTGAAATTGAGCGGGATCTGATCTCACAGCGAACGACCGAGGCTCTTCAGGCGCGGAAGCAACAAGGGATGCCAATGGGCCGCCCCAAAGGCGTTGGCAAAAGCAAATTGGATGCCTATCAGGTGGAAATAACTGCTCTGCTCAAGAACGGACGACCAAGACTTGGATTGCCAGTAAATATGGAACCACACGCCGAAATTTGAGCCACTGGATGAAGCAACACGGGATAGGAGCCAAACCAAGGAGCTGACGATCAGTCGTACTATATGGTCAAGCGTTAAGGACGGAGTCTAATTGCCGCAAAGGAGATAACTGCTGCACAGTTTTTGGAAGTGATGCTCTCCAGAGAACTGGTCTTGCTGAGTGTGGGTCAAAACTGTGCCAATAACCTGTCTTATCGGTTGAGTTCCAGTCCTTTGTGAAGAGGTATCGGCGCAGTTGACCACTGTAGGCATGTAAGTGTCACGACTGTTTCCCTCTCATACCAATTTGCGTTCTAAAAGACAATTTTAAACTGCCCGTTGAAGCAAGGTAATGAGCAGCAAAGTTACTCATTTGAACGCAAATTGATATCAGGTGCTCTATACGGCCTAACGCTACGTAAGCTGACAGAGGGGGCAGAGTATCGGGCAGAAGAAGAATTTCAAGTATAGAGCCGTTTTTCATCTCTTTTTCGAGTACCGACGTGCTAAGTGGCAACGGAACTGAGGCCACTTTTGGACTCACATGAGCGAAAAATGGGCGTCTTTCAGGTCGTTTCCCGGCACGGAGTACCGACTCCACTCTTTTACGGAACTGATCAAAGTACATACTCAGGATCTCGGGCCACAACAATTTTGCTCATGTAAAGTGGGATTTCCACTCTTCCCCTGAGCGTAAGAAACAGAAGCCGTCTCGTTCTCCATGAGCACTGAAAGGAAGTGGCCCGAAACCCTGATACTGCTTGTTTTACTTGTCTTAACCGCTACCCTGCCCTTCATGTCAGCTTGCGTAGCACTACCCCTTGAGTAAACGGTCCGGGCATCACGATGCACGTTTCAATGCCGAATTGACTGACTTCGTAGGCTATCGTGTGTGCCAGGCCATCCATTGCCATCTTCGAGGCCACATGGGGACCCAGGAACGGTGGGACTGTCACTGTTGAGGTACTGCCCGTGTAGAGCAACAGACCTACCCCGCGCTCGCGGAGGTGCGGCAGGATGGCTCGGTTGACCCGCATGACACCTAGGGCGTTGGTATTGAAAAGATGACCGATTTCCTCCGCCGTGAACGCTTCAGCATACCCAACGACGAGATGCCCCGCATTGTGCAGAACCACATCTATATGGTCCTGTTCTGCCAGAATGGTCTGGACAGCTTGGTTGGCAGACTCCTGAGAAGTCACGTCCAGTTCGACAATACGCAGGTCCACCTTGTGAGATTGAGCGTAGTCGAGTTCTTTGCGCGAGCGTGACGCGTTGCGACCAGTGATATCACGCATGCTAGCGTAGACGGTATGTCCAGCTTCGGCAAGACTATGGGCGGAGAGTTGACCAATGCCGGTGGCGGCACCAGTGACGAGAATGACAGATGTGTTGGTTGTGCTCATGGGAATACTTTCCTTGTTTCTGTTGATAATGCTCTCAAATGAAGCGTCTTCTTTTTAGTAAAAGACGGTACGGACGGTCTCAAAGCATAGGTTGCACTCATCTGACGTACATGTATTAGATGAAACCACCATTCGCACGGAGGGTTTGTCCTGTGATCCACTCTGCTTCGTCGCTTGCCAGAAACAGCACCGCTTTGGCGATATCTTCGGGTTCACCGAGACGGCCAAAGGCGATCATGCGGGTAGTGGTCTCAATTTGTCCTGCTGATTTCCCAGTGGTAAACAGCTTCGTGTTGATCGGTCCTGGAGCGATCGCGTTAATGGTGATATGTTTTGAGCCGAACTCCTTAGCAAGGTGCCGCGTGATTTGTTCGACAGCCCCTTTAGTAGCTGCATAGAGACTGTAGGTGGGCATCATTTGTCCAAGAACAGAGGAGGAGAAGTTAATAATACGCCCTCCTGCTTGCATGTGCTTAGTTGCTAATTGGCAGGCGAAGTAGGTTCCTTTCACATTAATCGCAAACTCGCGGTCGAAGTCCTGTTCCGTGATCTGCTCAAGGGGCTTCGTGGTCATAATACCGGCATTGTTGACGAGAATGTCAACGTGCCCAAACCGTTCAATGGTTGTCTGGAACAAGGTTTGCAGGTCAGCAATTTTGCTCACATCAGCTGGCACAGCCAGAGCCTGACCGCCATTTTGCTCAATACGGTGGACGATGTCCTCGGCGAACCCTTTGTTATGCACATAATTGATGACGACGTGCGCTCCATTGGCCGCCAGTGTTTCCGCAATCGCCTGGCCTATCCCACGCGATGCCCCCGTCACAAGCGCAACTTTGTTTGTTAATAATGGACTCATTTTTCTCTCTCCTGCTCTCTCTGTGTTTCATAATATGGAATGTTGGCAACAAGAGTACGACCACTTCTGTGTGCTTGCTCTCTCGCTCCTTCAAAGTATACTGGAAATCAGAGAGGGTGCTCTTGGACGTTCTGCTGACTATTTGGACATTCTCACGATCTTTTTGCTTTGGAGAATCTTAGGAGAGATGTTTGCGAATGGAGGTCGGCGTAACGCCCATGACTCGCCGCATCTGACGGACCAAGTGGCTTTGATCGTAAAATCCTACGGCTACGGCAATCTCCCCAATCGAGAGCCTTGTCGAGTTGAGCAAGTGTTGAGCGCGTTCCAGCCGACGTTGCACAATATACTGATGTGGAGAGAAACCAGTTGTCCTGTGAAACAGGCTTAAAAAGTGCGATGGACTCAGACTTACTTCAAAGGCGAGTTCAGCAAGACTTAGATCCTCCGTGAGACGATCTTCAATCAGAGAGGTAATTCTCTGGAAGAGGGGTGCGGGCAACCCCTTGATGATCTCGGGACGAGGGTGAGAAGGACGGGTGTATGCATGGAGCAGGTGAGCGGCTAAAGCGTGAGCCAAACCCTCAACATAGAGACCACCTGTGGCTCCCTCCTCAAGAACCTCTGTCAGCAACGCGGAACTAATATGCTCAATGCGAGGGTCGTGAGTGCTGAAAAGGTCAAGAAGTTCGAGAGGAGGGTGATCCGCCGCACTCTGCTGTAGCAATGCTGAAGTGAGGAGGATGTGCATATGGTTCGCTCCATCTTGATGTCGCCAGATACTTTCTGTTCCAGCGGGAATAATTTGTATGCTTCCACGAATCATCATGCAGGTTGTGGACCGCCCGTTGAGAACTTGCTCGACGGAGATCGGAGGCCCCTGGTGCAGGCAAATCATATGAGAAGATGTACTGGGGAAGGTGTACTCACCTGCAGGATGATAGCGCTGTTCGACAACGATTCCACTCCAACCAAGTGCTTCACTGGAACAGAGTATTCCCCTCTGAGGAGAAGAAAGAGGAGGCTCACTGAGCCTCTGCTGATTGTCCGTCTGCATCATTGTTTGCACTCCTTTTCGGGGTGGGGTTACTACGTAAGTTGACAGGTCTGTTGGGAGATCTGCTCGGCACCGACTCCTAAATATGTGGTATCGCCTTGAGCTTACAAGCAAACTCCAGCAACCTGCTCAGTACCATCAATCACAAAGGCGGGTTGGGAATGGAACACAATCGCGTTGGGTGGACTTTGAGGTGCAAGCTCAAGTCCAAACTGCTCCATGTAGAAGTTTCGAGATGCTCCCAAGTTGCGAACGTGTAAAGCAATGAAACCAGGTCCAAGAATCTTCGTCATAACGTTCTCCTTGTATGCTATAATTAACAGAGTACTGATACTATAGCAGTAAACTGATAGAAATACAAGAGTGTGAAGGAAGAAAAACGTATGCGAGAACAGAGTGCGGGGTATCAATTGAAGCGTGTCCAGCACGCGTTACGAGTTCAGATGGATACTGCGTTGCGGGAGACAGGGCTGACCACCCCTCAGTATGCCACTCTTAGTGCGATTGAAGAAGCTCCCGGTCTCTCCGGGAACAAGATTGCACGACTGTGCTTTGTGACTCCACAGACAATGAATCTTATCTTAGCGAATATAGAAAGTATGGGACTCATCGTGCGTCGTCCTCATCCTGAGTATGGACGAGTGCTTCAAGCCTTTCTCACGCCAGCTGGAGAGAAGCGACTTCAGGAGAGTCACTACAAAATCGGGAGCATCGAAGAACATATGGTTGCAGATTTCACGGAGGACCAGCGGCACCAACTAATACAGGCATTGCGTACCTGTGCTAATGCACTGGAGGTGGGAGTAGAGGCACGTTCCAGTCTCTGAGAAATATGAACTCATATTCCTTTGAGCTACAAATTCAGCAGTATGTTTACACTACAGGAAGATGAAAGAGAAACTATCGTGCATCTAGGAGCCTTGCTCTTGCCTTGACAGGCAAGAGCAAGGCTGTGAATCTTTACCACACGCTAGGCAGGCTGAGCTTCTTCAATCTGTATGCGTTAGGATTCGTGCAAATTTCTATCATAACCCCATAACCCGCTTCACAGGCCGCCCGAGTCTCTAGCATCAGAAGCAAAAGTGAACTAGAGAAATGCATGAAAGATACGGGAAAACTGCTTTTGTGACATTTTCTGAGTGGTTTCATCAGTCAAATTTTAGAACATCTGTGCGCTATGATAGATTTTTACACGTATCCTGGGCCTACCTCTACAACAGTGAAACCTTTAGCTCTCTAAATCCTGAAGTCGATGACTTATCACTTGAGCCGCATGGATCACTGCCTCAATGGTGGTCGGCAACATTGTGTCATGCAGACGGAATATTGGACCCGCAACGCTGATACCGGCCAGGACCTGTTGTCCTTGACCCAAGATCGGAGCGGCAACTCCTCTCACCCCCATATCAACCTCCTCATCACTGACCACGTACCCGGCTGTACGAATAGCATTCAACTGGGAGCGGAGAACCTCTGGATCAGTGACGGTGTGTTGCGTGTAACGAGGGAGCGGTTCCGAATCGAGCACGGCATCAATTTCAGAGGGTTTGAGGTACGCAAGCAGCACCTTTGCTGAAGCACCTGCATGTAATGGTAAGACTTGCCCACGCTCGTAGGAGAGCCGTACACTGTGAGGACTCTCAACTCGCTCAATGCAGACTACATGCAGACCGGAGCGACGTGTAAGCAGGGCTGATTCACCCGTTTGAGCGACAAGCTCACGCATCACTGGTAACGCAATTTCGGAGAGACCCAACCCTTTTCGTGCAATTCGGGCCAGTTGAAACACTGTTGGTCCCAGGCGAAATTCTCCGTTGGTATCTCCTTCTTCTATCAAGCCTGAGGCACGTAAGCTTGAGAGATAGCGGTAGGTTGTACTTGGCGACATACCTAAATGCTCGGCAACCTCTATAGCAGTAAGAACAGGTTGCTGTTCATTAAACAGCAGCAGTATATCAATCGCCCGATCTGCTGTGGTATTGCGCGTTGGAGAAGAAGTGCCTTCTATCTTCTGTGCAGTATTTTGCCTCAATAGACTTTCCCTTGTAATTCTTGTTATATAATACATGACTATCGAAATGTGAAATTTATCATAGCATCCATGCACGTTTCTGTCAAATGAGATCGGGTAGAGGGCAGGGAGCTGCCTTGACCTTACTGAGCAATAGCAGCATGGCTTAATCCATCTGCGTGACCATGACGCTCGTCCTCCATTCGCGTCAAAGTGGTAGGCATCCTCAAAGCCACTCAAGGAGAGCGACATCACGACCACTCAGACGAACAGAACTTGAGTGTTTCATCCCTTCTACTACTTTGTGGACGAGCCACTTCAATACCGGTGCATCTTCACAAAAAGGGAGAGGGGTCAAATGCATTTGCCCTTGAAAGATTAATATTCATCAGTGTCTCTTTCTTCTCTGTGATACTCTTTATGTATTCCAAGTGGATGTAGCAAAGAGCTGCTCAAGCTGGATGGGGTGGCTCAATTGTCCCTCTGAGATCAGTTGTTCCATAAGCACCGTCAGCATCTTTCGGTTCGCGGCAAGCCCTGACGGATATGGATCTTCGCCGAAGAGGGTTGCTTGCTGGGCAAAAGCATACTCAGGCAGGAAAAGGTAGGTATCAGCACTCTGACGAACACGGCGATATGCTTCCTGTTTGGCCGCCTCAAACGTGTCATACAGCAAACGGACGAGATGTGGCTGCTCCAGAAGTTTCTCTTGTATGACAAGGATATGATTCACTGGGGTCATACCGGCTTGTTGCATAAAATCTCCCAGTATCTGGAGTGCCTGCTCGGAAGAAAGTAACCGAGAGATGTGCTGGTCCTCGTAGAGCGGAACCATATACGCACCATCGCCAAACGCCGCGTCGATTTCTCCTTTCATCAGAAGATCATTCAAGCTCTGTCCCTCCTCCAATTCGTGGAGATGTACATGCGATGGATGATCATTGAAGCCAAGTAAGGTACTATGCCTTTGGGATGGACGCCGACCGTTCAACCAGGTGATATCCTCTGGACCAATACCATAGAGTTGCTTCAGCATAATCCGCAACCAGATAGCGGCTGTCATATTGAAATCGGGGACGCCCACCCGCTTTCCTGCCAGATCAGCCCAGGAGCGAATGCCGCTTTGAGTATTCACCAGGATTTCTAACGGCCAAAATGTTTTTGAAAGAAAGATTGGAAGAGCAATCCATCCAAGATGACTCCAAGCAGCCCTATTTTTGGCAACGATATAGCCTGACAGCGAGAACTCGAATGCGTCGTAGGCATTCTTTTTGAGGTGATCGAGAAAGAGTGCCGTTGGATGATCAAGATGCCAGTTCAGTTCGATTCCCTCTGGCTGAATACTGCCATCAAGGAGTGGTTGTAGTCTGGGATTATGCGAAAAGGCGACGTTCAAGCGCATCGTTCTCTCTCCATTCACTGCTTCTCCCTATGAGAAGAAGACCGTCTGATCATCGTTCTTGTACAACATGCTCGTTTGTTGTGATGCTATTAGTCTGCCAGTCTGCTGCAGAAGAGCCTCAATGAGGGTACTGCTTTGAGCGATCTCTGCGACCGGAATACACGCCGCGACATAATGATCTGGACGGAGCAGAAGCACGGAGTCTGCATATTTTGCTCGTAGTGCCATGAGTGCCTGATCTCGTTCTCGAACAAGCGTGAACTCCGATGTGTCGCGCCACGGTGTTCCCACAGGAAGGAGAGCGACACGTTGGACTCCAAGGTAGCTCCATATCGGTTGCGTCGTAGAGGCAAAAGCGAGTTCAGGCTGAGCCGTCAGTGCGAGCAAGGAAAACCCCTTTCCAAGGACGTTGTCAAGGAGGACCATGTTCCCTTCTTTCGTCTCGACAAACGGTTGTGGAAAGAGACTTCCCACAAGAGTCTGGCTTCTCCACCTCTCAGGGGAGACGAGGAATCCTGCCAGGAAGCGGGGCTTGGGCTTATATTTCATCTGTGACACATATGCTTGCGCGGCTGGGAACAGTCCAAGGACACGAAACGTGTTCTGAACAGCCCATGCTGACAAAAAATGACGTGGAGCCATTATCGCGCCCATCTGCAGCGCGAGTCGAATCATTGCCGAGACGTGGGTTCTCCTCTCTCTTTCATAGGTATCGAGGAGGTGTGGCCCAATCTGACCGCGAAGAACCCGCGCCAATTTCCAGGCGAGATTGTGAGCATCGCGGATGCCACTGTTCATTCCTTGCCCAGCAAAGGGAGGAGAGAGGTGTGCAGCATCTCCCGCAAGAAAAATTCTGCCTTTTGACCAGTGGTCTGCCAGTCGTGCATGAAACCGATAGACGACCTTACGTACAATGGTGCTGTTTGGATCAGCCCCATGAGTATGCAAAAGGTTTTGAATGACTTCGGGGATGAGCAGAGCTTCATCACGTTCGTGTGAATGCAGCTTAAACTCAAACCGATGCGTGCGATCCGGGCCTGGCAAGCTGATACACGGTCGTCGAGGATCACAAAAGACTTTCGTATGAGGAGACGAGGTGTCCGAGTTTTCCAAATCGATGATGAGCCATCGCTCATCAAAGGTCGAACCCGCAAGCGAGATTCCTAAGAGATTTCTTACAGTACTGCTGGCCCCGTCACATCCTATAAGATACTCACATGCAATTCGAGTGTGCAGGTCTTCTGGTCCTGTGATGCCGATGACAACACCAGAAGCATCCTGCGCCAGCGTTTCGAGCGTCGAACCGAACCATGTCTCAACGTGCGAGAATCGCTCAAGACCCTCACGTAATTGTCTCTCCAAGATTGGTTGGCGGAACGCATTTCTCCGTGGATACCCATAGGGTGTCTCGGTCGGCTCAACTTTGACAAAACAACGACCTCCAGGCGAGTAATACTGGGAGCCGTAGCCTGGAACGACATGTTGAAGAACTTTGGTCACCAAACCGAGCGTTTGCATCGTACGGAGCGACTCGTCATCCAGAGAGACTGCTCGTGGTTCTCGACCCGTTGAGGGATGACGTTCAATCAGAAGAGTACGAATGCCCTCGCCTCCCAGCAAATTGGCAAGCACGAGTCCCGTTGGCCCTGCCCCCACAATGACGACTGGATAGCGTACCAGTGGCTCTTCACTCGTGGATGATGTCATACTTTCTCTCTTTTTCCGTGTCGTGTGAAATATTCTCTGCAGTCTCATCGATGATAGGATTGCGTAAGGTCCCAATGTGTGAAATCTCGACTTCAACGATGTCCCCAGTCTGTAAGAAGACTGCGGGTTTCCGCTTGAATCCGACTCTGCCAGGAGTGCCTGTACAAATAACATCGCCTGGCGAAAGAGGGGTAAAGGTCGAGATATACGCGATGAGTTCAGGAATTGGAAAGATGAACGCATCGGTTGTCGCTCGTTGCATTTCTTGCCCATTGAGCCGTGTGACGAGGGAGAAAGAACTCCTGTCTTCGATTTCATCTGCTGTGACCATCCAGGGGCCAAAGCTACCCGTGGCGGGAAAATTTTTTCCAGGCGTCCATTGATGCGTATGCTGTTGCCAATCACGGACCGTTGCATCATTGTAGCAAGAATAGCCAGCTATATAGTCGAATGCATGTGCAGCATCAATGGCACGCCCACGTTTGCCCACGATCACCGCAAGCTCGCCTTCATAATCAAGTTGTTGTGAAACAGTCGGGCGCAGGAGAGGACGTAGGTGTCCCGTCTGACTGTCTGCAAAGCGTGTAAAGACGGTTGGATAGCCTGTTTCCGCGCGTCCGGCCTCGCGCCTATGGTCGTCATAATTCAGCCCAATACAAAAAATCTTTGCAGGATTGGGAATGACTGGTAGCAACGTGACCTCGCTCAGCGCAATGTCAGGTTGAGCCTGAGACGCAAGAGCGGCAATCTCTGTCAAAAGGTTCTTCGTCAGGGCGGTACGCATATCGGGTGCGCGGTCGCCCAAACGCAGCCCGAGATCAAGAATGGCTGTGTTGCGAAGCACGATGCCGTAGCTCTGCTTTCCCTGGTAGACAAAGGTGATAAGTTTCATCGTTCTTCCCTTGTGAGCACTTAACTTCGCATAAATGACGGTCCCCACAGATTGAGGGTATCTGGCTCGTGTCGCCAACTCCCTGCTGGTCGGCCTTTGTCCATCGTCTCTAACTCGGCGGAGAGTTCAATCTTGTTGCCATCGGGATCAAGCACAAAGATGAAGAGATTATTCCCTGGACCATGACGGCCTGGTCCCCAGAAGAGTTTGAAGCCCTTCTTGGCGAAATGGTCGGCCCAATCACGAATACCCGCCCAGTCGTCGAGTTCATACGAATAATGATCAAGCTCATTCATTTCAGTACGAAAAATGGCAAAGGAATGATGTTCTGCATCATCTGGAGTTCGTAGCCAGCATGCACTCACCTCCGTCTCATCACGCATCATGTCAGAAATCACAAGTCCGATGGTATCGCGGTAGAAATGGACCAGTGCTTCAGCATTCCGACTGCCGACCGTCAGGTGCTGAAGTCGTGCTGGAAGAAGGATTCCTTTCGCAGCGTCATCGTTCGGTTTTGAGTGCCTAGCAACTCCAAAGACGATGCAGTTTCCATCAGGATCAGAGAAAGAAAAGGCATTGTCTGCGAACAGTGGACTCGGCGATGGGTCGAGAGAAACTCCTTGAGCCAGAAGTCTAGCCCGTAACAGAGAAAGGTCGTCGCTGTTGGTACATCCAAAGGCACCAAAACCCAGGACACGGGACAGCTTTTTCCCAATGAGCAAGCGTCGTTGGGACCCCTGACAAAGCCAGACCTCGGCAGCAATTTGCTCGGCAGCCATCCCCATCACATCCTGATAAAAATGGGCAAGCCGCTCAGGTGCTGGACTTAGTATCTGAATATGATCAAGTCGAGCGAACATTGAAAAATCCTTCCATCGATGCAAATCCTTTCTCCACTAATTGCTTACGCCTCCGTCAAAAAGCCATGTTCACGGTAGTAGCGCATGGCTCCCGGATGCAACGGAATGGGATCGACCCGGCACATATCTTTGGGTCTCATTGGATAATAGAGTGGACTTGCCTGAACGGGGAGATGACGGTAGCGTGCTTCAAAGTCAGCGCGATCCTCGACAATGACTTGTGTCATAAGATAGGCGACCTCTTCTGGTAGATCATCACGCGCGATGATGACCCACTGACTGAAATCGATGGTGGGAAAACGTTGTTCTACACCTGGCAGGTCTCCTGATTCTACGTCTTCTCGCCTATACCCATACTGTTGGTGCAGGGTTTCCAGGACTGTAGGGTCAAGCGATACATAGCGTACTGCCTTGCTGTTCAAAAAACTAGGCCAAATCATCATTGCCTCATGAAAGAGCGCATCAACTTCTCCTGTGGCAAACAATGTCAGTGCAGGAAAAGGGGTATCTGTGACAGACCAGCGACCTCCCCATTGCTCGAGGGCTTCCCACGTCGTCCCGTAGGCATTGAGTACTTTGTCTACAGCATAGCCGATCACATTGATACCATCGTTGTACCCTGTTGCGATTCGTAGTGGAGGTTGCTTCGCAACTATATCAGCAAATGTCACGAGTCCATAGCGATTAGCCACGTTTGTATCAAGAGCAAAGAGTAAGCGATCCCGGTGGGGGAGAGCTGCAATCGCTCGAAGATTGGAATGCTCGTGTGTATACGGTCCATGCCCTTGAAACGCCATAGCCGCCGTAACTGTGGGCGTTGTGACGACAACATCGACTGAGCCTTCAATGAGTGCGTTCATGTTATCAAAATAGCCGCGCCCAGTATGAATTGAAAAGGTCGAAGATTGCGCTGTCCGCCAATGCATCCCCATGGCTATCCAACCGCATGCACTCGTGAGGTTTTCGTTTCCCCACCCACCCATTAAACGCAGATGGGCTTCTACGTTGCTCTGTCCCCAGCCGAGTTCAGGATAGTTGTTCATAGCTCACCTCTTGCTTCATTGCTACTCCAAAAAAGATGGTTTCACGCCCTTTTGTACACAACGTACTTCTTTCCCTCCATCTCTTATATTTTTGAAATATGATATACACATGCTGAATATCAAGAATAGTAGCACGCGCCTCTTGTTTTGTCAAGGGTTTCTTTCAGCAATGCACACAACTCACCCTCTTCCTTTTTCTACAAGGAAGAAGTTCATTGTTTGATTGCCTCCTTCCTGTGTAGACGATGCGCATCGTTCTCGTGCAGAAATGCAAATAAGTGCTCTTTGTCAGAATCGAGAATGAAAAGCTTGACAAAAAGGAAAGCCGATGGTATTATTCCTGATATTCGATATAAATATATCGTAATTCAGAAAAGAATGCATAGCTTCTGCACTCTTCGTAAGCACTGACAAAGGAGATCAGCTATGAAAATGCTTACTCTTGCGATGGAAGATGCCGTGGTACTCGCGACAGAGCAGCCTGGAAGTTGGAAATTGGAAACAACCTTGGATGATGTACCGGCACACGCCCTCGCCGCCGATCCCTATAATCCAGCACGTCTCTATTGCGCGACGATGGGGAAAGGTTTATGGCGCAGCAACGATGCTGGCATGTCGTGGGAACCTGTAGGGGCGGGTATTCACTCGGTGGAGGTGTCAGCCGTTGCAGTGAGTCCGGTTGAGCGAGTTGGCACCTATGGAGTTGTCTGGGCAGGAACGGAACCGAGCGCACTTTTCCGTTCGGAAGATGGCGGTGACACATGGGTCGAGCGGACCTCACTCCAAGATATTTCGTCTCGTACTACTCTTCCCTGGAGCTTTCCTCCGCGCCCCTATACGCACCATGTGCGTTGGATTGAACCCGATCCGGTTGATCCCGCACGCCTTTTTGTTGCCATTGAACAGGGAGGCGTCATGGTCAGTCGTGATTATGGCATAACTTGGGAAGACCACAAAAAGGAAGCGCAGATCGATGGACATTCCCTTGCCTCTCACAAACTCGCCCCCGGACGAGTCTATGAGACCGGTGGTTCTGGAACTCCTGCTCACTCAAGGAAAACCGATGAGCAGGGCCGTCCCTATCTCGTCCTCACCTACGGAGGGTACGCCGAAACCCATGACGGTGGCATGACTTGGGAAACGCAAACAGAGGGATTAGAACACTTCTACTTCTGGAGTGTCGCTGTTGACCCAGCCGATCCCGATACGATCCTCTTATCGGGTGCTCTTGGACCCCAACATGCCCATTTCGCCGACTGGGCCGAGTCCTATATCTACAAACGCACCCGGAACTCTCCCTGGCATCTCGTGAGTGCAGGACTTCCTGAACCCAAAGGAACAACTATACAATTCCTCGCTACGCACGAGGAGGAACCAGGGACCTTTTATGCCGCCTCTGGACGAGGTGTGTATCGTTCCACCGACCAGGGAGAACACTGGGAACGTCTTCCTATCGACCTTCCTGAACACTTTCGCATGCAACATGCGCACGGCTTACTGATCGGGGAGGTATAGCGTCATGAGAGCTGTTCAAATTTCTGCGCATGGTGGCTACGACCAGTTACAACTTGTGGAGCTTCCTCTGCCAGTCCCTGAAGCGGGGCAAGTGCTCGTCAAAATGACGGTGGCGGCGATCAATCCTCTGGACCATCACATACGCTTGGGTATCATTTCCTGGTCGAGAAATCTCCCACTGATCCTGGGGAATGAAGGAGTAGGGATCATCGCCTCCGGGGGGAGCGATCTGCCGATAGGGACAGCCGTCATGTTTCAGCATTCCTATTCTCTTCCACGTGGTGGAACATGGCAGGAGTATGTTCTAGCACCGCGGTCGTCGGTGGTGCCTTTGCCAGATGATGCCAATACTTTGGAAGCAGCGGCATTTCGTACAGCCTACGCGACAGCCTATCTGGGATTGGTGGATACTGGAAAGTTTCAGCCGGGGCAGGTCGTCTTCGCGCCGGGTGTAGGAAGTAGCGTTGGCAACGCCGTTATTCAGCTAGGAAAAGTGTTGGGTGCCTCCCGTGTCATTACGACAGCAGGATCCAGTACCAAAGTACGGGTAGCACGTGAGTTAGGCTATACAGATGTGATTGACCTCACACAAGAGTCGGTACGTGATGGAATCGCACGCCTCACCAACAATGGTGGAGTAGATCTGATGGTTGATGGCCTAGGGGGAGAGATTACGTCTCAAGGGGTGGAAGCATTGAAAATGAGAGGGATCGCTGTCCTCGTAGGTATTTCAGCAGGACGTATGGTGTACTTTGATATCAACCATTTGATAACGAAATCTCTGAGCATTTTCGCACATCAGACATCGCTTGTCTCACGAGAGAGAGCAGATGAGGCATTTGCTCAGTGCTTCAAACTCTGGACAGAAGGGCGTATCAAGCCCCTTGTTGACCGCACATTTCCCATTGAACAGGTAGTAGAGGCGCAGCGCTACCAGGTAGAGGGGCGTCCGTTCGGGAAAGTATTGTTGACATTTGGGGAAGAACACTAGGAGAAACTTATGGCAACTATTACACAGAGCAACAGCGTCTTTACGGCGATTGTCGTCTGGCCGAGCACGCCAGAGAATCAACAACAACTCTTTGAACATCTCGTTGAGGTTGCAGATGCCCATAGTAAGAGGCCAGGCTTCGTTTCCTGTAGCATTCACAAAAGTCTTGATGGAACCAAGATCGCAGAGTACATTCAGTGGAAGGATCGTGCCTCCTTCGAGGCGATGACCCAGAGTCCAGAGGGAAAGGCACACATCGATCCTGCATCAGCCATAACGAATGCGGGGATCTATGAAGTAACGTATGTCAAAGAAGTCTGAGAGGATAGGGAAACAGATGACACAGATTGTGAAAAATAACACCATTACCACGCTGATCAATGTTTTTACGGTAACACCGGAGAACCAACAGCGACTTGTAGATGAACTGGTGAAAGCAACAGAAGCGGTCATAAACAAATTCCCAGGATTTATTTCCGCCAATATCCACAAAAGTTTGGATGGCACCCATGTCGTCAACTATGCTCAGTGGCGTAGCCAGAAGGATTATGAGGCAATGTTAGCGAATCCAGACGTGATACCACATCTGCGTCAGGCTGCTGGAATTGCTACTTCTTTCGAGCCATTGTTATACGAAGTTATGTCCGTCGAGGAAGCACCACACGAGAGATAAGTTCCGCGTCTCAAGTTTAGAAGAAATGGGTATTGTTTGTTCGTAAGTCGTTAAGGAGACAACGACCTTGATTACCATCTCGAAGAGGAATTCCATCCTGACAGGCCTCATTTTCATCACGGTTCCTGTGGAGAAGCTTCAATGGATGGTTGATTTTAATGTCAATGATACGGAGCACACCCTCAAATATTGTCCTGGGTTTATATCGGCTGCCTTTCTGGAAAGTCTCGATGGGACACAGCTGTTCGAGTATGTACAGTGGGAAAGCCTTGAACACTTTCAAGCGGTCCTCAAAACTCCGTCCTTCACAGAGCATACGACTAAAATACGCGAAGTTGGTCAGGACGATGTCGATTGGTATGATGTCTACTACGTTGATCGGCGTGCCACAGTATCAGATCACGATACCAGCATCACCATTTCGCAGACACAAGAGCTAACCATTATCACCCGCTTTACAACAACGCCGGACCAGCAACAAGCCTTGCTAGACGTGCTTATAGAAGACCACGAACGTGAACTTCGCAACCTTCCAGGTTTCGTCTCGGTGAGCTTTCTTCGAGGACTTTCAGGTAAGAGGGTCGTGGAATATCTTCAATTTCGCAGCATTGAAGAATTCAATGTCGCTCAGACTCATTTTGGCTGCAAAGCGCACAAGACGGCTTACGAGCAACATGCGAGTTCAGACCTACATGTCTACACAGTTGCTGCTACTATCGAGGCTTCTCCAACATATAGAGAATCTACACCTTCTTAGAATGGACAACTTCACGGTGAGCCTTTAGTTCAAACAACTAACGACAAGTTCTTAGTCTCCTCTCCTACTAAAGAGGGAAGGATGTATCGAAGATGCCTACTATTGACTAGTCAAACAGGACCTGAGAAAGGGAATCCATCATGATCGAGCAGAGAACGACGACGGAAATCTTTACAGACACGCAGGATCTCGTTGCCCGCGCCAAAGCACTTCGCTCACTCCTACAGAAGAACGCCGCCATAACGGAGGAGGAGCGTCGTGTCCCGGAGGAAAATATTCAGGCTATTGCCGATGCAGGCCTCTTTCGGCTTACCATACCTCGTCGCTATGGCGGCTATGAAGTGCCTATTCGCACGAAGCTCGAAGTCTCTGCTGCGCTGGCGGAAGGATGTGGGTCCACAGCTTGGGTGGTGACACTGATCAATGTGTGTAACTGGTTTACCTCGCTTTATTCTCAGCAGGCACAAGACGACGTATTTGGGGCCAATCCGAACGCGCGAGTGGCTGGCGTCTTCGCTCCATCCGCCAAGACGCGAAGAGTGGATGGCGGTATGATGGTGACGGGGAAATGGTACTATTCTTCAGGATCCCTGCACGCCACCTGGGGACTCGTTGGGGTACCCGTTGTCAACGAGGCCGGGGTACAGGTGGATCAGGGCCTGGCACTCATTCCGATGGAGCAACTCTCCATCGAAGATACCTGGTATGTCACTGGCATGCAGGGGACCGGCAGCAATGCACTTGTTGCCAACGAGGTGTTTGTCCCCGACTATCGTATCTTGTCTCTTCCCCAGGCCATTGAGGGGAACTATCCGACTGAATACAAGCACGAGGAAGCTCTGTATCGCGCCGCATTTGTGCCAGTCGCGGTTCTCATCCTTGTAGGTCCGCAGTTGGGTCTGGGACGTGCGGCCCTTCAGTACGTGATCGACAAAGCACCACAACGTGCAATCGCCTATACCTCGTTTCAGAAACAAACCGACTCGGTCGCTTTCCAACTTCAGATCGCCGAGGCCGCTGTTAAGGTTGACACAGCGCATCTGCTCGCCTTCCGTGCAGCAGATGATATTGACGAGGCGGCAGCGCAGGGTGTCTATCCCGATTATACGAGACGTGCCCGCATCCGGGCCTATAGTGGTTCCGCAGTACGCCACATCACTGATGCCATCAACATTCTGCTGTCGGCCCATGGCGCAGGAAGCTTTGCACTGTCCAGCCCATTACAACGTATGTGGCGAGACTCGAATACCGCGGCGCGTCACGCGGTCGTCCTTCCTACTGTCTCGGACGAGGTCTATGGCAAAGCTCTGTTAGGCGTGGAAAATACCGTGACCCCATTAGTCTAATGCATTCAGTGTTCACTCTACTTGATGGAGATAGAGTGAGCACCAGCAGAAACCGCGAGGTGAAACATGGAAATGGTGAACCGTGTGGAGATTCCAGTAGACACCCGATTGGTGGACCGAGAGGTCTTCCGGAATGTAATTGGTCATTTCGCGAGCGGTGTGACCGTCATTACGACCCGTTATGAGGAAGTGACCTATGGTCTCACGGCAAATGCCGTCTCATCTCTCTCCCTCGATCCACCGATGGTGGTAGTGTGTATTAATAAGAGGACCGGCACTCAGACAGTCATTTCAAAGGCAAAGGTGTTTGCCATCAATATTTTGCGAGAAGACCAACAGGCGATTGCACGGCAATTTGCGACCCCGCATCCTGACAAATTTCGGGACATTCCCATCGTCTGTGGTGAACTTGGGGTTCCCTTCCTGTCTAACATGCTTGCCACCATTGAGTGCCGCGTGGTAGGCGAGGTTACAGGTGGAACTCATGCAGTCTTTCTTGCCGAAGTCCAGGCGGCCCATGCTGAGGAAGGGATGCCGTTGGCCTACTATCGCGGACGGATGGGCAAGTTTATTTTTCCATCCGATGAAGGCAAAGCACCGCTCTGGCGAGACGTGCTGCAATGGGAAGACTATTATTAATCGAGATAGCATCTTGATCGAGTATGATCTTTTCAGTGGCGGCCATCATCTCGTTTCTTAGTTTCCTCATGACGCTAGAAGCGGGGAATATCATTGCAACAGGCACGCCAGCAGGAGTGGACTTCAAACGGACTCCGCTCCTCTTTTTACAAGACGGAGATGTTGTGGAGGTCGAGATCGAAGACCTTGGTCAACTTCGCAATCCCGTTGTGGGTAATCAGGCGAAAGCAAAAGGCGAATTGTAACAGGAGAATATCAAAAGAGGTGAGGTCCTCTCATTGTAGAGAAGGCACTCATTTAAATACGCTGAGAGGAGAGACAGCATGTCACAGGTATCTGAGGGAAAGGCTATTGCTCAGCCTACGCTGCATCACATTAACTTGAAGACGACGCGTCTGCAAGAGATGATTGACTGGTACGCTACTGTGGTGGGTATGAAGCCAAACTACCAGTTTCCGGGTGGGGCCTGGCTCACCAACGACGCGGCGAATCACCGTCTCGCGCTCCTCACCTCGCCGCTGTTAAACGAGGACCCCGACAAGCTCACGCACACCGGCATGCATCATACAGCCTTTGAGTACGCCACGATTGAAGACCTGCTAGATACCTACACTCGCCTGATAGTATAAGTTCTGTTTCCATTCGGCACATCGGAACTGGAGAAACCAGCTTTAACAACTGTAAAATAGCTTAGAGCATTGAAAATCTGCTTCTGCTTGGTACTTTGGCCCTGATAGCACCTTACGTAGCTCTGGGCCAATATGGCTTGGCGGAGGGTGTCCTTTCACACGGGCGCAAAGAGCATCAAGAGCATGGAGAAGCGGCTGTGCCGGATATCGCGTTACGCGACCAGGTTGAACGCATTCTTCTCGAATTTTCCGGGTACGAATATCGATGCGTGATGTATGAATTTGCGCGTCAAGGATGGAACGTCAATTATAAGCGAGTTCTACGTATCATGCGAGGCACGAGTCATTGCTCTGCCATCTCAAAGGATGGCATTTGTCGCGCGAGATGACCACTCAACTGACGCGAAGCGCATCGCATCAGACGCTTGTCTGTTCATACCGACTCATGACCTACTGCTCTTCCGCGAAGTTGATGATTCGGAGATGAGGAGTTGTGAGAGGATTTTTGGCAGTTTTTGCAAACTTCACTGTTTTTGCTGAAGCCACAAGCTTACTCAATGGCCTTCTGATTGTCAACAAGCAAGCAGCGTTTTCTTCGTTTCATCAACATTGATACTCCTCTGGAACTCGCACGATATGCACGAAAAACTGCTATTATAGAGTTCCATGCGCGGTGGTGCGCCCATGGCGCATGACACACTGGTGGCGAACCTCATATTGAGGCAGGACTAGGATGACTGTAAAAATCTATCATAGCGCACTTTTGTTCTAAAATTTGTCTTAAAATACACAAAATAAGGTTATAAAAGCAGTCCTCGTCTTCCTTTCATGTGCTTCTCTACCTCTTTTTTCTTCCATTGTGGAAGTATCTCAATTGGCTTGAGAAGCGATTCTCCACTGCTATGAGCTATTTTTGCACATATCCTGGTTCTTCCTCTATCAGTTCGAGAAATCTCTGACACCTCTCGCTGCTTAACAGGGGAACAAGTTCTTGCAACAGCCCTGAAATTGAAATATAGGATATTGACTGACTAGTTACTCTCTGATATAATGGTTATAGAGCTTAGGGAGAAGAAACATGGCAAGACCAAGAAGTGACGACAAACGGAACGCGATCATGTCGGCCGCAATCCGCGTCATCGCTACCCAGGGACTGGGCGCAGCGACGGCAACAATCGCGAAAGAGGCAGGTGTCTCTAATGGGTCACTCTTCACCTACTTCGAGACGAAAGCCGATTTGTTGAACCAGCTCTACATAGAGCTTAAGGCGGAGACGGCTGCGGCTGCCTTAGATGGACTTCCGACCGAGAGCGACATCCGCAAGCAGGCACTCTATATGTGGTCTCACTGGCTGCGCTGGGCGACGTCCTGCCCCGAGAAGCCCCGGACGCTCGCGCTTCTCGACTTATCGGAAGATATCACCTCGCAGAGCCATCAGACTGCGAATCACGCGTTTACCGGTATCAGAGAACTTCTGGAACGGAGCCGCGAGCATGGACCGATGCGCGATGCTCCGCTGGGGTTCATGGTTGCCCTGATGAGTGCGCTGGCGGACGCGACGATCGACTTCATGATCCATGACCCGGTCAACGCAGACAAACATTGCATGGCTGCGTTCGACGCCTTCTGGCGCATGGTCGCCTAAATTTTTTTACCCATTAAATGACTGACTAGACACACACGTATGGAGAGACAACCATGTCGAAAACTGTACTAGTAACTGGCGGGACCGGCTTTATCGGGGGCTGGACCATCGTTGAGTTGTTGAAGCGTGGCTATTCCGTTCGCACGACGGTGCGCAGCCTGGACAAAGCATCGGCGGTTCGCACGCGGATTTCCGTGGAGGTCGATCCCGGCGACCGATTGTCCTTCGCTGCTGCCGATCTTACAAGCGACGCGGGCTGGGACGCTGCCGTCACGGGTTGCGACTATGTACTCCATGTCGCTGCTCCGGTTGGCGTCGACGCCCCGCGCGACCCTAACGAACTCATCGTCCCGACGCGCGACGGTGCACTTCGCGTCCTTGGCGCCGCCTGCCGCGCCAAGGTTCAGCGCGTCGTGTTGACCTCGGCGGTCGAAGCCTGCAGACCTCCAATGACAAGTCCTGACGGCGTAACCGACGAAAGCCGTTGGACCGACACGAACGACCCCAAGCTTGGGCCGTACCGTCTTGCCAAAACGCTGGCGGAGCAGGCCGCCTGGGACTTCATGGCGAGCCAATCTGGATCAACGACTCTCACCACGATCCTCCCGTCCGCCGTACTCGGGCCGGTTCTCGGTGGTGCGGAAAACCTCCATTCCGTAGAATTGGCCAAGCGTATGCTGAGCGGAAGCCTGCCCAGGTTTCCTCACCTGGGCTTCTGCGTTGTGGACGTCCGCGACGTGGTGGATCTGCACATTCGCACCATGACTGCGCCCGAGGCCGCAGGGCAGCGTTTCATCGCCGCAAGCGACTGGGTGTGGATGGCCGACGTGGCAAGTGTCTTGCGGTCGGAACTCGGTGCCAGCGCGAAGAAGGTGCCGACGCAGGGGATGCCAGACTTCGTGCTTCGGATCGTCGCGATGTTCGACCGCCCACTGCGGTTCACTACGCCGCTCCTGGGTCGAAAACACGTCTTCAGCTCCGCCAAGGCGCAGGCGGTGTTGGGTTGGAAACCGCGTCCAGCGGCAACGACGATCGTCGATGCCGCCCGAAGTGCCATAGTAATCGGTGCCGTCTGACCTAACCTCATCGTTTCACCCAGTTGCATCACCACCGACCACATTGAAAGGGGTATGAATATGTCTAACCACACACCCGAGTTCGAACAAGGGAAACCTGATCGTGAAGGCTGTCCTGCCAGACTCGCCCCAATCGGGTTCATCGTCGTGGCGTGGTCTGGTCTAAATAGAAAAACCAGGGCCGTTCTTGATAGGCGGCACGTTTTCCGCGCCGCATTGCCACCACCTCTGTCGTCGTGAACCGTTTGCGTTCACGGTAAAAGGTGGCTGAACTGACTCGAGCAATCTTCTGCTTGAGGCACTCTTCACGGTAGAGCGCATACACAGCAGAAGCCCGTTTGGCCTGGGGAACGGCATAATGGTTTTTGAGAAAAGCCAGCAGCAGTTCTTTTGAGGCAGTTTCAACACGGGACCCACGGTTGCCACGTCGAGCAAAGTTGTCAATCAGGCCGAGATATCCATACCCATACCTCACCTCTGCTTGTCGAAAATCCCTCAGCCAGTTCTGGGCTGATCGTGGGGTGAATGAGATCGGTTCGCCATTCACGTATGCCAGGATGGTAAAAAGGCGTTGGTTCGCTCTCTCAATCTGTTTGGGGCCAGCAGACGACCAGAGTTCTCGTGCCTTCTCTGTGATGGTAGAAGGGGCGTCCGCTTTCGCTTCTACTGCTTGACCTGATGTCAAAAGGTGTTGCAGCGTACGGGCAGGAAGCGTCAGTGCAGATCCGATTTCTGGACGGAGCTGGACTGTTTCTCCTTGCTTTTCTGCCTCCCAGAGCCTGCCATCAAAACGAATGCGGGTAAAGAGTGGAAGCGGCGAAGCAAGAGCAGTGTTCACGCGTCCGTCATGCTCCGCTTCCTCGGCTGTTGCATAGAGCCGCACTTGGTCCCATTGCATAAGTGATGCCGCCGAGAGGTTGGTAAACACGCGATTGTGGGTCAGAAGCGCCCAAACAACATCGACTGGTACATCAGAAAAAGCGTCAAGAAGCTCGGCAACGGAAATGCCTGGAGTAGTTTCAAGGCACATGACAACTTGATATTCTTGAGAAGCGGTAACCGGATACTCATGTATCCAAAAATCCTGAAGGAACTTCAGGTTCTGGATGTAAAGGGGATGAAGTTCAGCATCAGTACGGACGCGATAGAACAGGCCATAGACGGCGGCAGCGGTTTCTCCTGGGGGACACTGCCAGCCGCCAGCCGAACAGCTTATGTAGCGCTCTGGCATCGTGATCGTAAGCCCTTCAGCCGCTGATGCTTTCTTCCACTCTTCAAACCCTGCTGAGGAGCGCCGAATGACAAAAAAGTCAGGGGTGTATGCCATTGTGTTGTGTTCCGACCAGAACGAGCGCGATATCGCAGTTGCAGGCGCGTCGGCTGGTCATAGTATTCCAGAACATCATCATCGCGCTCCATATCGTAGATGCCCCACAGTTCAACGTGCTGGCTCTCGAACTGGATAGTTCGGCCCATTTTCACCGAAGGATAGCGCCCACAGATGTTGGAAATGCCGCTGCGCACTTTCCGCACAGGCTGCGATGACCGAATACGCTCAATGGAGGCTTTCGTTTCTGGTCCAATCTCGTTACGTCGACACCAAACGTGAAACGTGTCGTCAGTTAACATAGAGGCTCCCTCTGGATGCTACAGATCGCCTGGAGGTGTCGCGCTCCGCTCGGCTAGATGCACAACCCATATTTACTCAGGAGCAATGCCCTCATCCTTTCGACCCACGTAGAGGAGATGTCGGGAGGCCCCCACAGTTGTTTCGTCGGAACTCACTTCTTCTAGCAGGTCGAGCCAGAGATCGCGTTGGGGAGCTGGGAGCTTGTTGTAGCTCTCATCATCGGCTGAGATCGCTGGCTCGATACCAGCCAGCACGAGCGTCTGGATGCCGAGAGCTTCGTGCAGTGGTCTAATCTCAGAGACACGGGCAAAGTGCCCCCGAAAGCCACCTCTGGGCTGATCGTCTGGGCGTCTCCCATGGTCCAGCAGGAAGCGTACTTCCTCTCTACGCTCGATCCATTCCGGCGCTTTCTTCATCAAGTCACCCAGGACGCCCAGTCGCGAGAGGTGGGCGGAAAATAACAGACCCCCGCTGCGCAGACGATTTGCCGCCTGACGAATGGCTTGCCGCCGGTCCTCCTCGAAAATCAGATGGTACAGAGGCCCCATGAGCAGAACAGCGTCGAAGCCCGTGGCTGGCACTGCGTGCAGGTCTCGTGCGTCAGCCTCGACAAACCGCGCCTGTCCGTCCAGTCCTGCAGCCTCAAGCCGGAGTTTACATCGTTGCAGCAGGGCCGCGGACAGATCAACCGCCGTGACGGAATAACCGCGCCTGCACAGAGCAAGCGTGTACCTTCCTGTCGCAGCTCCGATCTCAAGGATGGAACCTGTAGACGGAAGGTACCGAGTCAGATAGCGCCAGGTGAGATCGTACTCGAGCTGATGCCTTTCCAGTCGCGAGTCTTCGTACTCAACGCCGCTGTCGTATAAGGCTGCTATATCACTGATATCGTCTCTCATGCTCCTGTTTCCTTTAAAGGGGATAAATAAGATGAAAAGGAATGGTTTTACCAGTATTTTGCCAATGGAAAGGTGGATAGATGACTTCCCTTCGAGTATACCTGTTTGCTTCGCAAATAGCCAAGCTTTTTCGCATAATTTGGGTCTGCCCACGGGATGCGCAACGAGATGCACTATCCAACGAAGTAGCTCTCTACCGTCTTTCGTATTGCTGTGTTTTCTATGAGGAAGTGCTACTTCCACTCGGTTGCCTACAAGCAAGCTCTGTGGCCAAGATAGCTTCTGAAGCCGCTTTATACTACGCAGCCTGTTTGCTGTCATCTCGTTGCGCATCCCGTGGGGTCTGGCTCACTCTTGGTGATTCAGGCTGCTTGCTATCTATGCATTGATAGATCGTTCTACATTAATAAAAAACTTTTGTGGAAGGACCTTCGTGAAGATGGAAGTGAAGCAAGTAGCCGCTCTCCCAGACCTGTTAGAAGTCGCGGATATTGAGATGATCGATGACGTACTCACCATCACTGCTCTTTCAACACAGGTTTTCCCATGCTGTCCACTCTGTGGCAAACCATCCACACGAATACACAGCCACTACCTGCGCCGGATTTCCGACTTGCCCTGTAGCGGACACCAGGTTCGTCTCCTCGTACTCGTGCGCAAATGCTTTTGTGGGCACCAGACTGTGTCCGAAAAATCTTTGTGGAGTGCCTAATGCCCTTTGTGGACACCTTTGCACGAGTCACGCAGCGGTTGTTTCAGATCGTGCAGACCATTGGTTTAGCGACTGGTGGCAGGCTTGGTATTCGTGTCACGGATGTTTAACGTCAATTAAATAGTACTTGGCGCATTGCCTCATGGGAGAATCTTACTTTGGGAGGAGATGATGCCTCATGAATAACCTTACTTTAGCAAGGTCTGTTCGACCCATTGACTCATGGAATATAGGTCGTTACCTCATAGAATATCTTACCCTCTCACAAGCATTTCCGCAAGTACTCTTTTCTCAGTAATTTCAGGGAGCCTGAGGGGCTGTGCTCCTCAGCAGGGTCCAGGGGCTGGCCCCTGGTCTCAGCGAAGCGTGCAGACAGCCTAGCGCGGAGGGATGGAGAGAGTTTCAGAGAGAGGAAGGGAACGCATCGCAATGCATGGTTCCCTTCCTCTCTCTGAGCATCCATCAGGAAACTGCTGCAACGATCTCGGCTCGCAGTTCTGGAACCGAGGGAAGTCCATTGACGATTTCCTCGCCCCATTGATCATCGAAGGTCACGAGGAGCCGTGCGCGGAGCTTGCTCAGCCCTCTCTGAAGGGTTCGAACCTGCATGGGTCGATAGCGCCCTGGAGAGAGTTGTTCCTACTTCCGGAAGATCTCCACACCTGGGAGTTCCGGATTGGCGAGCAACCAGGATACTCTCTGTTCCCACTCGCCTTCAAACGGATCTTCCCGCGTGCGCCAGTCATGAGGCCGTCCACTTGGTTGATACTTTTTTCTCCGCTCCCTTTTGAGGAGAGATGGAGGGGTTCCAGCAATGCCATCAGTTGGGACCTTTTCTGAAGTCACGAGATGCACCGAAAACGGGAGCGGAGAAGTGGATTCCTGGTTCTGAGAAGAGGACGTGATACTATACCGCCAGAGTGCTTTCTGCAAGTGTTCGAGTTGGTGTAACAAGCGCAGAGGATCCAGTGCCTGGGTGATCTGAAGCAGCTCCTGGTGCTTTTTTGGCGACACTGCACCAGAAGTAAGCAGTCGTTGCATTGGCGTTTGCGCTTGATCGTAGGTACGGCGAACTTTACTGCCTTCTCTCTGCTTGGTCTGGAGTTTCATCGAGGGCTGAAAGCAATTGACATACACCCGCAATGCACGGTAGAGTTCGGTGAGTTGCCGATACGCAAGCTCTCCAACGAAACGATCATAGCCAACCACTTGACGCACAATCTGTCCATTCTTTTGCTCGACGTAACACTGATCATTGCTTTTCTGAGGACGCCCTCTCGTAAAGGTGATGTGTTCTTGCTCACAGTACGCCATCAACTCCATGTTGATAAACTCCGCTCCGTTATCTGTGTCAATTCCCAGGACAGGAAAGGGGAGGAGGTGCTGCGCTCGCTTAAGTGCGGCCACAACGGCCTCCTGACCGCGATTGAGCAAGGGCAGGCATTCCGTCCATCCGGTAGCAACATCCGTCAGTGTCAAGGTGGAGAGAAAAGACCCTTCAGCCTGGTTGCCACAATGCGCCACCAGATCAGCTTCCAGAAAGCCTGGCTTGACCTCATTCCAGTCCTGGAAGGTACGGATCGGGATCTGTTTTTTGAGCAGCGTTCCTGACCTGGTCGTCGAAATCCCATGCCGCTCTTGTTTTCGGTACGGCCGTAACATCCGATCAGCCGTCGCTGCACTCATAGAGAGAAGCAGGTTGCGACTCTCTTCACTCAGTTGGAGATGTCCATGGTGCTCCAGCGATTCAACCAGGGTCGGCAGAAACGGAACCAGTCGCTTCGCGCAAATGTGATTGGCGGCGGTCCAGCTGAGTTGGAGTGCCTGCTGGACTTCTAGCCCGTAGCGCGACCGCCGCGGACGCTCTATGGCAAGCTTGAGATCGACGGGATGATGCAGAAGCCGGATGGCGTATTTGCGGGCATATCCTGTGGCGGCGACAAACTCATCAAGAATCACCTCCTTGAGAGCTGATGATGCCTCTCGATACCGAGGGGCGATTGGTACTAACAGTTCGCGTTTGGCTCGATAGCCCATATGGGACCTCATGTCTTTCTCCCTTCGCTGTATTGATAAACAGCCGTTGGGTTACATTATTCATGAGGCAAGTACCCTGTCAAGAGTAAGATTTTCGATGAGGCAATTCGCTGGTACTTCTAATTATCGCTTAACAAAGTAGGGGAGATGAAAGAAACTACGTGCAATGCTGACAGCGATAGAATTTCCAGCATCAAGACTGAAAAAGTAGACACCACTATTCCCGTTTAGCTTGATATAAGTGCGTACATTTAGTTCAGGAAAAGAGGAAAGTCCCTGCACCGAAGGCAAGCCTCGCGGATGTACATCGCGCATCTCAAACGGGACGACACCAACCCACGCCTGCTGTTCAAATATATCGATGTCGAGGGACGATGGTATAAGTGGTCGTAAGACCTCTACATCGATAGGCCAGTGAGCAAACAGTAGATTGAGCCATGTTTGCCTCATCACCCAGGGCCCACTTGGAAGAGGTGTCTCCCGATGTGCAATCTCTTTTATAAGTGTCATCGCGTCCATATAAGCGTAAACCTCCACACTGGAAGACGTGTAGAGCTATAGAAGTGGGTCAATTATGCAAGCTCAGCCATTAAATGGATCTATTTCTTGAAAAGAGTACGTTTGTTCGCTATAATTCAGTGAGTTGCGTAGAAAAACGTGTAACCTATGCTTGGTCAACCTAATACCATCAAGGTGATTGAGAAAATGAACAAATTCAGCTCAGTATATTCAGATTGGAAAGTGCTTGCTGCGCTTGTGCTGATTGGGGCAAGTATTTGGCTTGTCGCTCCAAACCTAGTAACAACACTGTTTCCCCTATTACTCATTGCTGCTTGCCCTCTTGCAATACTTGCCTTTGTTGTATTTCTTACAAGAAACAGACAAAAGAAACAGCGCCCTCATATAGAGGGACACTTACTAGAAGAGCAGATTGCCTCGCTCAAAGCGCAGTTACTCACAGACCGAGTTCGACGCACCACGCTTGGGGAAGACGACACAACGTCACACGATCCGTGGATGAAGCTATAGAGAGACGAAGCAGCGAAGTACCTCTTGTATGAATATATTCACGTATTGGTTGATTTAGAGAAGAGATGTCTTATGCAACTCACCACGAATCGTCTTGTATTACGCGAATTTGAAGAAAATGACTGGCAAACTGTCCTTCGCTATCAGCGTGACCCATTGTATTTACGGTACAATCCTTGGTCATATCGGACACCAGAAGATGTGCGAGGCTTTGTAAATAGGTTTATTCTTTGGAGCAGGGAGCAGCCACGCAGTCGGTTTCAGTTTGCTATCATTCTACGCTCAGAAGGATTACTCATTGGAAATTGTGGTATTCGTATGAAATTTGCAAACGCGTGGGAGGCTGATCTTGGCTATGAGCTAGATAGTCGTTACTGGGGACATGGTTATGCAACTGAAGCTGCGACATCACTCCTCTCACTTGGCTTTAAGGACCTCCATCTGCACCGTATCTGGGCGCATTGCATTTCTGAGAACACCGCTTCGGCGCGTGTCTTAGAAAAAATCGGGATGCGTCTTGAGGGACATCTCCGTCAAAATGAATGGATGAAGAACCGTTGGTGGGATACACTCCAATATGCCATCCTTGATCATGAATGGCAAGCAAAAAGATAGCCTAACAACGAGAGTAAGCAAGAAACGCTTACTCTCGTTGATCTCTTCGTGTTTACCAGTCTTTAGTGAAACACAAAACTACATATTCACCCATGTGCTGCCATTTCGGGAACTTTCAACTGCCTTAGTGACGAACTGCATTCCCCGTAGCCCATCGTAGACGGTTGGGTAGCCTCCCATAGGTTTGTTCCCCTCCTCAACTCTACGGATATCGGCAATAATCATCTTGTAAAGATTGGCAAACGCCTCAAGGAAACCTTCTGGATGTCCGGCTGGTAGGCGAGTTGCTACTTTTGCTTCGTCGCTCATGTAGGGTAGTCCTGTACGGAGTATTTGCTGCGGCTTGCCTGGCTCCTTGAAAATCAGCGTATTCGGCTCCATTTGATGCCATTCAAGGCCAGCTTTGCTTCCATAGACGCGAATTGTCAGGTTGTTTTCTTCTCCTGCTGCAATTTGTGAGCAGGTAAGAAGACCTTTTCCGCCATTTTCTAGCCGTAGAAGCATATTTGCATCATCTTCGAGTGCTCTTCCCTCAACAAACGTCGTCAAGTCAGCACACAGCGAGGTAATTTTTAGACCTGTGATGAATTCAAGCAGGTTCTCTGCGTGTGTTCCAATATCGCCAACGCAGCCAGAGATGCCAGATTTGGTGGGATCAGTACGCCAGACAGCCTGCTTATTTCCTGATTTTTCTACAGATTCCATCAACCAGTCCTGAACGTACTCGACGAGCACTTTTCTGATAGCGCCGAGTGCTCCGTGTCGCACCAGTTCGCGTGCATGACGCACTGTAGGATAGCCAGTGTAGTTATGAGTTAGCGCAAAAATAAGATCGCCCCGTTCCACAAGCGCAACCTCTTCTTGTGCCTCCTCAAGTGTAAATGACATAGGCTTATCAGAAACAACATGAATTCCGTGTTCCAAAAACACCTTTGCAACAGGAAAATGCATGTAGTTTGGAATGGCAATAATCACAAAATCTATGCCGTCCTGAAGTTGTGCTTCCTTTTCCGCCATCTCTTGAAAACTATTGTACGAACGCTTAAGAAACCATGCTTGAGCTGATGTTGCAGCACGTTGTGGATCGGTAGACATGGCACCAGCTACAATCTCGGCTTGACCATCTAGTTCTGCGGCAATGCGGTGGACTGCGCCGATAAACGATCCTTGTCCTCCTCCAACAATTCCTGCTCGTAGTCTTCTGTTCGCTACATCTCTGTTCATTATGTCGATTCTCCTCTCTTCTTTGAGTTACTTACATTCATCTATTCTTGTCAGGCTGTCCCTTCAACTGCTTGATGAAAACGCTCTCTGTCTTCTTTCTTTCTCAGTTCCGTCGTACTTTCATTATTTATCAACCTGTCCATGTGGCATGTCCAAGGGGAAAGGAGCAGGTTTTGCACAGGTGCTTGCAATCTCGATATGCTTTCCCTCGCTGGATGCCTCAAGAAATGCTTGCATAACATCTACAACGTGATAGGTCATTTCTCCATTTGCGCGCTGTGGACGACCAGAACGTAAGGCTGAAGCCATATCTGCAACACCAATACCACGACTTTCGGTGCTATAGTCATACATTAATGGAACAATGTGCCATTCCTTTTCATGTGCTCGTCGTATCTGTACAGGGCCGCCAAAGGTATTTGGGTCTGGAACACGCAATGTTCCCTCAGTTCCGTAAATTTCTATGTTTGGTAAACCACTTGACCATACGTCAAAGCTGGTAACAAGCGTACCAATTGCACCATTAGCAAAATCCATTACGCCCGCAATATGTGTTGGTGTGTTCACATGAATAATTTCTCCAGCGCGTGGCTTACTCGCTATTGTGCGCTCGAGAAATGTAACACGTGTGGATGATGCGACACGCCGTATTGGACCTATGAGATTGATGAATGCCGTAAGGTAATATGGACCCATATCAAAGAGAGGGCCAGCACCAGGTTGATAAAAAAAGTCTGGATCAGGATGCCAGCCTTCAGGACCATGCGAGAGCATAAATGCGGTGGCGGCAATTGGCGTTCCGATTTCGCCATCATCAATCAATTTGCGACAGGTTTGGATGCCTGCACCTAAAAAGGTATCAGGTGCGCCGCCTACGCGAACACCGCGAGTATGTGCTGCTGTAAGAACTTCCTGCCCCTGCTGACGGTTTAGTGCCAGTGGCTTTTCGCTATAGACAGATTTGCCTGCACGAATAGCTTGCAGCGCAATCTCTACGTGAGCTTTGGGAATTGTTAAGTTGACGACAATCTCGATCTCTGGATCAGCAAGAAGTTCCTCAACACGATAGGCATGCGGGATTGCATACTGCTCCGCCTTTGCCTTCGCGCGTTCTCTGTCCAAGTCAGCACAAGCAACGATGTCTAGAATCTCAAATGTCTTGCCAGCTTGAAAATACACGTCACTAATCTTCCCACAGCCAATCACTCCAACCTTGACCTTTGCACTCGCCATACACTCGCTCCTTCAATCAATTACCGAGAAATTTCAAGGGCAATGCTCTCTAGCAATGCCCCAATTGAGACGTTGTGCGCCTACATTCCCTAGTATATGCGCTAAAGAGTGCTGGTGCAAATAACTGCTTACTCTCTTGTCGATTTCCTTTCTTGGGATGTAGAAAGGTCTCTCTCCCCGACACTTTTTTTCAGGAAAGAGAGCGCACTCCCTGGATGGAAAAGCGCCAGCCCTGTTTGGTCCGATGAAAGGGCAAACAACTGGCCAAATGCGGGGCTCGCACCTCTGGTGGCTTGTGCTTGGTTTGCGAAAGCAGAAACCGGAGGTAGAGCCGTCCCAAGCGAAAGAGCCCTTTGTCTCGTCGATCGACACGATCAAATCTGCTGCGGTGTCCATGGTTCATGCAAGCAGAGCCTAAATGCGCCACCCACCAGACGGCCAGAAAGAGGACCAGCAAGTGGCGATTGAGGTGGCTCAGCACCCAGATGGTGCTGCACTCGATACGCCAACCTCTGCTTTTGGTATCCTGAAAGGTCGCTTCCACCCGCATGCGCCAGCCATAGATCTTGATCAGCTTGCGACGAGCAGGCCGATCGGAGATCACAATCCAGACCTCTTCGTAGCCTGGCTCCCAGCACACAGCCAGAGAAGCTTCAAAGCTGTGCTCCTTCCAAATCAAGGCGGAGCCGTACCACTGTTGACCTTCTCGTGTGATGAACTGTCCCCCACCTTGCCAGACCGACCAGCCTCGCTTGTACTGACGGCGCGCACCTGGTGTTCTTGGGAAATCCGCAACACATCATGCCACTTGAATCACTGACAGATCCGAATGAGTTCCAGACAGGCTCATCCCCGATCCGCAATCAACGTACAGTTGGCTGGAGGAAAATGGGGAGCGATCTGCTCAAAGAGGTCTTTGACCAACTCCCATTGACCTTGATCCCAACTGTCCTGTTGCGGCATGATCTTCCAGGCTAGGGGCAACACGCGATGATGGACCAGCAATCCCAGATAGACAATGGTGAACCTCTCTCGCAAAGGGGGACAATCGAGCACGAGAACCACTTCTTTGTTCTGCCAAAATGGCAAAACCTGCTCTAAAAAGGACTTCCAACACGCTGCAACGTCGATGCGTTCGTTGGCGATGAGCCGTTGCAGACGTCGTTGGATGCTGGGCATCTTCGCTTCACTGATCTCCTGCAAGTTGATTTCCTCGGCCATCCGTTGCAAAACGGCCTGACCTGCCAGAAGCATTGCGAGCACCGCAAAGGCCAGACTTTTTTGCTGATGTGCGTGCAACGTGGTGTTTTCAGCAGTCAACAAAATGACCACCTCTGCACATCGTGCTAATGAAGAAAGAAGACCACTTGCAGAAAAATGGTCTTCTTTGATATTGGCAAACGTGATCAGCTGACCCCTATCAACAAAAAGGCTACCATATCTGCGAATTATGTGATTACGTCTGTTGAGAGGGTCTCATGCAATGCAAGCACCACCGGTTGTGAACACGAAAGGAGTAGCCTACCGCCTCGGATGCTCTGAAACCTGAATTTATAAACTCACGGCAACGGGAAAGCTGAAAGTATACATCTACGGAGACAATGGAGAACTCATTGAACGAACGAGCGGCACTCGACGACAAGGCCAATGCCTCTATTTTCTGTCCGACGAGCTAGCGATGTATCAACCTGCCGTTCGTCGTCGTCCACAAGGAAGCAAAAACAAACGCAATCCCTCAAACCTCACACGTTCCTAGTAACTGCCCTGAAATCTGGTTCTGGCACACTTTAGGTGATGCAAATTGGTGAGTATTGCACGTGAACAGATCCTTTCAGATATTCTACAAAGCATGGAGGACACGTTGACGCAACAAGGGAAATTTTGCCCGGCCATACATCA
>JAABUQ010002923.1_pt1 | contig 32526 bp, 19 predicted proteins | sample 5560001 | NCBI WGS metagenome assembly JAABUQ01 (sample SAMN10711888, study PRJNA513371) | rock metagenome | isolation source: Antarctica rocks | place: Antarctica: Victoria Land, Finger Mt nord | collected 2015-12-18 | reverse complement strand
TCGTAGGTGAACACTGCCCCGCGCCCCGCGTTGAACAGGGGATTGTCCTCCAGGCAGCAGACAGCAGCGCAGACCGCCTCTAGGGCACTGCCGCCTGCGCGCAGAACCGCCCCGCCGTTTTGGAGGGCATCGCGCAGCCCCTCGCGGCAGGCGGCATCCCGTTCGGGGGCCAGTGCGTCGCGGCGGATCACGCCTGATCCGCCGTGGATTACCAAGACTGCGTCGGTAATTGCGGGATAATCCCTGCCGGCTGCCAGAATGTCGGCAATGCCAGCCATCGGTGTGACAGCCATTGTTCTAAGGCCGCTCCTTATGCTCTCGCGGGTTCACCGCTGCAATTGATATTCTTTACCCGCACCCACTGCAATTGATATTCTTTACCCAACGCATTATGAAACACTTGGCCGCAAGCCAGCAGCATAGGGGCAAGATTGCGTCACTCAGCAAGCAAAAGCCAAGTGCTTGTTCGCTCTTATGGTGACGTTAGGCGGCAGCAGGGCAGGGGGGCGATAGCAAAGCAAACAGCTCCTCGGCAGACTGCGCGCGCTTGATCAGATCAAAGCCGGTAAAGCCGCCGTGCCTGCTCGCGATCTTCAGCCATTGCTTGAGGCGGCAGACAAGAACCGGGCCGGTTCCGCCTTCAATGCGCTCTGTCCATGCCGCGAGGCTCTGCAAGGAAGCCGTCCAATCGAAGGGAGCATCGGGCTGGGTATCAGCGTGGCTTGCGGCGCTGCGGGGCGGCGCAATGCCCAGAGCGCAGGCGATCTGCCGGGGCAGGCGGGGGTCTGCGAGTGCGCCGCGCCCCAGCATAAAGTGCGTGCAGCCGGTTTCCTCGCGGCAGCGCTGGAAGTCGGCCAGTGTCCAAATATCGCCGTTCGCCACCACCGGAATGCTCAGCCGCGCGCGCACCTGGCCGATAGGGTGCCAGTAGGCAGGCGGCGCATAGCCCTGCACGCGCGTCCTGCCGTGGATGGTCACCCAAGACGCGCCGCCCTCAGCCGCCATGTCGGCGTTTTCCAGAACAGCGTCCGGCGTATCCCAGCCCAGCCGCATCTTGGCCGAGACAGGAATATGGGGCGGCAAAGCGTCGCGCACGGCACGCACAATCTCGCGAATGCGGCAGGGGTGGTTGAGCAAAACCGCGCCGCCATCGTGCCGGTTGACTGTGGGGGCCGGGCAGCCGAAGTTGATGTCTACTGCCTGCGCCCCGGCCTGAAACGCTGTCCAGGCCGCCTGTGCCATGCGCCCGGCATGGCCGCCCAGTAATTGCACCTGAACGGGCAGGCCATTGGGCGTCCGGGCGTGGCAATGCAGCTCGGGCACCTGCCGATAAAAAACGCGCGCCGGTGGAACTTCCGAGCTGATACGCAGAAACTCGGACACGGCAAACGTGAACGCGCCCCCTTCCGCGCAGACAGCCCGCATGGGAGCATCGGTCAGCCCCTGCATGGGGGCAAGAACAAGGGCAGGCTGATGGGAAACGAGCATGGGTGAAGCGCTAGAGTAAAGGGGCGAAGACAAGAAAAAAGCGGTTCACCCCTAGGGCAACCGCTCTTCGTCCGCAGCGTACTTCTGCAAACGTAAGTTTATTATGGCATTTTAGGCGCGTCAGTTCAAGGGTGCAGCGAAAAAACAACGTTTGCGGCGACAAAGGCCATCTTCCGCCTGCCGAAGTGTCGCTAGGATCGTTTAGGAATACGGACGCGCTTGTACAGGCAGATAAGTCACGCTGATGTGTCGCAATATCGCCTCACAAAAACAGGCGGCGCTGCCCTGTCATGCCCCGCAGTCTGCAGAGGGTATCAGGCGGCACATGGGCGATTTTAAGCCGTTTCAAGCGCGAGCCAACGACGGAACAAAACCGTCCGTCGTTGGTGCGCGCTCTGGGCACCCTTGCAAAGCCGGAGGCAAGGGGCAGGCAGTGCCGCGAGCGCTGAACCCGGTGCTTTCAGACAGCGGGCAGCGCGCCGATGTCCTCGTTCCAGAGCGTGGGATGGTTCTGGATAAATGCCGTCATCAATTGTTTGCACTCGGCGAGGTCTAGGTTGACCACCTGCACCCCGTGCTGTTGCAAAAACTCCGGCGCGCCGGGAAAAGTCTCCGCCTCGCCGACAACCACGCGCTTGATGCCAAACTGCACCACGGCCCCCGCGCACAAATAACACGGCATCAGCGTGGAATACAAAGTGGTGTCGCCGTAGTAGCCCACGCGGCCCGCATTGCGCAGGCAGTCGATCTCCGCATGCAAGATGGGGTCATCCTGCTGCACGCGCTGGTTGTGGCCCCGGCCCAGAACACGGTCGCCGCGCACCAGAACCGAGCCGATAGGAATGCCGCCCGCTTGGCATCCCTGCTCCGCTTCTGCCAATGCCATCTGCATGAACAAGTCCATAGTGCTAACCTTTCCTACGCAGATGCTAATCTTTTCTACGCTTCGCGCTTGCGCTCAATCGGCCTTAATACCAAATAGGCCGCAGCGGCAAAAAGAATGCCCAGCTCAAAGCCGATGTCCATGCCAAACGGCGGATTGATCTTTTTAGCAATCGGGCCGACAAACATCGTCTGCGCTGCTCCCAGATACACGCCCACCAGGCCGACTGCCAGGGAAACCAGAGCCGCCCAGCCGACCGGCAGGCGCGCGCGCGTGTTCCAATCGTCGGCATTGTAGCGGCCCCGCCGGAAGAGGAAGTGTTCCAAACTGAGGATAATCGCCCACGGCCCCAGCCAGTAAGCGACAAGGAGCAGGAAGTTTTCCAGGGTTTCATTGAAGTGATGCGAGGAAGCAATGGCAATCACGACGTAGATGATGGCCCCCAGCACCGTCCAAACAGCGCGATTGACCCGCTGAGCGGCCCGTCCCAAGACCTGCATAGACAGCCCCAAGCTGTAGTCATTGGGGATGTTGTTGGCAATAATGCTCAGCGCTAGGAGAACGAGGAGGAATGTGCCGAACCCGCCCTCGGGCTTGAGTGCCGCCGCCAAAAGGTCGCCGCCACTGCTGCCTTTGTAGGCAGTGGTCAGGGCGACCCCTAAGACTTCCAGCAGGATGCAGGGAACGCTGACCCCAAAAAACGTCAGCCAGAAGATGCGCGGGGCAGGCGTATCCTCCGGCTGATTGACATTGTAGTCGGCGGCATACGAACTCCACCCTGTCGCGAAGCCGTACACGGCCCCGCCAAACGAAACAAAGCCGGCCCATTCGGCCAGAGTAAACGCGGGCGTCGGCACAATATGCGCATGCGGGGCAGCCACAAACACCAATAGGACAAAGATAAGAGCCATCGGAATCCAGGCATAACGCTCGTACCGATGCACATAATGGTAGCCGTACAAGCTCACCAAAGTGGTCAAAACAGCAAGCAGCAAAATGCCCGCCCAGGTGGGCACATGCCCCCCGCTCAGGGCAGACACAAGCCGCGCCCCGACAATAACATTAACTGTTGACCAGCCAATGCAGGCGGCGACATTGAACAGCGCCATGATGGCCGCGCCCACCCACCCAAAAGAAAAGCGGGACAATGTCATCTGCCGCAGGCCAAGCTTCGGCCCCAATGTCGCGAAGAACGCTACCGGCAGCACGCCCAGCATGTTGAACAAAACAATTGCCAGCACGCTGTCCCAGAAGCCGAGTTGAAAAACGGGAATTGCCAGTGCGCCCAGGGCGACTGTGGAAAGCACCAGATTGGCGGAAAGCCACAAGGTGAAGTTGTCAAAGATGCGCCGGTCGTGCCGCGCAGACGGCGGCACGCGCTCAATGCCCTGCTGTTCAATGCCTGTTTCGCGAAGTGGGGGAAGGTCTGTCTGGACGGCCATATGCACGCGCTCCTTGTGAGAAAGACAAAAGATGGACTATTGCTAAGGGCTGCAACGCTGCAAGGAGAAACGGCATTGTACCTGCTGAGGCAGAAAAAAACGCGCAGTGAGATTGTTGTTTTGGTGGCAATCAGGCCGTTAGTTTATGATTCTTGTTGTGCTGTGCGGCGGCGGCTCCAGGCCAGCCCGCCCAAAGCCGCTGTGCCGATCAGCAGCGAAAGCAGTGTGCTTGGCTCCGGGGCCGCCACAATCTCGCCGTTGGATAACTGTCGCGCCATGAGGCCGTTAAAGCTTATCTGCTGAAGCTGCGTTAGCGTCAGAGTGCTGGCGGTGCCGATATACAGCGCGTTTGTCGTGCCGGTGTAGCCGGTGATGTTGAGGTAGCCGCTGCCGAGCGTCTGGCTGCTGTCGGCAAAGGCCAGGATGATTGGGGTGCTCGCGGTTCCACCAGCAAGCGCCAGCAGGGAGGGGGTTGTTTTGGTGCCGCCCGTCCCCAGCGTCAGCGCGCCCATGCTGGACTTGATTGTTGTCGTCGCGAGTTGGGCGGGGGTGTTCACGGCTCCATCGCTGCCGTTGGCGTTCAGCGTGCCGCCGTTGAGCGTGACTGCGGCAGTGGTGGGAGTGGCGGACGGCGGGGCTGTTGTTGCTATCTCATTGTTGGTTGCGTTGGCATTGATTGTCAGCGCGCCGTTTGTCGCCACGGCAACAGGGCCGGAGAGGGCGGCCCCAGTTGTGTTGGCAAGCTGCACTGTGGCATACGCATTAACATTGGTCTGCGCGGCTGTGTCGGTGCCGGTGTAGTTAACAGTCGCGGTGCTGGCGCTGCTTTGCCCGCCAATGTTCAGAGTGCCGCTGCCTGAGACAGAACCAGCATAGCTAGTCATGCCGCTTTGGGTATCGGTGAGGGCATGTCCGGTATCAATGGTAATCTGCGCTGTGTTGCCGCTGTTGCCGCTGACTGCACTGCTCAGAGAATTGACAGCCTGGTTTGCGGTGAACCTGATAATAACATTGGAGGCTGTTGTCGTTGCGTTAGCGTTGTTGACGGCGAGTGCGCCCGTTCCTAGGCTGTTGGCTGCGCTCGCGTTCAGGGTGCCGCCTGTCACAATGGTGCCGCCGGTGTAAGTGTTTGCAATGTTAAGTGTTGTGGTGCCGCTGCCCACTTGGGTAAGCGAGCCTGTCCCGCTGATGGCGCTGCCGCTAAAGTCGGTGCCTTGCGACACGGCATTGGAGCGGTTGAGAGTGAGGTTGCCATTATCAACAATTGCGCTGCCTGCCGCCAGCGAGCCGAGTGTGCCGCCGCTGCCTAGCTGCAAAGTGCCGCCGCTGATTGTTGTCTGCCCGGTGTAAGTGTTGGCACCCGTAAATGTAAGTGTGTTGACGCCGCTTTTCGTAATGCCCACTGTGCCGCTTCCATTACTAATAACACTGCTTGAATTGCTGCCTCCATTCGCTTCACTGACTGTCAAAATGCTTGTGGTACCGGCAGACGTATTGGTGATAGAACCGCCTGTGCTGGTCAAGTTCCCGATAGTCTCACTGTTCCCGTGCAAGTCAAATGTACCTCCGATAAGGTTCACTATTGCACCATCAGCAATTTGATCCCCTCCACTTCCTGAAAGCTGAACGGTTCCTCCCGTGATGTACAGTCCATTGCTGCCGACAGCATGATGGCTGGCTTTGCCAAGTATCACTGTGCCTGTGCTGACGCTAAGTCCTGGCGTGTTATCGCTTGTTCCACTCAGCGTTAACGTATTTGTACCGCTCATTGCAACATTGATCGTGCCGGACGATGTAATAGCCCCGCTCAAGTTGATGCTGCCTGCACCGGTTATGCTGGAAGTTCCTGATCCAGCAATTGGCCCTGCGTAGGTGACTGCAGTACCGCTGCTGTTGGTCAAAGTGCTAATCGTGCCGGTAGCACCAGCGGCTAGGCTCAGTGTAGCGTTTGAGGGAGAACTGAACCCGTTGAAGTCTAGGGTTCCTCCACCGGTCACTGTAACGCTAGAGCTATTCCCGAGTGCTGTGGTGCTGCCTAGTTTAAGAGTGCTGGTGTTCGTCGCGATGGTTCCTGTAAAATAAGTATTGTCGCCACTCAATGTTATTGTGTTAGATGCGCCAAGAAGGCTGACACTGCCTGTCCCACTCATGTTGTTGCCGAAGGAAAGCTGGTTCGCCGACAGATAAAGGGTTCCACTGTTGGCGACTGTACCTGTGCCTAATGCTGTTGTCGCAGCAGTTATGCTAATCGCTTTGCCGGAATTGATTGTTGTGCCACCGCTGTACGTGTTTGCCCCTGAAAGGGTCAATGTTCCCGAGCCGTTCTGCAGGAGGCTGCCTGTGCCACTGATTACGTTGCTAGTCGTGGCCGCGTTAGCGCGGTTAAAGACCAACATGCCGTTGTTGACAACTGCCCCTGTGCCAAGCGTCCCGCTCGTGCTTGCGCCGCCATCACCGACTTGGATCGTGCCCCCCGAATTGATCGTTGTGCCGCCCCCATACGTGTTTGCTGCCGAAAGAATTAGAAGGCTGCTGCCGCTTTCCGTGAACCCATAACTGGAACCGCTAATAACGCCGTTCACGGTTAGGACCCCTGAGCCTATGTTAAACATCGCATTGGCCGTAAGGAGCAAGTCTAAGTTGATTGCGACATTCCCCGTGCCGGTTGTTATATTCGGCGCTGTTCCCCCGAGTGCGATAGTGTTGGGTGCATTGTTTCCGGGTCCGCCTATGAGTGTGACTGTGCCTGTACTGGAGAACGAAAGCGCATTAATATTAACATTGTTTGAGAAATTGTCCGCTGCCGTGTAAGTTGTGCTCCCGCCAAAGCTGAGCGTATCGGCTGTGGTCGTCTGGCCTGTCATAAGATCAATAGAAGCAGATGGGGTGAAGCCGTTGGTGAAGTTGCCTGAAGTGGGTGCTGCGGTTGTGCCGGGGTAACTGCCTTTGTAGCTGTAGGTGGTCGCTGCGGGCGCCGAGTGCAGGCTGCCCGCAAACACCGCCCCGAGCGCCAAGACGCTTGCTGCGCGCCTCTGCCTGCGGCGGAGCCAAAAGGAGGCAGGTAGGTTTCGGAGAGGCTTTGATACTGCATGAAAAGTCGCGTTCATAATGCTCCTAGGGCCGTTGTCGGCAAAGGCGATACTGTTTGCGCGGCGCACTTTGTGACGGCCCAAGAGGTGCGGTGCAACACTTCGCTGCCCCCAAACTCCAGGGCTTCTTCCGTAATCCCGTACAAAACAGGCTGAGTGCCTGCTACCGGGCTGCTTGCTATTATAACACGGCGCACGGCAAAGCACAAGACGCTTTCCTGCTTTTTTTTACCCTTCCCTTTTATGCCTCACACGCACAAACGCCTTTCTCATTGTGTGAGAAAGGCGTTTGGCGTGGTGTCTTGGAGACAAACAGATGCGGTTAGGCGGCTTGTGCGGCGGCTTTGCACTTTTTGGCGCGCAGCACTAATGCGCCCAAGCCCAAAAGGTCAACCGCAAATGAAACGTACTGGGACGGCTCCGGGGCGGCGGCAAGCTGACCGTTGGTAAGTTGCGTCGCCGCCAGCCCGTTGAAGCTGATGCGCGACAGCTCACTGCTTGTCAGGTCGTTAGTGATGCCAATATAGAAGGTATTCGCCATTCCTGTATAGTTGAGAATGTTGAGCGTGCCGTTGCCCGTGCTCAGCGAACCCATACTATCGGCAAACGCGAAGATGTTACTTGTGCTTCCCGTCCCAAAGTCAAACGTGGAAGCCCCGCTTGCCAGCGACAGCGTGCCGAGGCTGCTAGTCACTGCTGACGTGGTTGGGTCGCTGCTGGCCGTGCCGCTGATGGTGCCATCGCTGTGGCCGTTCGCGCTGAGCGTGCCGCCGTTGAGGATAATGGTGGGCAGGTTGGCATCCGCGTTGCCTGCGTTGCCGAACCAGTTGCTGGCGGTGCCGTTTAGGGTGGCACCGGAGGCCACCGTAATCGTGCGTCCGGCCACAGAGGCATTGCCCAAAGCACCGCTCGTGCCGTTGTTGGCCGCAGCTCGGCCCACAGTAATCGTACCCCCATTGATAATCACATTGTCGTTAAAGGTGCTGGCCCCGGACAGCGTCAGAATGCCCGCGCCGGTTTTGGTGATTGTGGCACTGGAATTGCTTAAGTTGAGCAGCGCGCTGCTCACCGTGAGGTCGGAGGCGGCTGTCCCGCGATCCACATTGAAGTTTACGTTGGGTGCCTGGAAGCCGAGGTTGGCGGCATTGATCAGCGCCGTCGCGTCGCCGGTGTTTGTGACCGTGATGTTTGTGTTCGTGGCGCCCTGGCTGTTGAATGAGAAGTTGCCATTTCCGTCGCCGGTGTTTCCTGTCCCTGACGACAGTGTGCCGCCGCCGCTGAAGGTAATGTCCGGCAGGGTGACGCGATAGGCGCCGTTCGGGCCGCTGGTGACGGTTCCGCCGACAATGGTAATCAAGTTGGGGCTGGAACCTGCGGCGTATCCAAAAGCATCTCCTGCGGAACCCTGCAACGTGGCTCCGGTGTTGACCGTCACATTGCCTGTTCCCAGCGCACTGCCGCCCCCGCTAGAGGTTGATCTCACCGTGCCTGCGTTGATTGTCAGGCCGCCTGAGAAAGTATTCATAGCGCTGAGGCCCAGCACCCCGCTGCCGTTCTTGGTAATGGAACTGCTCTTAATCACCCCGGAAACCAGAAGGTCGATCCCGCTGGTCGTCGTCCCACTCGCCACGTTGAAGTTTAACGGCCCGTGGAACGCATCCACATTGGTGGAGATCGTGGAGGTGGTCGCGTTGGCGTTTGACGTGACGCCGTAGGAGCCGGCTGTGGCGTTGTTAAACCGGAAGAGGCTACCACTGTTCGATGTGGATAGGGTGCCGCCGGCCAGAGTCACATTCGTGCTGTAGCCCTCGTTGTACGCTGCCGTGATGTTGACCGTGCCGCCGTTGATGTTCAGCGTTGTGACCTGGCTCCCGTCGCTATTGTAGCCCAGAGCATCGCCGGCAGACAGGTTCAGCGTCGCGCCGGGGTTGATAGTGACGACGCCTCGGACGGTTCCGGCGGCGCCGCCAGCAGCTAGAGCCAGCGTTCCGCCGTTGACCGTTGTGCCGCCGGTGTAGGTGTTTGTCGCATCCAGTGTTAAGGTTCCGGTGCCGTTTTGGGTCAGGCCGCCCGTACCACTCATAACTCCTGAAAATGTGGCGTTGCCGCTTCCCATAAAACTGGTGTTGGTCGCCAACGCCACGTCCAAGCCAAACATCAGCCCTCCGGTGTTGTTCAGGTTGACGGTGGGGTTGACGCCGCCGCTGGTCGCCCCTAGCGTCACCAGGTTGCTGCCGCCCCCGCGCGCAACAGTGACAAGCCCAGAGTTGCCAAACATCAAAAAGTTCAGGTTAAGAGGCTGCGCGGAGGTCAGGTCATCGGTGGCGGTGTACGCTGTGCCGTTGAACGTCAAACCGTCGCCATTGGCGGAACTTGTGCCGCCTGCCGGAATGGTTGGGGTGAACGCGGTGGAAAAAGTACCGCCAGTGGTGGTTGTGTAGTTGGTGGCCTGTGCCTGTGCGGAGGCCGCGCCCAAGGCAACCAGGGCGCTGGCAGCCAGGACGTTTCCTGCCCGCCGCACGGCCAGACGCCGCAGCGAGGCAGAAATACCCCGGCTTTACGGGGCACGGGAGATGGCAGTGGTTTTGGGTTTCATGGATGTTCCTAGCTTTGTGAACGGTGGGAGGAGTAGGGAGATGATGAAAAACTGGGAAAGGGGCTATCTTTGGATCACGTTAAACTTTTGGTTGGTTCCGCCGTTTGCGCCCCACTGGTCGAGCTGCACAGGTTTCGTTGTGCCGTTGGTGTTTTGCGTTGTGACACCGGGGCTGTCAAGCAGCAGGCCACTGTTGCGGTTGCGAAACACATACGAGCCGTCGGCGTTCCGCACTGGGAGCCACTGGTCGTTCCGATCTGAGCCAGCTGGCCACTGGACGACGCTTGCTCCGTTTGCTGTTGAACCACCGCCAACGTTCAGAGCCAGGCCGCTGTATGCATTCTTGATATGATAGTAGCCGGCACTGGTCGGGATAAAGTTCCACAACTGATTGGTGCCTTCCTTGTAAGGCTGCTGAACGACAGGGCTGCCATTTTTGGGAGAGGAAGCGGAGTCCAGTACCTGATTGCAGGAGACGGACTGAATCTCGAACTTGCCTGCAAAGTCAATGTGAGCGATCCGTTTCGCAGCAATGGCTTGCTGGAGGCCGGCATCCCAGGCTTCGGCCATCTTCTGATAGCCGCCGTCGTTAGGATGGAGGCCATCCTTCAGGTCAGCCGTTGTCAGAGCGCTCATGCTGACCATGGAGACATGCTTGCCGGCGTTTGCCCTTGCCTGCACAATTCCAGGGATTTGACTGTTGTAGGAGTTGATGAGAAGCTGGACGCTGGGCGTCGAATTACAAATCAGCTGCCCCACCAGAAGAGTTGCTGTGGGGTCGGCGGCAATGATTTGGTCAATCAAAGAAGCCAGTCGGGCCGGTGCAGTGGACACTTGGTAGTTCTGCCCCATGTCATTGGTGCCGATGTCCAGCAAAATGACATTCGGCTGGTAGAGCGCCAACTTCTCATTGATTAAGGCGGCAATTTGATCGATCCGGTAGCCGGAGTGCCCTTCGTTGTCTGGATCGGACATCACGCCGCTCCGCTGCCCGCCGACGAAATCCAAAGCGTCGCCCTGCTTGATTAGCTCATCCGATAATGGCCCTCGGTAGCCGTTGCCGGTGGTGCTTCGGTAGCCATCGGTAATCGAGTCGCCAAGCGGCATCAATCGAAGGCCGGCGCTTTGCGCGTGTGCCGACATCCCGATTAGCAGCAGCAAGATGCCTTTGAGTGCCGTTCTCAGAAAACGAGAGTTATGTTTGCGCTGGGTAAAATTCATCTTAGGCTTTTAAGTCTGATGCGTCCGGCCTGGTCACTGCCTTCACTCTGCCGAGAGACAATGAGCGGCGTCTGTTGAAGTGAGCGGCGTCTATTGCAGCAGCCAGTGCTGCTGAGGTGCGCCAGTCCAGCCCTGTTGGATCAGCGCCTGCCCGTCCTTGGAGGATTTGGAGTTGTCCAGCACCAAACCACTTGCCTGGTTCCAAATCTTGTAACTGCCGTCCGGCTGCTGGCCCAGCCGCCAGCGCTGGTTGTCTTCGCGGCTCGGCTGCCATTGGATCACCTGCGTGCCGTTTGTCTTGGAGCCGCCGGGATCATCCATGGCTTCCCAACTGGACTCGCTGAGGATGTTCCAGGTATTGTCTGCGTTCTGCGTGAAGTTCCATTTTTGGCTCTGGCCTCCATTTAGCCCCCGTTGAACGATGCCAGTCTTGTTGCCATAAAGGCCACCGTTATCAATCGCGATGCCGTTCTGCTTGCTGACAATCGTGTGAACGCCGGCAATGGAGTTCGGCTGTGTTGCCGGGGTGAATTGCAGCCAGGCCACTGCGCTGACGAACTTAGACGTAGTCAGGGTGTCGTCACTAGGCGTCTGGCTCGTCCATCCGTTCCAGGCGATGTTGCGATCTGTCCGGCGGCAGCCCCAGGCCGCGTTCGCGTTTTGTACCATCCACGGGTAGTAAGCGTTCCACTGATGGTTATCCCGGACGAAATGCCCCAAGCCCCGTGCAAATGTATCCGCCCAAGTGTTCAGATAGCCCGCGCTGTTGCTGATGACGCCGCCAGTCGTCATGTTGTTCTTGGTGAAGTCAATGGCCTGTTTGGCGTCGTTGTAGTAGTTCACATTCCCGGTGATTTGGTACAGCAAATTCGCGTAGTCGACAAATGTCCCTTGGTTGTAGACAGCCGTGCCATGATTAACAGTTCCATCTTGGGCAACGCCTGTATTGACCTGGCCGGTGCTTGAGTTGTAAAGATGGTGCCAGACCCAGTCATAGATTTGCTGGGCTTTGTTCAGGTAAGTGACGTCATGGGTGCTTTGATACAGCATGCACGCCGCAATCCCCAAGCTGTCGTTTGACAGAACTTCTTTGTTGATGGCGGCCCCATTCTTGCAATATTCGATCTGCTGCTCCCAAATCCCGCCATCGTTCCATTTGGTATCCCACCCACGCTTAAAGGCATAATTGAAACCATTTTCAGCTGGGGTGAGAAAATCGGTGTTGCCCGTTATCTGATAGCCTCTCGCCAGCGCCATTGTAAACCATCCGATGTCGTCGTTCCAGCCGTCCCAAGACCAGGGATGATCCGCGCTCCCCGGAGGTGTATTTTTCAGCCAGGTGGCACATAAGTTGTTGACCAGTGTCTTGTGTGCGGCACTTCCCGTGCGATCATAGGCATCTTCCTCTCCCATGATGTCCAGCGAGGCAACCCAAGTCCCGTCTGCGTCGCCGTTGCTCAGCGATTTCTTGTAGTAAGCGCTGCTGCCTGAAGTCACCAAAAAGGCGCTGTTGTAACCCTTGATGGCCGTATCGGCATCACCCGCTCCGAGAGCTGACGCCCGCTGCGTCAAACCGCAGCCTAACACGACAAGCAAAGCCATCAGTCCCTTGTGGGCGATGATCTTTGTCTGCGTCAAGCGCTTGAGTGTCTTCATGTTCATTGTCTTTTCTGCGGCAAGTATCAGTCCACTTCTACCTACGTATAGCGATGATAGCGACAACCACAAGCATTCCTGCAAGCGTAAAACCGCAAAGCTTTCAGAGTGTTGCGTAGCTAACATCTTTCTCTCAGTGACATCTCTGAAAACAAACTTTGCCCCCGTATGGTACAAATATATCACGGTCTAGACTCTTTGTCAAGGAATTTGGAGCCTTAATAAGCAAATATGTTATACCAAAAATGAGGGTCACTTTTTTGACTAATTTGGAGCCAAGTTCATTCGTATCCGGCTCCAAAATAAGTACAAGCGGCATTGCTGCCAGAAGCTGATTTCCCCTGCCGACGAGAATGTATCTCATGGGTGGTTGACGTCACTACAGGCACTTTTCCTGCAAGACCATTTTCTACGGAGCCTGTGTGGACTTGACCGAACATCAATGGCGTTTTTTGGAGCTACTTCTGCCTGTGCCAATCGTGCGCGAGGATGAGCACGGACGCCCCTGGCGCGATCCGCGCGATGTGCTGAGCGGCATTTTGTGGGCGTATCAAGCGCGTTGTCAGCGCGTTTCTAGCGTGTTCCTAGCCAGGTTCAACGACGGAACAATTTCTTCCGTCGTTGATACGCGAGGGTAATGCCCATAGAACGCCCATGAAACGCCTTTAGAACGTGTCACAACCGCGCCTGCGGCTTCCGCTTGACAATTTCTCTGCGGGGCGGGGTATACTCAACAAGACATTTTCGCAAAAGCGACGACGAAGAAAAGTACGCGCCTGCAAACCCTTCCAGAGAGCCGGACACGCTGAAAACCGGCAGGGTGCGCTTCGCAGAAATGGCTTCCGAGCTGGGCGTGCAAACCCTAAGCCTCCGCTTTTGCGGGGAGTTGGCAAGTAGTGCGCTTCGGGAGGCTCCCGTCACAGAGCCAGGGTAGAAAGAGCGCACTGACACACGGCGCGCCACTTGTACCCGCCAAGGCGAGCGCTGCGAGGCGTGCCGCGAAACAAGGTGGTACCACGGAATGCGCCCGCGCCTTTCGTCCTTGTCTGTCTGCTGTCCTTTGTGAGAACTTGGGCCTGGGGGACAGCGCCAAGCGGCGAGAGGTTTTTTGTTTGACGGGTGAAAACCGGGGAGAAAAACAGCTATGGGTAAAGTCGTGGGCCTGCGCTGCCGCGAATGCGGGCAGACATATGACAAAGCGCCGATTCATGTGTGCGAGTTGTGCTTTGGGCCTTTGGAAGTGCAGTACGACTACGCGGCAGGGCCGAAGATCACGCGCGAGTTGATTGAAAGCGGCCCGCTGACCATGTGGCGCTATGCCGATCTGCTGCCCCTGGACGGCGAGCCGACGGTGGGCAAGCAGGTGGGGTTTACGCCCCTGGTGCGGGCGGAAAATCTGGGCCGCGCCCTGGGCGTGGACGAGGTGTATATCAAAAACGACGCGGTGAGCCATCCCACGCTGTCGTTTAAAGACCGTGTTGTGGCGGTGGCCCTGTCCAAAGCCCGCGAGTTTGGCTTTCAGACGGTCGGGTGCGCGTCCACGGGCAACCTGGCAAACTCGGTCGCCGCCCACGCCGCCGAGGGCGGGTTTGAGGCGTACATCTTTATCCCGCACGACTTAGAGCAGGGCAAAGTGGTCGGCACACTCATCTACGGGGCCAATGTCTTGTCGGTGCAGGGCAACTACGACGAGGTCAACCGCTTGTGTTCAGAAGTGGCAGGCAAGTACGGGTGGGGTCTGGCAAACGTCAACCTGCGCCCCTTTTATGGCGACGGGAGCAAGACATTCGGCTACGAGATTGCCGAGCAATTAGGGTGGCGCGCGCCTCAGCATATTGTCTGCCCGTCGGCAGGCGGGTCATTGGTCACCAAGATATACAAAGCCCTCCATGAGTTCGCGCAGCTTGGCGTAATTGGCGATGTGCCCACCAAGATGTATGTCGCGCAGGCGACCGGGTGCGCGCCCATCTCCACCATGGTCAAAGAGCGCGTGGAGATTATGAAACCTGTCCGGCCCAACACGATTGCTAAAAGCATTGCCATCGGCAACCCCGCCGACGGCTATTATGCCGCAGAAGCGTGCCGCAAGTCCGGCGGCTGGGCGGAAGACGCCTCCGACGAGGAGATTGTGGAAGGAATTGGGCTTCTCGCGCAGACCGAAGGCATCTGGACAGAAACGGCAGGCGGCACGACAATTGCCGTCACGCGCAAATTAATCGCGCAGGGGTATATCCCTAAAAACGAAAGCCTGGTGATTTGTATCACCGGCAACGGCCTGAAGACCATGGATGCCGTGATGGGCAAGATCGGGCAGACCATTCCTATCAATGCGAGCCTAGCCTCATTGGAAGAGGCATTGGCGGCGCGGGCGCACGCTGTCCCTGCCGGGCGCACAGCGTCAGACAGCGTGCCCGCATTAGTGTAAACATGTTAAATTAGAAAGCAACACAGACCATGGCAGCAATCGCACAGTGGCAGCGCGCGGAAGTGCGCGATGCCAGCCCCGAAGCACAGATGGAGATAGACCCGGCCAAGCAGCCGCGCCAGTTTGTCAGCTTCGCGTTCTACAAGATAGACCCGGCCTGGCTGCGCCTGGACAAAGCGACGCGCGAAGCCGGCGCACAAGAACTCGCCGCCGTGATCAACGACTTCGGCAGCAAGTTTCTCATCTATCCGTACACCACGTTTGGCGTGCGGCCCGAGACGGACTTTATGCTGTGGCGCATCTCCTATGACTTGGATGACTTTGAAGCGATGGCGACCGCCATGCGCCGCACGCTGATGGGCACCTATCTGCAAACCCCATACTCGTTTTTGGCAATGACCAAGACCTCCATTTACGTGGATGACCACTTCCATGAGGGCCAGGAAGGCATGCGCAACAAGATCGTGATTGGCGGCGGCAAATACCTCTTTATCTACCCGTTTGTCAAGACGCGCGAGTGGTATGTGCTGCCTAAAGAAGAGCGCCAAAATATCATGCGCGAGCATATTCGCTTTGGACACGAGTTTCCATCAGTCAAGCTCAACACGACCTACTCGTTTGGCCTGGACGACCAAGACTTTGTTGTCGCGTTTGAAACCAACAAGCCTGAGGACTTCCTAGACCTGGTGCAGGGCCTGCGCGAGACAAAGTCCAGCCTGTACACGCAGCGCGATACGCCGATCTTCACCTGCACGCAGCAGGACACAGACACCATGCTGGCGCATTTAAGCGGCGTTTAAGCCAGCTTGGAGCAACAAGACCACGGGCGGACAGCGCCGGAAAGACCGAAATCACTATGGCAGTAAGCGTTTTAATCCCGACTCCGCTGCGCGGGCTGACGGCGGGCAAAGACACCGTAGAAGCGCAGCCGGGCACGGTCAATGCCCTGGTGGAGCAATTGGAAACCGACTATCCCGGCATGGGCGCGCGCCTCAAGGGCGACGACGGCACACTGCGGCGGTTTATTAACATCTATGTCAATGACGAGGACGTGCGCTTTTTGCAGGGCGCGGAGACGGCGCTCAAGGATGGCGACCAGGTGTCTATTGTCCCGGCCATCGCGGGCGGCCTGAACGCTCATTTGGATGACACGGGCGGGGGTGCGCGCTGATGGCTGTGGAACGCTTTAACTTAACCTTTTCTAAGCAGATGAGCAATCAGCCTGTCATCTACAATCTGGGCCGCAAGTACAAGCTGGTGACCGTGATTGAGCGGGCGAACGTCTCCGAGGAGGCCGGGTGGATGCAGATTGCCTTCAATGGCGACCCGGACGAAATCCAGCGCGCCATCGCCGACATCAACACGATGGGCATCTTTGTCACGCCCGTGGAGCTTGCCATGCTGGGGTAATTCGCACCCGGTGCAGACTGAGCGCAAACGCCAAGCGCCCGGCCTTTTCTCTTGTTCAGAGAGGAGGCTGGGCGCTTTTTTGCGGCGGGCTGTCTAGCGCGCAGGCACGGCTGGCGGCGGCGCGGGCACCGTGTCTGTGCTGCGAATGATGCGCGGGGTGACAAACACAACCAATTCTGTCTGCACCAGGCTCTTCTTTTTAGAGCGGAACAAGTTGCCGACCAGCGGGATGTCCCCGAGCAGCGGGATTTTGCTGTCCGTGTTTTGCTCCTGGTTCAAGGTCAGGCCGCCGATAGCAATCGTCTCGCCGTCCTTGACGCGCACCGTGGTATCCGCCCGCCGGGTGGACAGGACAGGCAGGCCCGTCTGCAAATCTAGCTCGGTGATATTGGACACTTCCGGCGCGACCCGCGTGGTGATCTCGCCGTTGCCGCCGGTCAGGGGCGTGATAGACAACTTGACCCCGACATCTACCGGCTGAATGCGCGTCTGCGTCTGCCCGAAGCCGTTAAACTGCGTCAGGATAAAACGCTGCGCGCCAATGAATATCTCCGCCGTGCGCCCGTTGACAACCGCCATTTGCGGGCGGGCGCGGACGCGCGCTTTGCCGTTCTGCTCCAGCGCCTGCAAGGTGAGCAGAAAGTTCTTGGGCAGCGTGCCGATGGTGTTGTAGGTGATTGCGCCGCTGGGCACGTCCACAGTGGTGATTGATGTGTGGGCCTTGTTGCTGAGCGCTAGCCCCAGCGACTTGTCGGTGGTGTTGGTCAGCTCTACGGCAATCACTTCCACCAAAATCTGCGGCGAAGGGATGTCCACGCGGTTCAGGTCGGAGCCAATCTTGGCGAGCATCTGCGTGGGGGCTGTCACCACAACCGCGTTCTGCTCGGAGTTCACTTTCACATACGAGAACAAAAAGTTTGGCAGCAGGCCGGATGCGGTCAGCGCCTGCGTGTTCTGCATGCGGTACGACTGCGTGCCGGACAGGTGGTACGTAGCGAGGTCGGTCGGCACGCCTTCGCTAATCATGTAAATGCCGTCAATCTTGGACAGGGCCAGCCCGTAAGCGGTCGCGATGCTGCGCACGACGCTGTCCGGGTCGGCGTCCTCCATGTTGATGCTGACTTTGCGGTCTACCGCATCGTCCACGGCAATAGAAATGCCGGTTTCGCCGGCAATCGCGCTCAGAAACGGGTGAATGTCGGCCTTGACCGCGCGGACGGTCAGCCTGCCCCCCTCAAAACGAACCAGCGTGGACGTGTCCGGCTTCGCGTCGGGCGCGGGCACTGCGCTCCCGCCCCGCCGCGCGTGCTCCACTGTCCGGTCAGAGCGGACGGTAATCAAAACGCCCTGCCCGTCCGGCTCCGTGCTGATGGACGCCTGCGTATTGACAAAGTTATTGATGGAAAAATCCACGCCAATGCCGCTTGTCGCCTGCCTGGACGTAGAGATTTGCACGTAAGACACCGGGTACGCGCTGACATTGTAAAAGTTCTTCCCCGTGCCGTTCTTCGCGCCGGGGAATGACAAGTTCATGCGCGTGCCATACAAATTATTGCCGCTATCGGAGCGAAACTGCAAAATGCCGTCGGCGGCCACCCGGATTTGCACCCCGTTGGAAAGCGGCGTCACGGTGATTGCGCTGATGGTGGTGTACGACTGCGCGGCGGGATTGCCCTGACCCAGCGCAGGCCGAAGCGCGATCAGCATCAGCGCCACGAAGAGGGTAAAAAAGCGTATTGGCATGGTGCGTATCTTTTTTGGCATGGTGTGTATTTTTTTCTGGTCAGTGTCAGCTTTCGTTTAGCGTATTGCCTGCGCGTCTCCCCGGCGTTTTGCCCTTGTGCCCAGCGCCTGCCAACGACGGAACAATTCTGTCCGTCGTTGATATGCGCTGGAAACGCCTTGGCAATGCCTATGTAATGCGGCGAAAGGCTCCTAAACCCGCCGCGCGGTCACCAGCAAAACGAGACTGGTCTGCGCCCGGCTGCGGCGGCGCGAGCGGAACAAATCCCGCAGCAGCGGAATGCGCGCGAAAGGCGCAGGGCCTTGATCCGTCCGGTCCTCAAGGTCGGAATCCAGGCCGCCCAGCACAATTGTCTCGCCCGAACGCAGGCGCACCGACGACTGCGTTTCGCGGATGCCCACAGTCGGCAGGCCTGTTTTCTGCTCAATCGCATCTACCGTAGAAAGGCGCGGGTCTAAGTCCAGCGAAATGTCATCCTGCGCGCCGATGGTCGGGCGCACCGACAGCGAGTAGCCAATCTGAATGGGCAGGGCGGAAGGGATTTGCGCGCCGTAGCCGCCCTGCTGCTGAAGCACAGTCACATAGCGCGTCTGCCCCAGAAAAAACGTCCCCTGCGCGCCCGACGCGACCAGCAGAAAAGGCCGCGCGGTCAGGCGTGCCCGGCTTTGGGCCGCCAATGCCGACACCGCCGCCTGAAACTGCCGCGTTTGTCCCGCCTGAGACAGCACGGTAATCTGGCCCGCATCCGTGTTTATCCCTTCGCTTTCCCGGCCCAACGTCCGGGTCAAGCTCAGGGCATACTGGGCATCGGCAGACGATTGAAACTCATACGCGGAAACGTCCACGCGCACCTGCGGGCGAGGCAAGTCCAAGACGGCGAGGTCTCGCTCCATTTTGGCAATCACTTCCGGCGTGTTGGAAACCACCAGGGCATTGTTGGCGGCATCCACGCGCACCGAGGGCAGCAAAAAATCCGGCAGCAGAAGCCGGGCCTGGGCGGGCGCGAGAAAGCGCAGGGGCAGGCTGGCGGTCACGCCGGCGGCATCGCCTCGCCCAAAGGCCAGGCCCCCGCCTTCTTCCTGGGGGCGCGCAAACGCCGTCAGCCCGTATCCGACCCGCAGGGCATTGAGCAAATCGGCCAGTGTCGCATTGGGCAGAACCAAGGAGACATCGGTGTCTGCTGCCTCGGCTTGCACTGTCAGGGGCAGGTTCTGCACAGCCCCGGCGGCTTGGAGCAAATCGGCCAGCGGCGTGTGCAGGGCCGCAATCTGCATGCGCACTTCGCCCGTGCGCGACGGCGGCAAAGGCCGAAGCGTCAGCCGGTGCGCCTGCTGGGCGGGGGGCGAGCGATGAATGCCCAGCGCGTGCCGCACGTCTACGCGGTCGGTAACAACGGTAATCACCACCGAGCTGCGATCCTGTCCAGGCGCGACATTCACCTCCAGTGGGGCCAGGGCAGGCAGAAAGCCAGGGTTGTTGTTAAAGCTGCGCACAACAACAGGCACATAAAAGCGCACCTGCACATCCACGCGCGGCTGTATGGTATCATCGTCGGTGGGGGTCTGGAACTTGTCTGTGCCCAGGCCCACCACGGCAGAGTCAACCGGGTATGCGCCGATGTCCGTAAAGGCAGGCAGGCGCGCGCGGGCATTATACAGCCGAATGCGAAACGCCGTGACAGGGATGCGCCCCCCTGACGCATTGCGCAGCTCGGCGCGGTCCAGGCCAAACCGCACGGCCCCATCGGTGCGGATAGTGATTTGCACCGCATTGGGCAGGACGCGCTGCTCAATGCCCGTCACATTGTAAAAGCCGTTGGCAAGCTGCGCCGAGGCGGGCCGGCCTAGGAGCATCAGAAGCAGCGCGGCGAGCAGTGCGGGCAGGGTAGGGGGGCGCAGCGTCATCGGGACGGCGTTCCCTGGGGAGCAGCCTTTGGCTTCGCCGTGGTCGGTGCGGCACTGGCGGGAAGCGGGATGGCGCTTTCAGCGCTCAGGCCGGGCAGCCGCAGCGACGGTGGAATGGCTGGGTCTGGCGGACGCGGCGCGGGCGGCAGGGGGCGGTTCAGGTCTGAGTCCAGGAAGCGGGCCTTGAGCGCGCGCTCCTCGCCAGCGGGCAAATGGCCCGTGTTGGACAGAATACGGGGCGTGATAAACAGCACCAGCTCGGTTTGCGTGGTTTGCACGTTCTTGGTCTGGAACAGCAGAGGGCCAATCAAGGGAATATCGCCCAGGACTGGCACTTTGGTGCGCACATCGCGCGTTTCTTGCTGCACCAGGCCCCCAATCACAATAGTCTGGCCGTCCTTGACGCGGACGGTCGTTTGGGCGGTGCGCGTGCTTTTTTCAGGCAGGTGCGTGGCGGGGTCGGGGGCCGAAAGCGTGGACACTTCGGCGTTGACATCCACTAAAATCTGCCCCTGCCCGCCCGTGTACGGCGTGATGGCAAGGTTGACACCGGCATCAATATAGTTGCGGCTGCCGCCGGTTCCGGTATCAATGGGCGTGGCGACATAGCGCTGCTGGCCGACAAAGATGGACGCCTGCCGCCCAGAAACCGTGGCAATGCGGGGGTTGGCCCGCACGCGCGCCTGCCCGGTCTGCTGGAGTGCGCTGAGACGGGCGAAGAATTGGTTGGTAAGCGTCGTAATCGCGCCGCTGCTGTCCACTGTTGCGCCTGCGGCGTAGGAGATGGTGCCGGTGGCGGGGTCAATGCTTGGCCCCTCCCGCCCGTTGTGGTAGGTCAGCGACAGGCCGAACTGGTCCAGGCTGGTGTTGGTCAGCTCCACAAGCAAGAGGTCTACGACAATCTGCGATGCGGGAATATCAAACTGCCCGATGTCGTTGCGGAACTTTTCCAACACTTGCGTGGGGGCCGACAGCACGACGGCATTCTGCTCTGAGTTAACTTTGACATAGTCTTGCAGGAAGACCGGCAGGAGGTTGCGCGCGTTGTTGGCGTCCACATATTTGGTGGGAATGGTGCTGATGTCGGACAGCAGGTACGATGACGGCGAACGGGGGATGCCTTCCGAGATCATCGTGACGCCGTCCACGTCGGCGGTGGACAGGCCGTAGGCGCTGACAATGTCGCCGATAATCTGGCGGGCGGGCTTGTGCAGAATGTTGACTGTGATACGCCGCGAAATGGTGTCATCCACGACAAGGCGCAGGCCCGCCTTTTCGGCCAGCGCGGTCAGCAGTTCCTGGGCATCGGCGGACACGGCGAACACGGACAGGGCGGCATCGTCGCCGGTGATTTGATACGTGCCGCGCGCAGGCAGGGTCGTGGCGAGCGCCGGTGTGGGGCGCGGCGCGGCGGAAGCTGGGCTTGCAGGCACTCGCGGCGCGGCGGAAAGCCGGCTTGCGGGCACTCGCAGCGCGCCGGATGACCGTCCGGCGGCGCGCGGCGGCGCGGCCTGCTCTCGCGGGGGCGTGCCGAGAATGGAAAGGCCGGGGGTCTGGCCGAGCGGCGGCGCGGCGGGCCGAGACGGCGGGGCAGGGTTGGCCGGAACAGGCGCGGCGTCGGCGGGCGCGACCGGCACATCCGGCGGCACCAGCGGCGCAGGCACGGGCGTGACAGTCGCTGGTTCGGCGGGGCCAGTCGTCGGCGCGACCGGGACAACAACAGGGCCGGTGGCCGGCGCGGGCGGAGCAACAACAGGGCCGGTGGCTGGCGCAGGTGGGGCAACGGCTGGCCTCGAAGGGCGGGCGGCGGGCAGTGTTGGGCTGGCTGCCGGGAGGGCCTGTGCGGGCTGGGCAGGCGCGAAACCGGCGGCGCGGGCCGACAAGGCAGGGCCAAAGGCCGAAATCAGCAGGAGTATGGGAAAGTGAAAGCGTTTGGTGGTCAAGTTTGGGCCGTTCTTTGCGTCACTCAGCAATGGGGACGAAGCCGGGGCGGCTCAGCTTTGGGGAGCGCCCCCTTTATTATGGCGGCAGAAACGGCGAAACGCGGCAGTGCGGGCGAAAATAGGCAAAAAGGAGCGCGGGCGCGAGCCTGCCCCGCGTGCCAAGCGGAGCGCGCGGTGCGGACTGGCGATGTCCTTGTACTGCCTGCGCTTTGTCCCCGTGTTGCCTGCGCTTTGCCCCGGCGTGTTCTGGGCGTGTCAAGCCATAACCAACGACGGACGGTTTTGTTCCGTCGTTGGCACGGGCTGAAAAAGCGTTGGGAATGCCGGGGAAACGCGTTTGCAAAGCCAATAAGAGGCCCCCCCGCCCCAATTCTGGGGAGCCAGAAGGAACCTACCCCCGGCCCCTCCCGCCCGCCGTGTCCCTTCCAGGTCTTTACTCCGCTACGGAGGCTCTGCGACTAGGAGTGCCAGTGCAGAAGCGGGAAGGGAGTTGGAGAGGTTTTCTCTGCCCCCTCTCCGTTGCTGCACTAGCAGGCCCTGAGGGCGGGGGAGGCGTTATCTGGCTCCCCAAACTTGGGGCGGGGGGCCTCCTCAAGGCTTTTAGGCGGCTTGGGGGAGACGCTCGACAGCCGTGGCCGTCGGCAGCGAAGCCGCGTGGGTGACACAGTTGCGGCCTGCGGCTTTGGAGCGGTACAAGGCGCTGTCTGCGGCGGCAATCAAAGCCTCCGCATCGGCGGCGCTTGCATCCATGGTGCAGACCCCGATGCTGACGGTGACGGCGCGCAGCGGCCACGCATGGCTTTCCAGGGCGCGGCGGATACGCTCGGCGGCGACCAGTGCGCCGGAAGCATCGGTTTCCGGCAGGATGACGGCAAACTCTTCGCCGCCATAGCGGGCGGGCAGGTCGGTAATGCGCGCCTGGTCATGGAGCATGTGGCCGATGGTGCGCAGGATGCGGTCGCCGGCAAGGTGCCCAAAGGCATCGTTGTACTGCTTAAACTGGTCTACGTCCAGCATCAGCAGTGACAGCGGCGATCCGTAGCGGCGCGCGCGCACAAACTCAATGCCTAGGCGCTCGCCCAGGGCGCGGCGATTGCACAGGCCGGTCAGGCTGTCGGTGGCGGCCAGGGTGGCAAGCTGGGCATTGGCCTGCTCCAGTTGTTGGTTGGCGCGCTCCACTTCTTGTTTCTGGAACTCCAGCACGACATTGTAGTCGTGCATCTGCTGCTCGGCCTCGCGGCGCAGCAGTTCACCCCCGACCCACTGCGCCATCAGGCGCAGCAGGTCTTTGTCGCCGGTCGTGAAAGGGGCCGGGCGCGGCTGCTCGCCGGTAAAGCACAAGGTGCCGAAGGGCTGGTCGCCGACGCACACCTGCGTGCCGAGGTAAGCTTCCGGCTTCCACAGGTCGTAAGCGGGGTGGGAGGCCCAGGCCGAGCCGCCGATGTTTTCAATGCCCAGCGGCTCGCCGCTTTGCACGGCCTCATAGCAGAAGGTGTTTTGCAGGTCGCAGGTTTTTCCTGTGTAGTCTACGCCATCAGGGTTGTAATTTTGAATGATCTCAAAGCGCGTGCTGTCAATCTTTGCCAGCAGGCCCTTTTCCAGGCCAAACTGGGCGCAGCCCATGCGCATCAGCCGGTTTATCTTCTGTTCAAACGACAGGTCGGCATCCGAAGTCACCTCGTAAAGATGGCGCAGGCGCTCCTCGCCCTGCCGCAAAGCTTCCTCGGCTAGGTGCCGGTCGGTCACGTCAAACGCGGTGCCAATAATGCCTTCCAGGCCTTCGGCGCCGAGCAGCGGGAGGCATTGGTTTTCCCAGATATGCCCGGCCACCTCAGACACATACGAGACAGCTTCGCCTGCCAGCGCCCGGCGCACATGGGTTTCAATCACGGCATTGTCGCCGATAAACTCAAACAAAGACTGCCCGACAACCTGCCCCGGGGCAAGCCCCAATAGTTCCAGCCCCCGGCCCTCCGAAGTCGTAAAGATGCCCTCGGCATCCAGGCTGAACAAGATCATGGGGGCGTTGCCGACCACGGTGCGCAGGCGTTCCTGAGCGATGCGCAGGGCATCCGCATCGGCCTTTTGCGCGGTGATGTCGCGGAACGTGGACACGGCGGCATAGGGGATGGTTTCGTCCGCATGAAACAGCGGGGCCGCGCTGACCGACAGCCACAGCCGCGCGTGGCCCGGCTTGTCCAGCCCAAGCGCAACAGCGGACTGCGGCAGCCCGGTGCGCAGGGCACGGCGGCTGGGATGGTCATCGCGCTCAAAGGGCGTGCCGTCTTCATGGGCAGCGCTCCACTGCTTGCGCATGACTGCCTGCCCCACCATCTCCTCGTGCGACATGCCCATGATCTCTGCGGCGCATTTGTTCGCCATCAGCACTTTGCCGTCGGCATCCTGGACGAGAAAGCCTTCCTGCATTGCGCCAATCGCTGACCGAAAGAGCGTTTCCGCTTCCAACAGCGCGTTCTCGGCGGTCTTGCGGCTGCTGATGTCGCGGGCTATCGTAAACCAGGCATCCAGGCCGCCTTGGGGCGCGCGATGGGCGAGCACAAGCTGAGACATCGGCACCGCGCCGCGCGTCGGATGAAGCAAAGCGGTTTCCCCTTCCCAGCTTCCGTGCGCCAGAGCTGCGGGGCGCGCTTCCTGCTTCATCTTTTCCTGCGACCAGGGCGCGTGCGTGTTCATGGAAAGAATGCGGGGCAGAGGGCCAGCCGCCGGCAGGCCCAGAAACCGGCGGAACGCATGATTATAATACAGCACGTTCCCTTTGGGATCGCTCATGGCAATCATATCCGGCGCGGAGTCCAAGATCGCGCTCAGGCGACGCTGTATTCCCTCCGCCCGGCGCAGCGAGCGCAGAAGGACAAGGCTGCCCAGCCCGGACAAAGCCAGCCCGAGCGTGCCGACAAACAGCAGCCGCGAGGCCTGCTGCGCCTGGGTCTGCGCCTGGGCTTCAATATGCTTTGCGAGCCTATCGGCGGCATTGCGCATCGCGAGAGCCGTGGGCCAGCCCGCGTACCCGTGGGCCTGAAAGTCGGCATCAAAGCGTGCCCACGCAGGGTCAGTGGCGGCGACATCGGCGGGGTAGCGCTTGCGTAAAGCGTCTCGGATAGCGCGCATCGTGCCCCGCTGCCGGGCGCGGTCGGCGAGAGGAATATGCGCGTCGCGCTGCCCGGCCCCGTACAGCCACAAGCTCCGGTCCCGCAGCGAGCCGCTGATGCTGACATCCGCAAACTGGGTTGCGGCCTGGGCTTCTTCGCGGTGCACATACAGCAGCATCAGCATGGGCAGCAAGGTCAGCATCAGCATGAAAACAGGCAGGGACAACCGGGCGCGCCTGGCTTGATTGCGCACCGCGCGCGGCGTCCGCGTGCCCGGTTGGGGAAACAGCATCAGCCTCAAACTACAAATAAAACTATCAAACAAACGGCTGCCAGGGAATGTTGGCATCGTGTCATCTCCCAATAGAAACATGTGACAGAAAAATACGTGACAGCTTGTTATCGGTAGAAATAGGGGCAAAGAAAAGCCCCGCTCCCAGTCTTTGCTGACTGGAGCAGGGCAAACAAGCAATTCTACTGGAAGGTTACCAAATAGAAACGAAGGCTACCAAATAGAAACGAAGGCTACCAAATAGAAACGAAGGCTACCAAATAGAAACGAAGGCTACCAAATAGAAACGAAGGCTACCAAATAGAAACCTGGCCCGAAGCTGCGGCGGAAGCGGGCGGCGGGCAGCCGAACGCCTGCCCAAACTCGGGCAGGTTGGAGATTGGCCCCAGCACGCGAAAGCGGGCGGGAGAGTGCGGGTCGGTGACCAGGCCCGCCCGCAAAAGCTCAGGGCGGATGTTTTCATGCCAGCTCTGCGCATACGATAAGAAGAAACGCTGCTCCGGTGTCAGGCCATCAATCAGTGGCGGACGCGGCTTGCCCTGCATGGACTTCTCAAAGGCAAGGTAGGCAATCTTCAGGCCGCCAAGGTCTGCAATGTTTTCGCCCAATGTCAAGCGGCCGTTGATGTGCGTACCTTCCAAGGGAGCGTAGGCGCTGAACTGAGCGGCGATGCCGTCGGCGCGCTGCTTGAAGCGAGCGGCATCTGCGGGCGTCCACCAGTTGTGCAGATTGCCCTGGCCGTCAAACTGCCGCCCTTGGTCGTCAAAGCCATGCGTCATCTCGTGCCCAATCACCATGCCGATAGCGCCATAGTTAACGGCATCATCGGCCTGTGCATTAAAGAACGGGGGCTGCAAAATACCTGCCGGGAAGTTGATGTCGTTCATCTGCGGGTTGTAGTAGGCATTGACGGTGGGCGGCGTCATGCCCCACTCGCCCCGGTCTACGGGCTTGCCGACCTTGTTGAGTTCCCGCTGAAACTCAAACTCATCCGCGCGCATGGCGTTGACCACATACGACGGGCTGCTGACGTTCAGCTTGGAATAATCGCGCCAATAGTCGGGATAGCCAATCTTAATCGCCATCTTATCCAGTTTGGCAATTGCCTTCTGCCGCGTGACTGCACTCATCCAGGGAAGAGTTTGCAGGTCGCCCCGGAGGGCCGCCTTGAGGTTCTGCACCAGGGCCAGGGCGCGCGCTTTGGCAGCGGGCGTGAATGTCTGGGCGACATACAAGCGCCCTAGGTCAAAGCCCACCGCGCTGTTGGTCGCGGCCAGCACGCGCTTCCAGCGCGGCTGAAGCTGCTTGGCCCCGCTGAGTGTCTGCACATAAGCAAAGCGGGCATTGACAAACGGCGTGCTTAAACGCGGCGCTTCCTGGGCAAGAAGGTGCCAGCGCAGGTACGTTTTCCAGTCAGCCAGGGGCGTGGAACGTATCTCCGCGCCCAGCGTGCGGAAGAACGGCGGCTCGCCGACATTGATGCCGCCGGGCTGCGCCACGCCTACACTGGCAAAGTAAAGAGGCCAGTCTACATTAGGGGCGACCGTGCTCAGCGAAGCCAAAGTCATCTTGTGGTAGGTGGCCTGCGGGTCGCGCTCCTGCACATTGGTGAAAGATGCCCGTGCCAGCCGCGTTTCCAGGGCCAGTACAGTCTGCGCGTGCTGGGCGGCCACGGCGGGCGCATCGCCGGTCAGCGCGAACGCTTTGGTCATGTAGGCGACATAGGCAGCGCGCACAGCCAGCGTGGGCTTGTCTGTCTTAAGATAATAGTCACGGTCGGGCATGCCCAATCCGCCTTGGCCGATTTGGACAATCTGCTGCGTGCTGCGCTTTTGGTCCTGCCCCACGCCCAGCCCAAAGCCTGCGTCAATCTGCAAACGCTGCAAGTGCGCCATTTCGCGCAAGAGGGACGGCTGGTCATGGACCGCATTGATGGCGGCAATCTCGGGCGCGAGCGGCTTTGCGCCCTCGGCTTCAATGCGCGCTTCATCCATGCCGGAACGATAAAAGAAGCCGACTTTGCCCGCCGCGCTGGCCGGAGAGGCGGATTTGTCGGCTGCCGCCGACTGGGCAATGGCGTGCAGCACTGCCAGGTTGCGGTCTTGGATGATGTTGAATGTGCCCCATGACGACTGGTCGGGCGGAATAGGAGTAGACGCCAGCCACTTGCCGTTAGCGTATTGATAGAAGTCTGTGCAGGGCTTGATGCTGGTGTCTATGCTGGACAGGCCTATGAACGGCCCCGCACTTGGAGCCGGGGATGTCGCGGCAGGCGGCAGAACTGCGGGCACAGGGGCAGGCGGCTTTTGAGCCTGGCTGCCCGGAGCGAGCAGCAGAACGCCCAGCGCTGATGCCGCGAGGGGTTTGGCTTTGCGAATGGTCATGCAGGTTCCTTACTGACTGGGGAAAACGACTTCCCTATTATAGCACAACAGCCCCCGAGGAGCGGACATTGGCAGGAGTCTGTGGAACGCTAACATTGGGTTACAAACTTCAGTTTTGTGCGGGATAAGCTGGCATAATTAGTAAATGTGTTGTAAAATAGCATAATTCCCGAACTGGTGTTTTATCCCAGAAAGCGCACTGCCCCATGCCCGATCTGCCGCTGGGCGCTCCTTTCCCCATATCTCTCTCGCCTGCGCCGCCCCCTGCCGCCTTGCTGGACCAGGTCAGTGACGCCATGCTTCTCCTTGGCCCCGACCTATGCTGCACGTTTGCTAACGCCCGCGCTGCCACGTTGTTCCGGCGAACGCCTGCCCAGATGGATGGCTGCCCCCTGGCTGAGCTGCTGCCCAGCGAAAAGGGAGGCGCGTTTTATCAAGGCTGCCTGGACACGCTTGCCGGCAGACCGCCCTCTGCCCCCGATTTCCGCGTGCTTGTTTCTTTCCAGCCCCTCGCGGCGCGTGTTGCACCCTCGTCGCCGGGCCTCGCTTTGTTCTTTGCCGACTTGAGCGCCCAAACGCAGGCCGAAGAAGCGCTGCGGCGCAGCGAGCAGCGCTACCAATCGCTGGCAGACGCCACCGCTCAAATTACATGGCATATCCCCGCCGACGGGCGCGGCGTGGCCGATGATGCTTCCTGGCGGGCGTTTACCGGCCAATCTGCGGGACAATTGCGCGGGGAAAACTGGCTGGATGCCGTCCATCCCGACGACCGCGCCCTGGTGCAGGACGCCTGGCGGAACGCCCTGACGCGTGGGGAAACATGCATTGCGCAGTTTCGCCTGCGCCGCTATGATGGCGTTTACCGAGACATCTTAGAGCGGGGCGTGCCTTTGCGAGACAGCGAGGGTGCCATTACCGAATGGGTTGGCATCAGCATTGACATGACCGACCAGCGCCAGGCGGAGCGTGCGCTGGAAACGCTGACGGCCCTGCAAAGCGCCATCTTGGGCAGTGCCGACCACTCCATTATCAGCGCGGACACCGATGGAATTATCCGCACGTTCAACCCTGCCGCCGAATTGATGCTCGGCTACAGCGCCTCGGAAGTGATTGGGCGCATGACGCCGGAACAATTGCACGACCCCGACGAAGTGGCCCGGCGCGCACGGGAAATGTCGCGCAAAGTAGGCCGCCCCATCCGGCCCGGCTTTGAGCTGTTTTCCCTCGCTACCGCCCGCAGCATCCCGCACGAGCGCGAATGGACTTATGTGCGCAAAGACGGCACGCGCGTTCCTGTCTCCCTATCCGTGACCCCGCTGCGCGACGCCGAAGGCATCGTGACCGGCTCGCTGGGCATCGCCCAGAATATCACCGAGCGCAAGAAGCTGGAAGATGAGCGTGAGCGCCTGCTCGCCGAGGCCCTTGACCGCGCCGACCGCGATCCGCTGACAGACTTGTACAATCATCGCGCGTTCCACGAAACATTGGAGCGCGAAACCCTGCGCGCCCATGCCGACGGCACGCCCCTTGCGGTCGCCATGCTGGACATGGACAACTTCAAGTTTTTCAACACGGTCTATGGACACCTGGCCGGCGACCAGGTGCTGCGCCAGGTCGCCCAGACCCTGCGCGAACACAGCCGGGTGGGGGATACGCCCGCGCGCTTTGGCGGCGATGAGTTTGCCCTGGTTCTGCCGGGCCTGGAGCGCATCCATGCCGAGCAATTGGCCGACACGCTGCGCGAGCGCATGGCGCGCACGCTGTTTCAGCCGCCCGGCAGCGATGCGCCCGTGCCGCTCTCGCTTTCCATCGGCGTCGCCGTCATCCCCCAGGAAGCGCCGACCGCCCTGGATGCCGTGCGGCTGGCCGATCAGCGCCTGCGCGAAACCAAAGCCGGCACGCGCGAAACTCTGCCCGAAACCGAGCGCCTCGCCGCAGGACTGATGCAGTCTCGCCAGGACTTTGACATGCTTTTGGGGCTGGTGACAGCGGTGGACAACAAAGACCGCTATGCCCGCCGCCATTCCGAAGACGTTCTTTTGGTCTGCTTGGCGCTTGCGCACAAACTCGGCGTCAGTGCGGAAGACCGGCAGGCTTTGGCGACAGCGGCCCTGCTGCACGACATCGGCAATGTCGGCGTCCCCGATACCATCCTGCGCAAGCCCGGCCCGCTGACCGACGATGAATGGGCGGCTGTGCGCCGCCACCCGACGATGGGAGCCTTGATTGTGGGGGCCGTGACCGGCTTTGAAAACGTGCAGGACATTATCCGCCAGCACCACGAGCGCCCGGACGGCAAAGGCTATCCGTGGGGCCTGACCCGTGATGAGCTTTCGCTGCCGTCCTGTATCCTGGCCGTTGCCAACGCCTACTGCGCCCTGACTTCCGACCGCCCGTTCCGCGCCGCCCTGTCCGTGCCGGAAGCCCGCCGCATTTTGCGAGACGGCAGCGGCTCGGTGTGGTGCCGTGAGTGTGTTTCCGCTCTGTTGGCGGACGTGGAAGACGAACCTGCCCTCGTGTGAGCGTTCTTCCCCCGTTTTTGCAAGCTCTTGCCAGCAGTGTTTTTGTGGCTTACCAAGCCCGTACCAACGACGGACGAAATTGTTCCGTCGTTGGTACGCGCTGGAAACGCCTTTGCATCACCTATAAAAGCCCTACGGCGCGTACTCAAGAATCACAAACGAGCCAGGCACATACACGCGGCGGCGCGGCTGGGCCGGGTCGGACTTGGCGGCATCGGTCGTGGCGGTCACCAGGAACAGGTGGCGGGTTTTGGTGTCCACCGTCATGGTGCGCGCGCCGCGCTGGGTGGGAATGGTGCCCAGAACGACAAACGCGCCCGGCGTCTGCTCATGCACGACGGTCAGGGTTCCATCTTCGCCATTGGAGCTGAAGGCGTTGCGGGTGCCAGGGTCAAAGCCGGCAGCGTCGGGGCCGCTGCCGATAGCGGGGGTGGCGACAATTTGGCCCGTGTCGGTGTTCATCACTACCATCTTGTTGTTATCACAGACTGAAAAAAGGCGGCGGTTCTTGGCATCCAGGGCCAGGCCGCTGGGGCTGGTGCCGGGCGCGAGGGGCCAGGTGTGCAACACGGCCAGCTTTTTGGTATCCACCTCCACCATCTCGCTTTTGTCTTCTAAGTTGACATACATATGGCCCTGGCCGTCGGTGACAGCGTACTCGGGGCGGCCACCCAGGGCGACCGTGCCGACCACTTTCTGCGTTGCCATGTCAATCGCAGTGCTGTCGTTGCTGCCGCCGTTCAGCGTAAACACGCGCCGGGACGCCGTGTCGGCCACAATGGTATCGGGTTGCTGTCCGACGGGGATTGAGGCTGTCTGCTTCAGAGTTTGGGTGCTAAACACAACAGCGCTGTTGGCGCGGCCATCGCTGATAAACCCATATTTGCCGTCCGCGCTCAGGGCGACGCCATGAATGCCTTGCAGCGAGGAGATGTCGCCGACAAGCCTGCCGGTTTGCGTATCCAGCACCTGAACATGGGTGCCGCGCGTGATGTAAAGCCGGTGGCTTGCGCTGTCGGCATAGATGTAGTCCCAGCCTGAAGTGCCGGGCACGCTGATTTTGCGCACGAGGTGATAAGGGGACGCGGCGGGCGCGGCCAAGCTCCAAGCGGGAAGAACGGCAGCGGCAAGCGCGGCTGCGGTGCAAAAGAAAGGGGTGGTTTTCATGCGCCCATTGTACCGTATCATGGGGAACATTAGGGCGAAGGGAACATTGGGGCAAAAGGTCAGTGGCGGCGGGCGGCGCGCACATCACGCAGCACATCCGGCAGCACGAGCACAAGGGGCTTCATAATGCAGGCCAGCATTTCGGGGTTAGGGCCGGGCAGGTTAATCAGCAGGGTGCGCCGCCGCATGCCCGCGACTGCGCGGGACAGCACGGCCTCGGGACAGGGCACGCCATAGGAGGCATGGCGCACAAACGCCGCGATCTGCGGCAGCGGACGGGTCAAAACTGACTGGGTGGCTTCAGGCATGACATCGCCCGCCCCCAGGCTGCACCCGGCGACGGTGAGTATCAAATCGCAGCGGGACGGCACATGGGGGGCATCGCACCACTCGCGCAGCAGTTTTTGCAGGGCCGCGCGATTGGGGCGAATGACCAGGGGACGGTGAATAAAAAACGTGTCTTCCGCCTCGTCATTGGGAATAAGCCAGTGCTGCACTTCCGCGCACCCGGTTTCTTCCCAGGTGCGCACGCCCAGCTCATTGAAGCGTCCTCGGCGCTGCGACAGCCCTAAAATGCCAACCCGAATAAGTTCCGCCATGACGAAAACTGCGCTGCCTTTGCGGAGGTGTAAGAAAGAAACTCAGTGTAACTCAGCGGTGAAGCTCGGCGGCTTCCAGTTCCGCTTCGGAGATGTCAAAGTTCGCATAGACTTTCTGCACGTCGTCATGGTCTTCCAGCAAGTCCATCAGGCGCAGCACCTGCCCGACTTCCTTGCCGGCCACGGCCACAGTGGTGTGGGGGATCATGGTCTGCTCGCTGGAGGCCACAGGGATGTGCGCCGCTTCCAGGGCGGTGAGCACAGCGTTCAAATCGCCCGGCTCGGTTGTAATCTCATAGCCGCCATCGCCGGATGGCTGCACGTCTTCGGCTCCGCCCTCAATGGCGGCTTCGGTGACGGCGTCTTCGCTTGCCGCCCCCGGCCCGATTTCCAGCACGCCCTTCGGGGCAAACAGGTAGCCGACACTGCCCGACTCCGCGAGCCGCCCGCCGGTTTTATTAAACGCTGCCCGCACGTCCGCGACTGTGCGCTGCTTGTTGTCTGTCAGGCACGAGACCATGACTGCCACGCCGCCCGGCGCGTAGCCTTCGTAGGTCAGGTCTTCATAGGTCGCGCCTTCAATCTCGCCCGTGCCTCGCTGTATCGCACGTTTGATGTTGTCCTGCGGCATGGACGCCTCGCGCGCGCGCT
>JAABUQ010002922.1_pt1 | contig 32536 bp, 27 predicted proteins | sample 5560001 | NCBI WGS metagenome assembly JAABUQ01 (sample SAMN10711888, study PRJNA513371) | rock metagenome | isolation source: Antarctica rocks | place: Antarctica: Victoria Land, Finger Mt nord | collected 2015-12-18 | reverse complement strand
TCGAGCTACATGCGAGACCGACATCCCGGGCCGGTTCGACTCCTCAACGAGCCGCATTTTCTGTTCCACCGTGAACCGCCGGCGGCGCTCCACGCTCGTAATGACGTGAACTCTATCTTGCGACATAAGTCATAAACATAGGCGTATGCCTATGCCCTCAGGTTATGCCGCGTGTCCGGTCCAAATGGGGGCTCCTCCACGCACCGCTGAGCGACACCGCGCCGGGAGGAGCGACTGCGCCGACCGGAGCGAGGGCGGCGAGCGACGCTGCCCCGCCACCGCCGGAGCAGGCGGAGACGAGTGGCATCGCAAGCGCCGCGATAAGAAAGGTTGACAAGCTACGCAACAACATATAGCGTCCGTCGGGCTTGTTTCGGCTTGCCGCGATAGAATTGTGTGCCTTGTGTTAAGCGTCATCACGCAGCACGATTGCGGTGATGCTTCGCACAATGTTTTTAAGCAATAAACTATTAAGTGCCCGGTCGCGCACACGTGCGCTTCCGAACGTGCGGCCCGCGTGAGAGGTTCGTCCCCTCGCGACGGTCCGGGAAGTCGCGCAAGTGTTGCAGAACATACCGCGTCGATGGTGAGCTCTCAACAGACGGTCGAATCCACCCAGACGGCGACCGTCGTGATCCTCGATTTCGGAGCGCAGTACAGTCAACTGATCGCACGACGCGTGCGAGAGGCCGACGTGTACTCGGAAATTTTGCCGCACGATGCGCCGTGGAGCGCGATAGCGGCACGCGATCCCGCCGCCATCATCCTCACCGGCGGTCCCCAGAGTACCCTAGAAGATGATGCGCTCGGCGTCGACCCGTGCGTCTTTGGCTCCGGCATTCCGGTCCTGGGCATCTGCTACGGCATGCAGCTCATGGCGCGCGATCTCGGCGGATCGCTCGTGCGCTCGCGGCATCGCGAATTCGGCGCCGCGACGCTCGAACTGCTGACGCCCTCGCCGCTGTTCGCCCGCGTGCCGCCGACCAGTCGCGCCTGGATGTCGCACGGCGATACGGTCCTGGCACCGCCGCCGGGCTTCGCGACGCTCGCACGCACCGCGCACTGCGACATCGCGGCGATGGGCGATAGCGAGCGCAAGCTGTACGGCGTGCAGTTCCATCCCGAAGTGGTTCATACCGATGCCGGCAAAGACGTCATTGCGAATTTCTTGCATGGCGTGGCCGGTATCGCTCCCGCGTGGAAAATGGAGTCGTTCGTCGACGCAACGATCGCGCGTCTGCGCGCGCAGATCGGTGAGGGACGGCTCATTTGCGCGCTTTCGGGCGGGGTCGATTCTGCGGTCGCGGCGACGCTCGTGGCGCGCGCCGTCGGCAGGCAACTCACGTGCATCTTCGTCGATACCGGTCTGCTGCGTGCCGATGAGGGCGACGCCGTGGTCGCGGCTTTTCACGACGTGCTGCACCTCGAGGTCGTGCGGGTCGACGCGCGCGAGCGATTCTTCGCGCAGCTCGCGGGCGTGACCGATCCGGAAATAAAGCGCATTCGCGTCGGCCATGAGTTCATCGCCATCTTTGAAGAAGAAGCGAAGAAGCTCCCTGACGTGCGCTATCTCGTGCAGGGCACGCTCTATCCCGACGTCATCGAATCCAAGACCCCCGGCAGCAAAGCCGGTCACAAGATCAAATCGCACCACAACGTCGGCGGATTGCCCGACATCATGGCCCTGACGCTGGTCGAACCGCTGCGAGCGCTCTTCAAAGACGAGGTGCGCGCCGTCGGTCGGGTCTTGGGATTGCCCGCCGCAATCGTCGAGCGGCAGCCTTTCCCCGGCCCGGGCCTCGCAGTGCGCGTGCTCGGCGAAGTAACGCCCGAGCGCGTTCGGAGCCTGCGCGCGGCCGATGCGATCGTCACGGGCGAAATCGAAGCGGCGGCGCTCGATCCCAAACCGTGGCAGTACTTCGCGGTGCTGACGCCGCTGCAAAGCGTCGGCGTCATGGGCGACGGTCGCACCTATGCGAACCTGGTCGCCATCCGCGCGATTACGAGCGAGGACGGCATGACCGCCGATTGGGCCCGGCTTCCGCATGATGTGCTCGAACGCATGAGCACGCGCATCGTCAACGAGGTTCCCGGCGTCAATCGCGTCGCTTATGACGTCACGTCGAAACCGCCCGCGACCGTGGAGTGGGAGTAGCCCGAGGATGCGCATCCTCGTCGTCGGCAACGGTGCGCGGGAAGACGCGCTCTCGTGGCGCCTCGCGCAGTCGCCATCCTGCGAGGCGATCTTCGCGGCGCCCGGTAACGCCGGGACGGCGACGCGCGGTCAGAATTGGCCGATCTCCGCAACCGACGGAAAGGCGCTCGTTGCGCGCGCGCGTGACGAACGTATCGATCTCGTCGTGCTCGGCCCCGAAACGGCCATCGCGGCGGGCGTCGGGGATCGCATGCGCGAGGCGAAGATTGCCACCTTCGGGCCCGGGCGGGCCGTCGGGCGGCTCGAGTCCAGTAAAATCTACTCCAAGCGATTCATGGAACGTCATGGCATCGCGACTGCGAAGGCTCGCGTGGTGCACTCGCTCGCAACCGCAGAAAAAACGCTGAAGGAGTGGCGCGGCGGATGCGTCGTCAAAGCCGACGGCCTGGCCGCAGGCAAGGGTGTCGTTGTCACGCCTGACGCGGCCAGCGCGCTCGCGGTGCTCCGCGAATGGTACGGGACTGCGGGTGTCCCCGGCGGCGGCAGCGACGTGTTGCTCGAAGAGCGGCTGGAGGGCCGGGAGGTCAGCGTCTTTGCCATCGGCGACGGCAAACGGTTCGTGCCGGTGGGCGCTGCGTGCGACTACAAGCGCGCCGGCGACGGCGACACGGGCCCCAACACCGGCGGCATGGGTGCGTATTCGCCGCCGGGCGGATTCCCGGGCGACTTGCTGGACGTCGTGCGCGAACGGATCCTCGAGCGCGTCGCACGCGGACTCGCCGCCGACGGCGAGCGCTATGTCGGCGTGCTGTATTGCGGTCTGATGCTCACGGCCAACGGGCCCTATGTGATCGAGTTCAACGTGCGCTTCGGCGACCCTGAGACGCAGGTACTGGTGCCGCGCGTGCGCGGCGATTTCGCACGGCTGCTCAAGAGCGCGGCGGACGGCGCATTAGACGAGACGGCGGCGCACTTCGACGGCAGCGCCTGCGTCGGCGTGGTGCTCGCGACGGCCGACTATCCGCGCAGCAGCACGCCGCTAAGGGATCTGAGCCCCGACGTCGCCCTTTCCGGCGATCGGGTCGCATTTTGGGGAGCTTCGACCTTGCGCGACGGCGTGGTCGACGCCGGCGGCGGGCGCGTGCTTACCGTTAGCGCCCTCGGGCCCGATGTGGCGTCGGCGCGCGCGAACGCCTATGCGGCGGTCGACGAGCTCGCGCATCGCATCGGAAACGGCGTCTCGCTGAGCTACCGCAGCGACATTGCGGAACGTTCGCCCTAGCATCTGTTTAACGCGCGCCGAAGTGGTTACATCAGTCGCATGCGTTTTTACAGTCCGTCGCTCGCGACCCTCGCGCTTGCCGCACTGGCGAGCGGAACGGCGTCCGCTAAGCCGCTCGACTCGGGAGTCCTATCGGCGCTCTCGACCATCCAGCGCAATGCGGATGCCGTCGCGCAAGGCCGCGTGGCCGGCACCGCCGTCCAGGGGCCCGCGCGCGAAATCGCGCTTGCGTGGGGACGGATAGAGCCCGCGCTGCTGCGCAACGGTGACGTGCTCGTCGAAACCAAGATGGCCAACGCCAGCATCGCAGCCTTCGAGTCCGACTGGCAGCGCGCGAAGAATCTGCGCGCCGAGGCGAGCGAGGTGCGTTCCCGCATCGCGGACCTGGTGGCCGCCGCCAAAAGCTAGCGGTCGAAACTCCGCTCCCGCGAGAGGGGTAGTGGGAGTCGTATGTACGGACAACAGCAGTCGCGTTTAGGTGCGCCCGCCGTCTCGACGGCTCCCCTGTTGGGTCAAGTCCTCGGAATCACCGGCGCGGGATTCCTCGTTACTGCCGTGACGAGCTATCTCACGCAGGGTTTTCCGTTTGGCGCTTCCCTGATTGCAATGTTGGTCGGCTTTGGATTCCTCATCGGTATTTCTGCGACTCGCAGCAATCCGGGCCTCTCGATGTTGATGTTCTACGCCTTCACGGCGTGCGAAGGGATCGGTATCGGGCCCGTTATCGGGAACTACGTCCGCATCGACGGATCGGGCGTCGTGGTGGACGCCGCTGCGACGACGGGCTTGGGCATGTTCGTTTTGGGGGGACTCGTCTACCTGACGAGCTTCGATTACCGGCGGCTTTCCGGTATCGCGTTCGGGGCGCTCGTCGGGTTGATCGTCGTCGGCCTCATCTCGGCTTTCACGCACTTCTTACATCCCGGCTTCTATGCATGGGCCACGCTCGCGGTCTTCACGCTGCTCGTGCTCGTCGATTTCGGGCGGATCCGTGCGGGCGGTGCGGGAGCATCGGCAATCGATCTGGCGACCTCCATTTACCTCGACTCGATCAACATTTTCTTGGCGCTCCTGTCGATCTTCGGCGGTCGAAGCCGGGATGACTGAGAGCCTCGCCGTCGTAAGATCGCGCTAAATGGCAAGGTCCTACGACGCCGAGGCCCCGATGCCGGCCGGCGACTCTCTCCACGAAGCGTGCGGGGTCGTCGGAATTTATGCGCCGGGCAACGAGGTCGCTCGTCACGCGTATTTCGGCCTCTATGCGCTGCAGCATCGCGGCCAAGAATCGGCCGGCATCGCGGTCTCCGACGGGGCGACGATCGTGTGCCATCGCGAAATGGGACTCATCTCGAGCATTTTCGACGAAGAGATCCTCGGGAAGTTGACCGGCTACATCGCGGTCGGCCACACGCGCTACTCGACGACCGGATCGTCCGTCGTCGTCAACGCGCAGCCGCTGCTGGAACGCACCGACTTCGGCGAAGTCACCCTGTCGCACAACGGCAACCTCACCAATACCGACGCGTTGCGCGCGACGCTCAAAGCCGCGACGGTGCTGCAGGCGACGTCCGATTCCGAGGTGCTCGCGAAGGCGATCGTGCAAGCGCCGGGCGACGATATGACCGCGCGCATCCGGCACGTCATGACCCGTGCCGAGGGCGCGTATTCGATTGTGATGTCGACGGAAAAAGCGCTCTATGCGTTTCGCGACCCGTGGGGCGTCCGGCCGCTGTGCTACGGCCGCTTCCCCGGCGGCGGATACATGTTCGCTTCCGAATCGTGTGCGCTTGCGACCGTCGGCGCCCAGTACATCCGCGAGCTCGACCCGGGCGAAATCATGTGGGTCGATCAGGCCGGCCTGCACTACGACAAGCCCGCGCAAGCCAAGCCGCAAGCGCTGTGCATGTTCGAATACATCTACTTCGCGCGGCCCGATTCGGTGCTCAGCGGCAAGTCGATCTACATGGCCCGCATGCAGATGGGCCGCGAGCTCGCGCGCGAGCATCCCGTCGATGCCGACGTCGTGATGGCCATTCCCGACAGCGCCATTCCCGGCGGCATCGGCTACGCGCAGGAAGCCAAACTCCCGTACGTGGAGGGGCTCATCAAAAACCGCTACATCGGACGCACGTTCATCAGCCCCGATCAGAAAATGCGCGCCCGCGGCGTGCAGCTCAAATTTAATCCCATCGTGGAAATGCTGGCGAATCAACGCGTCGTCGTGGTCGACGACTCGATCGTGCGCGGCACGACGACTCCGCGCATCGTCAAACTTCTGCGCGATGCGGGCGCACGCGAGGTTCACGTGCGCATCACCTCGCCGCCGATCGTTCACCCGTGCTATCTCGGCGTCGACATGGCGACCCACGAAGAACTCATTGCCGCCAATTTTACCGTCGAGGAGATTTGCGAGAAGATCGGCGCAGATTCGCTCGGATATTTGAGTAAAGAGGGCCTGCTCTCGGCGATCGCGCGCAAGCGCGGTCAGATGTGCATGGGTTGCCTGACCGGCGAATATCCCGAGACCTACAGCGGGCCGGCCGTGTACGCCGGCGCTGCGGCGCGCTAGGCGCAGGCGCCAGGGCGAGGCGATGGACGACAACGAGGACTATTACCTCGAGGACGGCCGCGTCGTCTTTACCGCCGCCTATCATCGCAGACGTGGAACGTGCTGCGGGAATCGCTGCCGGCACTGTCCCTTCGACCACGCGAACGTCCCGCCTGAGTTCGCTGTAGGAAAGTTCCCTTTCCGGGAAAAGGAGATGAGATGACACGCTTTCGCACTCGCCTGCTTTCTCTGGTTACGGTCGCTTGTGCCGCATCGCTCGTGCTCGCGCCCGCGCAGACATCGGCGCAGTCGGGCGCGGGAACCTTTGCGTTCCTCCCGCTCGTGGCCGGCGATACCGGCATGCCGTATCAGGTTTTCCCCACGCCGAGCGAGCGTGCGGAACTGGGGCGGTCGATCGTCGCGCAGGTTCAGGCCAATAACGGCGGCACGCCGGTCCCCGACGCCCGCGTCGCTAGCGTGCTCGCGCACGCCGGTATCGACCAGAATACCGCCTACCACGCGTGCGAAGACGCCGTGTGCGCCCGCAAAGTCGGTCGCGCGCTGCACGCCGATACGGTCATCTTCGGTTCTGTTACCCGTGCGCTCGCGATGATTTGGGGTTCGCAGGTGTCACTCGTCGACGTGGCTACCGGCCGGGTCCAGGGTCCGTACGAGCTCGGCTACAAAGGCGATTTCATTACGCTCGAAACCGGCGTCGGCACGCTCGCGCAGGTCGTTTCCAACCGGCTCATCGCCGATGCCGCCGAGCGCCGGCATGCCCGGACGATGGCGCACCGCTAAGGAACCGAGCGCGACTACAGCCCACGCACGCGGTAGTCGCAGCCGTTACACGGCGGCGGTTGCCGTCGCACCGTTACGCGCGTGGGCCGAAGCCGGGGCCGGTTGCAGCGCGAGATCTTCGGCCAAGGCGACGAAGGCGCGGACGGGATAGCCGGTCGGGCCCTTTGCAAGCGATGCCGTTTCGCTCTCCGTGTACGCGGTGCCGGCGATGTCGAGGTGAATCCAGGGCGTTTCTCCGACGAACGCCTTGAGAAACGCCGCCGCGGTCAGGCTGCCTGCCGCGCGGCCGGTAGAATTCCGCAGGTCGGCGATCTCGCTCTTGACCGTCGCGGAAAATTCGTCGTAGAGCGGCAGAGGCCAATACTTTTCTGTCGTCGTTTTCGCGACCTCGAGGAAACGGTCGCGAAACGCGTCGTCGTTGGAAATCGTGCCTGCCGCGCTATGGCCGAGCGCCACGACCATCGCGCCCGTCAGCGTTGCGGCATCGACGATTCTGGTCGCGCCGAGCTCGCGCGCGTAACAGAGCGCGTCGGCGAGGATGAGGCGGCCTTCCGCGTCGGTGTTGATGACCTCGATCGTCTTGCCGTTCATCGCGCGCAGGATGTCGCCCGGTTTCATCGCGCGCGGCCCGGGAAGATTTTCGCTCGACGGCACGATGCCGATGACGTTGATCTTCGGGCGCAGCGCACCGATCGCGCGCATCGCCGCGAGGACGCCCGCGCCGCCGCACATATCGTACTTCATTTCGTGCATATCTTGCGCCGGCTTGATCGAGATGCCGCCGCTATCGAACGTCAGGCCTTTGCCGACGAGCGCGAGCTTCTCTCTCGACGTGGGGTCGCCCGCGTATTCGAGGACGATCATGCGCGCTTCTTCATCGCTGCCGCGCGAGACGCCGAGGATCGAGCCCATTTTTTTCTCGGCCATCTGCGCTTCGTCGAGTGCATGGAAGGCGAGGCCGGTCGACGTCGCGATCTCGGCCGCCTGCGCTTCGAGATGGCGCGGCGTCATGTCGTTGGCGGGCGTCAGCGCGAGAATACGCGCGAAGTTTACGGCCTCGCCGATGATGCGTCCGCGTTCGATGCCGCTTTCGATTGCGGCGCGATCGAACTCGTGCGGGTCGGCGGTCGCGAGGATCTCGAGCCGCTCGAGGACGATCGGCTTTTCCGGCTCCGTGCGGTACGTCGTGCTGTCGATCGTTCCGGCAAGCGCGCCTTCGATAAGGAACGAAGCCGCCTGCCCGACGGCGCTGCCTGCTTCCAGCGGCAGCGCGAATGTGAGCGACGTGACGTTGCGTTTGCCGAGATAGCGCACCGCCGCGCCCGCATACGCCGCGAGCGACGAAACCTGGAACGATTCGCGCGCGCCCAAACCGACGACGAGGACCCGCTTGACGGCATGGGTGGCGGCGTGCACGAGCGCGATCTCGCCCGTCTTACCCGCGATCTCACCGGACCTCAGGACCTCCGCGATCGCGCCGCCGAGCTCGGAATCCGCGGCTTGCGCGGCACCGTCGAGACGGCCGTCCGCGAAGACGGGGACGACGAGGGCTCCCGTGCGCAGTGCGCTCGGAGCACCCGACGTAACGTGAAATTGCATGACGTACCTTTCCGTTCGTGGAACGGCGATTCGGGAAATGCGGAGTTCGGACGAATTGCGAGCATCGAGCGACACCCCCTTCCCCGATGCGTACGCACGCGCCGGAGTCGATATCGCTGCGGGCAACGCGGCCGTCGCGCGCTACAAAGATGTGACGTCGCAGTGGCGCCACCCGAGCCAGCTCGCCGCGATCGGCGGGTTTAGCGGCCTCTTCGAGTTGCCGGGCGATCCCACGCGCGCACTCGTCGGCTCGACCGATGGCGTCGGCACGAAAATTCTCATCGCAGCCGAGGCGCGGCGGTACGGCAGCGTCGGTGCGGATCTCGTCAATCACTGCGTCAACGACATCCTCGTCGTCAACGCGAAGCCGCTGTTCTTTCTCGACTATCTTGCCGTCGGTAAACTCGATCCCGACGTCGCGGGCCAGATCGTTGCGGGCGTACAGCGCGCCTGCCGCGCGCACGATTGCGCGTTGCTCGGCGGCGAAACGGCGGAGATGCCGGGCCTGTACGCGCGCGACCACTTCGATCTCGCCGGTACCATCGTCGGTATCGTGGACCGCGCACGCGTGCCCGACCCGGCGCGCGTCGCGCCGGGCGATGCGATCGTGGGCTTGCCGTCCGTCGGTCTGCACACCAACGGCTACTCGCTCGCGCGTGCACTGATCCCGGTCGAGGACCTGAGCGCGCCGCTGCCCGGCGCACCGAACGGCACGACGTACCTCGAGGCCCTGCTCGCCGAACATCCGTCGTATGCGGCAGCGGTGCGCGCGATCGAAGAAGTTGCCGACGTAAAATCGATGGCGCACATTACGGGCGGCGGTTTGCTCGAAAACGTGCCGCGTACGTTGCCGGCAACCTGCAAGGCGGTCTTCGAACAGGCGCGTTGGAGCGTGCCGCCGCTCTTGGCCGAGCTCGTCAAGCGTGGCGCTCTCGATCGCGACGAACGCTATCGCACGCTCAACATGGGCGTCGGGTTCACGCTCGTCGTGCCGCGCGAAGACGCGGCCGATGCAACGGCCGCGTGGCCGGGGGCGCGCGTCGTCGGCTGGGTCGAAGACCGCGCGGCGGGCGATCCGCCCGTTGTCGTACACCCCGCGCGCGGCTAGTGCCGCGCGTCCACCTCCTCATCGATCTCGACGATCCGCTCTTCGATCAGGACGCCGTTCATCACGAGATCGAAGCGCTCGACCGCGAGCGCGGCATCTTTCTCTCGCGCGAACATCGCACGCCCGAACGGCTGCTTGCGTGGATCGATGACGCCTTCGGCGGCACGTTTTCCAGCGAGGCGGCCGCGGGCGGTATCTGGCTCGCCGAAGAGGCCGGCCGCCCCGTCGGTTTTGTTGCCTTCGACACGCGTGGGTTGCGTTACGACGACCTGCGCTTTTGGAACGCCCGGGACGGCGTCGGCATCTGCGGCCCGCTCGGGGTTTTACCGGCGGCGCGGCGGCGCGGGGTCGGTACGGCGCTCGTGCACGCTGCCGGGTTTTCACTGCGCGAGCGCGGGTATCGGCAAGCCATCGTGCCCGCCGTGGAGGACGCGGCGCTCGTCGCCTTCCTCGAACGCCGGGCCCACGCACGTTTCGTCCAACGCATCGACGCGCGGGCGGACCGGCGCTACCGCACGACGATTCTTGCCTCGGGGAACGGCAGCAACTTCGCGGGCGTGCTCGACGGCATCGCGCACGACCGGCTGCCGCTCGAGGTCATGGCACTGGTCGTCGACCGTCCCGGTGCGCGGGCCCGCGACCGCGCCGCCGACGCCGGGATTCCCGTGCAGGTCGTCAGTTGGGACCGCGCGGCGGAGTCGCGCGAGGACTACGACGCCCGGGTCACCGCGGCCGTCGCCGCGACGGAGCCCGAGCTCGTGCTCCTGCTGGGGTGGATGCACGTCCTGCCCGTGACCTTTCTCGCGCGTTTTCCCGAGACGCTGAACCTCCATCCCGCATGCCTGCCGCTCGATCCGGCCCGCGACACGGTCACGATGCCCGACGGTACCCAAATCCCGGCCTATCGAGGAAAGCACGCATTCGCCGACGCAGTGGCAGCAGGCTCTCGGTGGAGCGGCGCGACCGTGCACCGGGTTGGAGCGGCGATCGACCGCGGCGCGGTCTACGCGCGTTCCCCGCTGCGCCTCGAGCCGGGCGATTCCCCGGAGGCGCTCGAGGCCCGGCTGCACGCCCTAGAGCGACGCGTCGTCGAGACGGCGGTCCTTCGCTGGGCGCGCGAACGGCCGTAAGCTTGTACGATTCATACACAATTTCCACAGCTCTTACTACCAAACTGTGGAGAACGGGCGGGCCGGATCGGCTCCGAGCGTGCGCGGGTCGCATCGGACCCCTTCGCCTTGGCGGTCGGCCGCCGCCGCGATCATCGCCGCGTTATCGGTGCAGTAGCGCAGGTGCGGCACGTAGCCGGGGATCCCCGCCCGTGCGGACCACGCCCGGAACGCGGCTTGCAGCGCGGAGTTCGCGGCCACGCCGCCCGAGAGGACGGCGCTCGTGTAAGGCGCGCGCTGCGCTGCCCGCTCGAGCCGGTCGATGAGCACGTCCACGACCGCCGCTTGGAAGGATGCCGCTACGTCGGCGAGGTTGGCGGCGCGTCCGGCGTCGCCGTCGAGGAAGTACTTCACGGCGGTCTTGATGCCGGAGAAAGAGAGGTCGAGCGTATCGCCCGTGGCCCGGTGCCGTGGGAAGGCGATTGCGCCCGGGTCGCCGTCTCGCGCGAGCCGGTCGATGGCCGGACCGCCCGGAAACGGAAGCCCCAGCAGCCGCGCGGTCTTATCGAACGCTTCGCCCGCGGCGTCGTCGCGCGTTTTGGCTATGACACGCAGGTCGAGCGGCGATGCGACCGCGACGAGTTGCGAGTGGCCGCCCGAGACCAGCAGCGCGAGGAATGGATACGCGGGCTCGACGCCCGAGTCGATGAACGGCGCGAAGATGTGACCGTGAAGGTGGTTGACGGCGTAGAGCGGCTTGCGGGCTGCGTAGGCGATCGCTTTGGCCGACGCGACGCCTACGACCAGACTGCCGACGAGCCCCGGACCCGCGGTGACGGCGATGCCGTCGAGATCGGCGAGCGTGATGCCGGCCCGGTCGAGTGCGTCTTCCACGGCGGCGCTGAGCAGCGCCAGGTGCTGCCGGCTCGCGATTTCCGGCACGATTCCGCCGAATTTTGCGTGGAAGGCGTCCTGGTTCGTCGAGACGTTGGAGAGCGCGAAACGCCCGTCGCGAACGACCGCGGTCGCGGTGTCGTCGCACGAGGTCTCGATTCCTAGGAGCAGCATGACCCTCTAGGCTTCACCGCGGCGGCGCGCGGTCACTTCGAGCCGCCGCGGCGAGGCGCCTCGGGCGGGAGCGCAGGCGCCCGCCGTGCAACCCGGAGCCAGCGCATGCCCGCTTCCCGTACCGATTCGCTCGAGTTTACACCCACGGCGCGCACGCTGGCGTTCGCGCTCGACGAACTCGCCGAGCTCGGGACCGCAAGCGGCGGGGCGGTGCCGGCCGCAGAACGGCGCGCGGCCCTCGAAACGTATCTCGGTTTCCCCGCGCCCCGTTCCTCACATCCGAGGCGCTTGCGACACGACTACGCGGCGCTCGCGTTCGACGACCTCGTTTGGGCATCGGGACGCGTGCGCGTTCCGGCGCCCCCGCCCGGGCTGCCGTCGCGCGACGCAAGCGGCTCCGGTGACGCGCCGGCGCTCGCGGTCGACAACGCCGGCGGCATCGTGCACGCCGCTAGCGCGTACCTGCAGCCGGTGACGACGCGGGGCGACGCGCGCGTCACCCTCGCTGCGCTGAGCGACGCCGTGCGCGCCGTGCCCGACCGCGTCGGCGCCGTGCGCGGCCGCATCGCGCGCGTTGCCGACGATCGCTTCGTCGCGCTCGCGACGGCCTTCCAGAATTGCGGTGCGTACGTCGACGTGCCGCCGGGAATTGCGCTAGAGGTTCCGCTGCAGATCGTCTGGACGGGTGCGCCCGGACCCCCGCAGGCCGTCTTCGCGCAGACGGTCGTGCGCATCGGCGCAGGTGCGCGCGTCACCATCGTCGAGCGACATGTCGGCAACGTCGACGGGTTCGTCTGCGGTACAGTCGAGCTCGACGTCGGTCCCGGCGCACGCGTCGATTACGTCGTCGTGCAAGAAGTCGACGACGGCGCGCGCGCGCTCGTGACGCGTGCGGCGCGTTGCGCGTCCGGCGCGACGGTGAGCTGGCATCTCGCTGAACTCGGCGGGGCGCTCGTGCGCTCGGTCGTCGCAACGCAACTCGCGGGCCCCGGCGCACGTGCAGAAACGAACGCATTGTTTTTCGCACGCGAATTCACGACGGTCGATTTGCACGTCTCCTGCGTTCACGACGCCGCGCATACGACATCCCAAACGCTCGCGCGCGTTGCGGCGACGGACCGCGGCGTCGGACGATTTTTCGGCGACATCGCGATCGCACCGCACGTACGCGGCGCGGGCGCGGTGATGCGCGTCGACGGACTCGTGCTCTCGCGCGACGCGTACCTCGAAGCAGTGCCGACGCTCGCGATCGCGACGAACGACGTTTCCGCCGCGCACCGCGCGACGATCGGCTCGCTCGACGAAGCGCAGCTATTCTACGTGCGCGCGCGGGGCATCTCGCGCGGCCGCGCGGAGCACATGCTCGCGCTGGCCTTTTTCGAAGCCGCGATCGCTTATTTTCCAAGCGAAACACTGCGCGATGAGATCCGAACCGCGCTCGACACGCTCTTAGAGGAGATTCCCGATACGTTTTCGGCCTAATCGCTAAATAGTTGTTAACAGAAAAAATTTGCGAAGCACACGGCAGGCGACGCCGCGACGGCGTGCAATACTCCGGCGTCATGCCATCCATCGAAAAAATTCAAACAGAGATTGAAGACCTCGAAGGGTTTTCCGTCGATATTACCGCCGACCCATCACAACCGGTTAAATTGCGCAGCTACAAACGTCAGTACGAACGGCGTGCGCGCGAGCGTCACACCGTCGGCGATTGGAAGCGTTTGCGTTTTCGCGACGCCTATCCTGAGTGTGCGGTGACGGTGCTGCTTAGTAACGGGCGCGTTGCGAGCGACCGCATGATGCTCGCTCGGGTCCGTCAATCCTATAACTGAGGGTCGGAAGGGTTGCTTCTCGCAGGATGCGGGTAGCAAGCGAGCATGAGCGTGCGCGAGGACTCGAAACCCAAATCGGTCGTCGTGGTCGGAAACCTTCATTCGCGCAGCACGCGCGATCTCTACACGAGGGCTATCGACCTCTTGACGCAGCGTGGCGTCCGCATCGCCGCGTCGCATACCGTCGACCGCGGGAACGAGATGCCGGCGCGGGTTGCCGGCGCAATCGCTGCGGGCCACCGCTACGTGCTCGTCGCCGGCGGGGACGGCTCGATGACATCGGTCGTCGGCGCGTTCGCGCACAAGGATTGCGTGCTCGGCGTCTTGCCGCTGGGCACGGGCAACAGTTTCGCGCAAACGCTCGGCATCGCGCCGACGCTCGAAGCCGCGGTCGATACGATCGTCTCTGGAAAAATCGAAAGCGTCGACCTGGGAATCGTCAACGGGCGGCACTTCGCGAATTTCGCCACGATCGGGCTGTCGTCGACGATCGCGCGCAGCACCTCGAACGTCCTAAAAAAGTTCCTGGGCCCGGTCGCCTACGCGGTCGCGGGCGTCGGCCCGCTGCTGCGCAGCAGTTCGTTCGAAGCGAACGTCACGTGGCAGCACAATGACGTGCGCGTCCGCACGCACCAAATTATCGTCGCCAACGGTCGCTACTTCGGCTTCACGCCGATTCTGCCGGATGCCACGATCGTCGACGGCGAACTATCGCTCTTTACGACCAAAGGCTGTTCGCGATGGGACATCGCGCGCATGTTCGTGGCGTTCCACCGTCGCCGCCAAACGACGCTTGCGGATGCGGAATATTTCTCCGCTCCTGAAATCACCGTAACCACGACGCCCAAGCAGTATCTCGACATCGACGGCGAGGCCTTCGGCGAGACGCCCGCGCGCTTTTCCATCGACCAAAAGGCGCTAAGAGTCCTCGTGCCGCCGGACTTTGACGGCTTGGGCTAAGGACGTCTCTCCCGGCGGCAAGCGCACCATAAGCCGGACGTTGGTTTCCGCCTGCGTGGTGCGAATTTCGACCCTGTCCATGAGAGCGCGCATCATTTTGATGCCACGACCGCGTTCTTCGCGCCGTTCCACCGGCTTCCAGCGTCCCGCATCGTTGACGTCCACGACGAACGTATCGCCGGCTCGTTCCGCGCGCACGTGCACGAGCCCAGGTTCGACGAGGTAGGCGTGCTCGACGGCGTTGGCAACCGCTTCGCCGACGGCGAGGAGAATCGCGTACCGGTCCTTCTCGCTCACGGCCTGCTGCATTAGGAAGCGCGAGAGCGAACGCCGGACGAGCGGCACCGCGAGCGGAAGCGCAGAGAAGTCGAAATGGAATCGCTCGGGCGCGTCATCCTCGACGGAGAGCACGAGTGCCGCCACATCGTCGGCGTTTTTGCGGTCGGCAAAGACGCGACCGACGATGCCTTTGGCCGGCTCGCCATTGGGTTCTTCGGTCGCGGCGCAGATGGCAGCGAGCAGCTCTCGTTCGCCCGCTTCGACGTCGCGCGAATGTTCGGTCAACCCGTCGGTGTAGAGCGTGAGGAGCGAGCCCGGCGGCAGCGTGAAGGTCCAGTCCTGCGTGAAGACGCTATCGGCCACGCCGAGCGGAATTCCGCTCGCGGGCAGAATCTGCGCGGTCCCGCCGCGCGTCGCGAGCACGGGCGCCGGGTGGCCGGCGACGGCATAGGTGACGGTCGACGTCTCGCGGTCGAGAATGCCGAAGATCGCCGTCACGATCGCGGTATCGCCGCGCATGTTGACGATCGTGTTCGCGCGTTCGAGGACGAGGGACGGCGATTTCGGGTTGACTGCCGCGGCGCGGAACGCTTGACGCACTTCGCCCATCACGATTGCGGCATGCAGACCGTGGCCCGCGACATCGCCGATCGAGAATGCCGTGCGCCCGTCGGGAAGATCGAACACATCGTACCAATCACCGCCGACGATCGCTTCCTGCGTGCCCGGCAAGTACGCGGCGCTCGCGGCAATGCGGCGGCCCTGCGGCAGTTTTTCCGGAAGCAGCGCCTGTTGCAGCGTCTGCGCGACCCGATGTTCGCGCGCAAGAAGTTGAGCGTCGTGCAACGCGAGCGCGAGCCGGGTCGCGAGATCGGCGACGACGTCGCGATCGACCTCGTCGAAGGGCCGCTCCGGACGGCGCGTTGCCTCAACGAGCCCGTACGAAGCGCCGTGCGCCGCGAGGGGATACGTGACCCCGTGCGCGCGACGCTCCACGCCACGCTGCACCACAATGGCAGGCAAGCCGTCTCCGGGCTGCGCTTCGATCCGCAAAGAATCGAACAGAGCCGGCACGCCGTGGTCGGCAATGCGGCCTAAAGCCACCTCTAGTTCGTCGGGTGACGCTAGAGCGGCAGTCACATGTTTCAGGAAACGCATCATGAAAGCGAGACGCTGCTCGGATGCTTCGATCTTAACTGCCGCCGTGACGACCCTCCGCAGTGCGACTACCCCACGAATATTGTCCCGAAACGCCGCGCGTGCGAGGTGGGAACCGCCCCCGGCGGACGTCAAAACGTCGAGGAACGTCTACATGCGCCGGCGGGCGTCGCTTAGGGGGATCGATCGGTATGGCAACGGTGGTGGCGGAGAGCGTCGGCAACAAGCGTGGAGGCGACGCGGGGCGCAGGCAGTTGCTGGCGGCGTTGCGCTCGATGGCCAAGGGCGACTTCACGATCCGGGTTCCTAGCGATCGCCTGCGCGGCATCGACGCCGAGCTCGCCGAGGCGTTCAACGACGTCGTGACGCAGAACGCCCAACTCCTGGCGGAGGTGGAACGCGTCTCTTCCGTTGTCGGCCGCGATGGCCGCATCGCCGAGCGCGCGGACCTCCATCCAAAGGTCGGTGCGTGGGCAGCGCACGTCGAGTCGGTCAACACGCTCATCGACGACCTCACCCACCCCATCGCCGAAACGAGCCGCGTGCTGGGAAGCGTCGCGCGCGGCGACCTCTCGCAGCAGATGGTACTGGACGTCGAAGGCCGGCCGTTGCGCGGCGAGTTCTTTCGGGCATCGCAGACGATCAACGCCATGGTCGATCAGCTCAACTCGTTTGCCTTCGAGGTGACGCGCGTCGCGCGCGAAGTGGGTTCCGAAGGAAAGCTCGGCGGCCAGGCGTCGGTCCCCGGCGTCGCCGGGACCTGGAAAGACCTGACGGATTCGGTCAATTCGATGGCGGGGAATTTAACGTCGCAGGTTCGCAACACGGCCGAAGTCACGACCGCCGTTGCCAACGGCGATTTCTCGAAGAAGATCACGGTCGACGCCAAGGGCGAGATCCTTCTGCTCAAAGACACGATCAATACGATGGTCGACCAGCTCAACGGCTTCGCTTCGGAGGTGACGCGCGTCGCGCGCGAGGTCGGCTCCGAAGGGAAGCTCGGCGGCCAGGCCGAGGTGCGCGGCGTCGCGGGTACGTGGAAAGATCTCACGGATTCCGTGAACTTCATGGCCGGCAACCTCACCTCTCAGGTGCGTAACATCGCCGAAGTGACCACGGCCGTCGCCAACGGCGACCTTTCTAAGAAGATCACCGTCGACGTGCGGGGTGAGATCCTCGAACTCAAAGAGACCATCAACACGATGGTCGATCAGTTAAATGGTTTCGCGTCCGAAGTGACTCGCGTCGCGCGCGAAGTCGGGACCGAAGGCAAGCTCGGCGGCCAGGCCGAGGTGCGCGGCGTCGGCGGGACGTGGCAGGATCTTACGGATTCGGTCAACTCGATGGCGTCGAACCTCACCTCGCAGGTCCGCAATATCGCGGAGGTGACGACCGCCGTCGCCAACGGCGACCTTTCGCGGACCATTACCGTCGACGCGCGCGGCGAAATCCTCGAACTCAAAGGCACCATCAATACGATGGTCGACCAGCTCAACGCGTTTGCGGGCGAAGTCACCCGCGTCGCGCGCGAAGTCGGCTCCGAGGGAAAGCTCGGCGGTCAGGCGCGCGTCGAAGGCGTCGCGGGCACGTGGCGCGATCTTACCGAGTCCGTCAACCTCATGGCCGGCAACCTGACGTCGCAGGTCCGCAACATCGCCGAGGTGACGACGGCGGTCGCGCAAGGCGACCTCTCGAAAAAGATCACCGTCGACGTGCGCGGCGAGATCTCGCAACTCAAGAACACGATCAATACGATGGTCGACCAGCTCAACGGTTTCGCCTCCGAAGTCACGCGCGTGGCGCGCGAGGTCGGCACCGAAGGCAAGCTCGGCGGCCAGGCCTTCGTGCCGGGCGTCGCGGGCACGTGGAAGGACCTGACCGACTCCGTCAACTCGATGGCATCGAACCTCACCTCGCAGGTCCGCAACATCGCCGATGTGACGACCGCCGTCGCCAACGGCGACCTCTCCAAGAAGATCACGGTCGACGTCCGGGGCGAAATTTTAAAGCTTAAGGAAACGATCAACGTCATGGTCGACCAGCTCAATTCGTTTGCGTTCGAGGTGACGCGCGTCGCGCGCGAGGTCGGCACGGAAGGCCGCCTGGGCGGTCAGGCCCGCGTGCAAGGCGTTGCGGGTACGTGGAAAGACCTTACGGACTCGGTCAACTTCATGGCCGGCAACTTGACCTCGCAAGTGCGCAACATTGCCAAGGTCACGACCGCCGTCGCCAACGGCGACCTCTCCAAGAAGATCACCGTGAGCGTCGAGGGCGAGATTCTCGAACTCAAAGAGACCATCAACACGATGGTCGACCAGCTCAACGGTTTTGCCTCGGAGGTGACGCGCGTCGCGCGTGAAGTCGGCTCCGAAGGCAAACTCGGCGGACAGGCCAAGGTGCCCGGCGTCGCCGGCACGTGGAAAGATCTTACCGACTCCGTCAACGGCATGGCGGGGAATCTGACGGAACAGGTTCGTGGTATCGCGCGCGTCGTGACCGGCGTCGCCAACGGCGACCTCAAGCGCAAGTTGACACTCGAGGCCAAGGGCGAAATTGCCGCACTCGCCGATACGATCAACGGCATGATCGATACACTCGGCACGTTCGCCGATCAGGTCACGACGGTCGCGCGCGAGGTGGGTTTCGAAGGCAAACTCGGCGGCCAGGCCGAGGTGCCGGGCGCGGCGGGCCTGTGGAAGGACCTCACCGACAACGTCAATCAGCTCGCCGCCCAGCTGACGTCCCAGATTCGCGCGATCGGCGAAGTCGCCACCGCCGTCACCATGGGCGATCTCTCACGCACCGTCGAGGTGTACGCGCAGGGCGAAGTCGGCCAGCTCACCGAGAACGTCAACGAGATGATCCGCAACCTGCGCGACACGACGCGCAAGAATCAAGAACAGGATTGGCTCAAGACCAATCTCGCGCGGTTTACGGGCATGCTCCAGGGTCAGAAAGACATCCGGACCGTCGCCACGCTCATTCTCTCCGAGCTCGCGCCGCTCGTGCGAGCGCAAACGGGAGTTTTCTACCTCAACGAGCCGGCCGACGACGAGCCGCTGCTCAACTTCCTTGCAGGCTACGCCTTAACGCCTCGGCGCCAAGCGTTCTCCTTTAAACTTGGTCAAGGGCTCGTCGGTCAGTGCGCCTACGAGAAGCGCAACATCCTCGTGCCGAACGCGCCCGGTGAGTATCTCGAAATCATGTCCGGAACCGGCGCCGCGTCGCCGTCGAATATCATCATTCTACCCGTGGCGTTCGAAGGCGAGATCAAGGCCGTCATCGAGCTCGCGAGCTTCGAAGCGTTCAGTGAGACGCACTTGCTTTTCCTCGATCAACTCACCGAATCGATCGGGATCGTGCTCAACACGATTGCGGCGAACATGCGGACCGAGGAATTGCTGCAGCAGTCGCAAGCGCTTACGACGGAGTTGCAGAGCCAGCAGCTCGAACTGCAGCAGACCAACGAAGAACTCGAAGAAAAAGCGCGCTTGCTTTCCGAGCAGAATGAAGAAGTCGAGAAGCGCACGCGCGAAATCGACGAGGCGCGCCGTGCGCTCGAGCAAAAGGCCGAGCAGCTCGCGCTCACCTCGAAATACAAGTCGCAATTCCTCGCCAACATGTCGCACGAATTGCGCACGCCGCTCAATTCGCTGCTCATTCTCTCGAAGAAACTCTCCGACAACGGCGAGGACAATCTCACCTTGCGCCAAGTCGAGATGGCAACGACTATCCGGCGCGCCGGTGTCGACTTGCTCACGCTCATCAACGACATTCTCGACCTCTCGAAGATCGAGTCCGGAACGACGTCGGTCGACATCGCCGAGGAATCGCTCGAAGAGATCTGTACCGACGTCGAGCGGACGTTCCGCGGCGTCGCGCAAGAACGCGGCCTCGCCTTCAGCATCGTTCGGGATGCAGGCGTGCCCGAAAGCCTGGGGACCGACACGACGCGCCTCATGCAGATCCTCAAAAATCTGCTTTCGAACGCGTTCAAGTTTACCGCTCACGGCTCGGTCGAGCTGCGACTTTCCCGCGTCGACCGCTCCAGTGCCGACGGCGTGGCGGCGCCGTACCTCGCGTTCGCGGTCAGCGACACCGGCATCGGCATCGCCCCCGACAAACACAACGTCGTCTTCGAAGCGTTCCAGCAAGCCGATATGAGCACCGCGCGCAAGTACGGCGGGACGGGCCTCGGCCTCGCCATCAGCCGCGAGATCGCGGGTCTGCTCGGCGGCGAGATGACGCTCGAGTCGGAGGCCGGCGCCGGCAGCACGTTCACGTTTTTCCATCCGCTCAACCGGGTTGCGCGGCCGGCGACGACCGAGGAACCCGTTCCCGCGGGCGCCATGCGCAAGTTCGTCGCGCAGCGTTCCGATGCGAACGTTCTGCCGCTCGCGCAGATCGGCGACGATCGCGATGACATCAAGCCGCGCGACCGTGTGGTGCTCGTGATCGAAGACGACGCGGCCTTCGCCCGGATTCTGCTCGGCTTCGCGCGCGACCGCGGCTTCAAGGGACTCGTCGCGCAGACGGGCGCCGACGGATTGGCGCTCGCGCGTGCCTTCGTTCCCGACGCGATCACGCTCGACATCGGGCTGCCCGATATCGACGGCTTCGAACTCTTGCAGACCCTCAAGGCCGACGCCGCAACCAAAGCGATTCCGGTGCACGTGATGTCGGGCGAAGAGCAGTGGCAGCGCGCCCTCGACGGCGGCGCATTCGCCCATCTGCAGAAGCCCGCGACCGAGGAATCGCTCACGCACGCGTTCGACAGCCTGCTGGGCTTTTCGGACAGCGGCACCCGCAACGTCCTCGTCGTCGAGGACGACGTGACGCAGCTCTCGGCCATGGCGAGCCTCATCGAGAGCGGCGAGGTGGCCGTGACGGCGGTGTCGAGCGGATCGGAAGCCCTCGATATCGCCGCATTTCAGCGCTTCGACTGCGTCGTGGTCGACCTCGGGCTTCCCGATATGGAGGGCGTCACCCTCATCGACCGGATCAAGGGGCTGCCGGGCTACGCCCGCGTCCCGGTCATCGTGTATACGGGCCGCGATCTTTCTCCGACCGACGATGCAACGCTGCGCCGCTTGAGCGAAAGCGTGATCGTCAAAGATCAGTATGCGCCGGAGCGCCTGCTTCAAGAAACGGGCTACTTCCTCAACCAAATCGGTGCGCGGATGCCGGCGGGCCCGAAGTCGAGTATCACGTCCGGCAACGGCAGCGCGTCGCTCGAGGGTACGACGGTGCTGGTCGTCGATGACGACGTGCGCAACATCTTCGCGCTGCGGACTGCGCTCGAAGATCACCGCATGAACGTGATCTCCGCCGAAAGCGGTGCGGAGTGCCTGCGGCTTCTGGACGAATCGCCGAGCGTGGACGTCGTGCTGATGGACATCATGATGCCGGAGATGGATGGGTACGAGACGATCCGTCGCGTGCGGGCGCAAGACCGCTGGCGGACGCTGCCGATCATCGCGCTCACGGCAAAAGCGATGAAAGGTGACCGCGAGAGTTGCCTCGCGGCCGGGGCGAGTGAGTACATCAGCAAGCCGGTCGACAGCGATCAACTCGTCAATCTCGTTCGCGTCTGGATGAACGTTCACTCGTGATCGCCGGCGACACGCGCGACGCGGAGAGCGCGGCCGAAGCCGCGGAGACTCGCGGGTCGGTCACGGATCTGGAGATCTCGTTACTCCTCGACGGCATACAGCGGCTTTCGGGCTACGATTTCCGTGAGTACGCGCCGACGCTTCTCAAGCGGCGGGTGACCGAACGCGTCCGCATCGAGAACGCGCGCACGATCACGGGTCTGCTCGAGCGTGTCGTGCACGATCCGGCCTGCCGTGACGCGCTCGTCAACGCGTTGACCACGGCGCCCAGCATCCCGTTTCGCGACGCGGCGGCGTACGCGTCGCTCGCGCGCGACGTTCTGCCGCGCCTGCGCACCTATCCGTTCTTTCGCATCTGGGTTGCCGGTAACGCGGCCGACGCTTATCCGATCGCGATCCTCCTGCACGAGGCGAACCTGCTCGCGCGAGCGCGCATCTACGCAACCGAGGCGACCGATAGCGGACTCGCCGATGCCAAGCTCGGCCTCGTGCGCCCTGACGCGCTGGCCGGGATCGAGGACCGCTACGTCGCCGCGGGCGGCCGCGCCGACCTCGAGGCGTACCTACTGCGGGGGCGCGACGGCACGCGCTTCGTCTCGACGCTCGCCGATAACGTGCTCTTCGCGCGACACGATCTGGCCTCCGAAGGGTCGTTCAACGAATTCCAAGCCGTCGTCGTGCGCGCGTCGCTCGCCTCGTACGGCCGGTCGCTCGCGTACCGCGTGCATCGCACGCTCTTCGAGAGCACGGCCCGCTTGGGGTTCTTGAACGTTACTTCACCCGAAGCGATGGCGACGAGCCCGCATCGCGGCGCGTTCGAACCGCTTCCCGGTTGCGAGGCCGTGTACCGGCGCGTCCGCTAACCGCCGCTGCGGGCGGCGAGCAGCGGCTCGATGTAACGCGGCTCGACGCTGCCCATCGAAAGAAGGGCCGCGTTGAACTTCGCCCTGTTAAAGGCGCTGCCGAGCCGCGTTCGTTCGGCCGCTTCGGCACGGCGGATCGCGTCGAGGCCGGTGAAATACGAGGCGAGCTGCACGTGGGAGAGCTGCAGGCGGTGCCATTTGGTCTGCGCCTCGGACTTCTCCTGATAGGCCTCGCGTTCGAGAAGGTCGTCGCAGCGCGCTTCGCCGAGGCCCCCGGTGTGGAACGCGACGTCGATCAAGGTGTTGGCTTCTTCGCGTAAACGCCACTTCAGTTGAAAGAGTCGCAGGCGCGGGTCGCCGTCGCCGTAACCGGCATCGAGCATCATACCTTCCACGTAGACTGCCCAGCCTTCGGCAAAAGCGCCGTTGACGAAGGCACGCCGGACGAGCGACGGTACCATCGCGTTGTAGCGAAATTGCACGTAATGGCCCGGCATCGCTTCGTGCATCGCGAGCATGCGCAGCTCGTAGGAATTAAAGTCGCGCAGGTACGACGCAACGCGTGCGGTGCTCCACGCTTTGGGAATCTCATCGATGTAGAAATACGACTCGGCGAGCGGCGTGAATGGACCCGCGGCATCGAGGCTCGCGCCCGCGAAGCCGGCCATGAACGCCGGCGTCGGCACGACGCGCAGCGTCGAGGGCGCGGGCGGCACGACGACGGGATGAACCCGCAGAAAGGCCTGCGCCGCCTCGACGTCGCCCCGCGCGACGCGGAAGATCTCGTTGCGGCGCGGATGGTGTTCCGCAAGTTTGTCGAGCACGCGCCGCACGACGATGTCGACGGCGTTGGACTTGGCTTCGTCGGCCACGGCGTTCGGGAAGAACTGCCGGTCGAGCGGAATCGCCAGGCGCAGCATTTCCGCGCGGTTTTTCGCGAAGTCGGCTCGGGCATCGGCGACGAGCTCGCCGCGCGTTTGCTGCGTGCCGTTGGCGAGCGTGAGCTCGCGATCGTACACGCGCGTCCCGACGCGCGGATTCCCGTTGGAACGCGCTAAAAGCGTGCGGCGCAAGAACGTCGAGAAGGTGCGCACGCTTGCGAGTGCGGCCGGCAGGTTCTGAGCGAGCGCGGCGCGCGTTGCCGGCCGCGCGTGTGCGGCTGCCGCCCGCAGGCCGGCGTAGAGCGCGACGTTGCCTGCGTTCTCGTCGATCGCCTGAAGGGTCGCGACGCGCGTCGGATGCGTGAGATTCGCTTCGGCCGCCGCGACGATGGCCGGCACGAGCGTCAGGCGGGCCGCGACGTGGCGCAGGCGCTCGTCGAGCGGCGCGTAGGTGCGTCCGGTCAGCGCGTAGACGGCGTTGCCGAGGACGGTCGTATAGGAAGTTGGGTCGCGACGCCACGGCGCGAGCGAAGCATCTTCGAAGAGCTCGAGATCGATTGTGTCCAGGAGCGCATGGGCGTCGGCGTCCTCATCGCGTGAGAGTGCCGTTGCGGTCGCGGCGGCCACGCGCGCGTGCCACTGACGGAGCCAGCGAAGCCGCGCGCGATGGCCCGCGGCGGAATAGTCGTCGAGCCGGTCGTCAAAGGTGTGAATGCCGAGTTGGTCCGCAAAGAGCGGATCGCGGGCTTCGCTCTGGGCGACATACGCCGCCGCGAGCCGCGCGAACGGCGCGGTCGTCTGCGCGCGGGCCGGGAGCCCAGCCGGGAATGATACTGCGAGCGCGGCGGCCGCGAGCGCGGTGACGGCCACGGCGCGCAGCGCCTTCACGCTTTGCGCGCCACGCGGTCGCGCAACTCGTCGATGAACGCAGCGACGGAGAGCGCGGGGCGTTTCTCATCGACGCCGCGTTCGTTGGGGGCGACCGTTTGGGCTTCGACTTCGCTGCGTCCGGCGACGAGAATGTACGGGACCTTTTGCGTCTTCCAGTGACGGATCTTGTAGCCGAGCTTTTCGTTCGACGTGTCGACCTCGGCGCGGAAGCCCGCCGCCCGCAGGCGGTCGCGCACGGCCGTCGCGTAGCCCAGTTGGTGTTCCGAAATCGGCGCGACCACCGCTTGGACCGGCGCGAGCCAGGCCGGAAAAGCACCGCCGTAATGTTCGATGAGCACGCCGAAGAAGCGTTCGAGCGAACCGGCGAGCGCGCGGTGGATCATGACCGGCGTGTGATCGCCGCCGTCGCTGCCCCGGTACGTCAGCCCGAACCGCACCGGCAAGTCGAAATCGACCTGCACGGTGCCGAGCTGCCAGGTGCGGCCGATGGCATCGTGCACGTTGATGTCCAGCTTCGGCCCGTAGAAGGCGCCGCCGCCTGCATCGACGCCGTACGGCAGCCCGCGCGACTGGAGCGCCTTGCGAATCGCCTCTTCGGCGACGTCGTCCGTCGGGACGCGCAGCGCCGGGTCGCGCGTCGAGAGCACGTAGTCGACCCCTTCGAAGCCGAACGCCGCGATAAGCCGCAGCGCCTCGTCGGCGGTCTGCTCGAACTCCGCTTGCAGCTGCTCGGGCATGCAGAAGAGGTGCGCATCGTCTTGCGTGAAGCCGCGCACCCGCGTCAGACCGTGAAGCGTGCCGCTGCGCTCGAAGCGGTACACGGTGCCGAACTCCGCGTAGCGCAGCGGCAAGTCGCGGTACGAGCGGCTCTCGTGCGCGTAGATGAGAATGTGGCCGGGACAATTCATCGGCTTGAGCCGAAAGCGCTGGCCCTCGACCTCGATCGGCCCGAACATGCCGTGCGCGTAATTCTCGAGGTGACCCGAGGTCTCGTACAGCTTTTCGCTGACGACGTGCGGAGTCACGACCTGCTGGTAGCCGCGCGCCGCAAGCCCTTCACGGATGAAGTTTTCGATGATGCCGCGCACGACCGTACCCTTGGGCAACCAAAAGACGAGCCCGCCGCCCGCCATTTCCTCGATCGTAAAGAGTCCCAGTTCCGCGCCGAGTTTGCGGTGATCGCGTTTGTGCGCCTCTTCGAGCCGCAAAAGGTATGCGGCGAGTTCTTCGGGCGTGTGCCACGCCGTGCCGTAGATGCGTTGCAGCATCGGTTGGTGCTCGTCGCCACGCCAGTAGGCGCCCGCCACGCTCGTGAGCTTGAGCGCGCCGATCGACCCCGTCGTGCGCGCGTGGCCGCCGCGGCAGAGGTCGGTGAACGTGCCGATCGTGTAGAGCGTGATCGGTTCGCCATCGGGAATGGCCCGCGCCAGTTCCGCCTTGTACGGATTTGCAGCGAAATGGGCGCACGCCGCCTCGCGCGTCGTGCGCTCGCCCGTCATCTCGTAGTCGGCCGCGACGATCTCGTGCATGCGGCGCTCGATCCGTTCGAGGTCCTCAAGCGTGAACGGCTCGGTGCGGTCGAAATCGTAGTAGAAGCCATTTTCGATCGACGGTCCGATCGTCGGTTTGGCATCGGGGAAGAGATCTTGCACCGCATAGGCGAGCACGTGCGCGGCAGTATGACGGAGTTCGTCGAGTGACGGACGGTCATCGACGCGCTGGGCGGAAGCCATGGCAGCGGGTGTTGGCGCGCACGGAAGCGGAACCTTCGCGCTCGCGCGGCCGTCATGGCGTGCGATGCGCCTCGTTGCTTCGGTCGCGCTCGCGGCATTTGCGTTGCTTGCGGGAATCGGTTTGCCGCTGCAAGCGGCCGTCAACGTGCGCCTGCGCGATGTGCTGGGCAATCCGCTGCGCGCGTCGCTCGGATCGTTTGCGATCGGCACCGTGCTGTTGCTGGCGGCCGCGCTCATCGTGCGAGCGCCGCTGCCGGCGCTCGCAACGGTCGCGCGCGCACCGTGGTGGGTTTGGACGGGCGGCGCGCTCGGCGCGTTTTTCGTCCTCGGCACGATCGTCATCGTGCCGAGGTTGGGAAGCGCCGTCACCTTCGCGCTCGTCGTCGCGGGGCAGATGACGGCTTCGATCATCATCGACCGCTACGGGCTCTTTGGCATCCCGCAGACTCCGCTCTCACCCGCGCGCCTCCTCGGCGCGGCGCTGCTCGTCGGCGGCGTGCTCCTCGTACGGAAGTAGAACCAATGAACACGATCGTCATCGGCGGCGACCTTACGGTCGCGCGCATGGGATTCGGCGCGATGCGCTTGTGCGGTGCCGGCGTGATGGGCTATCCCGCCGACCGCGCGGCCGCGCTCGCCGTTTTACGGCGTGCGGTTCAACTCGGCGTTACGCTGATCGATACCGCGGACGCTTACGGACCCGGCGTCAACGAGGACCAGATCGCGCAGGCCCTGTACCCGTACCCGAAGGGCCTCGTCATTGCGACCAAAGGCGGCAACCTGCGGCCCGACGGCCGCTGGGTCCCCGACGGCCGGCCGGCGCATTTGCGCGCGGCGTGCGAGGCGAGTTTGCAACGCCTGCGGCTCGAGCGCATCGATCTCTACCAATGGCACGCACCCGATCCGACCGTCCCGTTCGCGGACTCGATCGGTGCGCTCAAAGAACTGCGCGAGGCCGGCAAGATTCGCCACATCGGCCTCTCCAACGTCTCGGTCGCGCAGCTTCGCGCCGCCCGCGCGATCGTTCCGATCGTCTCGGTGCAGAACCGTTACAATCTGGGCGCGCGCGAATCCGACGACGTACTGGACGCCTGCACGCGCGATGGCCTCGCGTTTCTGCCGTACTTTCCCATCGAGGCAGGCGATCTGGCGAAGGCGGGCGGAGCGCTACGCCGCGTAGCCGACCGGCACCAAGCCACGACCGCCCAGGTCGCGCTAGCGTGGTTGCTGCAGCGTTCGCCCGCCGTCGTGCCGATTCCAGGGACGTCGTCGCTCGCACATCTCGCGGAAAACTTCGCTGCCGCGGGGCTGAGCTTGGACGCAGAAGACCTCAGCGCACTAGCCGCCTAGGCCGGCGGCTTACACGATGCGCAGGTGCCGTTCGGGGCGAACCTCGACGAGCGTCGCCTGCTTGGCATCGCGGAAACAATCGCAAGCACGCGGCTGCCGCATGTCGCTGCCACGAAAATAGGCGATGCAGCCGCTGTCGCGATGCAGCTCAGCCGGGTGACTGCACGCTGTACACAACACGGTCTTTCCGACGGGATACACGTTCTCTCTCCAGCGGTGCGAGCAATCACTCATTGCATGAGTCGTTCTAGCGTACTCTGTGGAACGCAGGACACAAGGGACTCCTGGCCTTGCGGTCGCGCCAGTCGGTGCGCCCGGTCCAAGCGGGACTTCCGCCCCGCGCGCGTCGTAATGCCTCGTCAAGCAAGCATTCTGGCGGGTGCAGCATCGCGTGGTGACGCGCGCCCGAGTTCGAAATCAACCCGATCGTCCCGGCCCGTCCGGTCCAAAATTCCTACATGGGCTATAAGGGAGGGGAGCGGGGCGACGAGGTCGTGGTGGGCAGTGCAGGTCTCGAACCTGCGACCCCTTGCGTGTCATGCAAGTGCTCTACCCCTGAGCTAACCGCCCGTGTGGCCGATGGGGACCGGACAGGCTTACACGCCGTGACATCGTTCCCTCTCGCGGAACGTCCGCTCGTGCAACGGGGGGACGGTTCGAGTGCGAAGAACAGCGTGCGATGCCGCCCATGGATTTCTCCATTGACGAGAGCCGGGAGTATCCCGTTGTCCACGTCAGCGGCGAACTCGATCTCGCGACGCTCGATCGCTTCGAGGCGGGCGTCAGGACCGCGGAGTCGCTCCAACGCGGTGCGGTTATCGTCTCACTGCTCGAGACGACGTATTGCGATAGTTTGACGGTCTCCGCTATTTTGTCGCTGCAAGATACGCTCGCAGCGAGCGATCAGGATCTCTTGCTCGTCATGACCGAGCGCGGCACGCCGCGCCGCGTGTTTGACATCGTCGGCGTGACCAAACGCCTGTGGATCTACGAAACGATTGCGGAAGCGACGCTTGCGGCGAGCGAACTGATTACGGGTCGCAAGCGTGGCGCGTAAGCGCGCCATGAAAGCTGTCCCAATCGTCTAGATCGTTGAGGAGAACGCCACCGGCGGGCTCGTCGTCTGCGATCTGAAAACGCGCGCGACGCTCGGCGGCCATCGCCTCGGGAAGCTGCGCGTCGCGCACGACGGCGTTCCACGCTGAAATGGTGTGGGGCTGAAGTTTTGTGGCGTGCGCCGCCACCCACGCTTCAAATGCAAGATACGATGGCTGTTCGCTTTGGACGTAGGCGACGAGCGCGTCGCGGTCCACCCCGATCGCTTCGCACACCCGCTCGTCGAAGCCGCCGTGCCCGTGGCGATAGCCGTCGGGTAATTCGCCGCAGGCGTGCAAGAGAAGCTTGCACCACAGGCGCGGAAGATGCGCGATGCCGAGCCGTCCGACAACGCTCGAACTCACCAGCGGCACGATCATTACAGCGTGTTCAGATCGAGTTCGGCGTCGGCCTGCCGCCATGCGCGCTCGAAGCGAGCGTGCGGCTCACGCGCGTCGTCGGTTTTGCCCGCGCGCGTCAGCGTCTGCGCGAGGCCGAAGAGCGCGCGCGGGTTGTCGCGGTCGCGGTCGAGTTCGGTGCGAAACACGCGTTCCGCCTCGGCGTAGCGTCCCGCGCGCGCGAACGCGCCGCCCAGTGACTCGCGCACGGGATACCAGAACGTCGGCGGCTCGGCATAGCCGAAGCCGTCTTGAATCTTTACCGCACGTTCGAGCGCCGCGATCTCCGTGCTGCTCTCGCCGCCTGCGCGGGCGATGCGAGCCTCGAGCACGCCCGCTTCGAGCGCCGACAGTGAATCGCCGGACGCACGTAGTGTGCGCAGGTGCTCGGTCGCGAGCGCGAGGCGTCCCTCGTGCGCGAGCAGCATGCCGCCTGCGAAATCGCTCGCAGCATCGTCGCGCGCGAGCGCACTCCAATCGTGGAAGCGCAGGTCGACGACGGTCGCAAGCCGCGCGCCGTCTTTCTTGCATGCCTCTGCCAGAGCGCGCGCGCGCGCCGCTTCGCCCGACATCATGAAGGCATCGACGCCGAAGACGCAATCGTGACCGAAATAATCGGCGTGTCCTGCCGGATCACCGGCGAGATACTGCAGGTACGCGCGGACGGCACGGGCGTTCGCCTCACCGGCCTCGTGATACGCACCGACCCGCATGTACGCGTGCGCGGGCATGTGTGTGAGGTGTTCGGCCGCCGGTGCGAAGTGGCCGCCGGCGAGCCGGTCCGCCGCCGCCCGCCCATCCTCGGGATGCGCCGACTCTTCGAACGCGTGAATTGCAAAGTGATTGGCGCCTAGGTGATCCGGCGTGCGAGCCAGGACCGTCCGCAGGCGCGCGATGAGTCCGAGCGTGCCGGGCGTCGGGGTGCCGTCGGTGTTGAAGTAGGCCCACGGGTGAACGTCCATTTCGGCTTCGGCCGCAAGCACGGCGACGTCATCGTCCGACGTATAGGCGTCGGCAACGGTCGCCATCGCGTCGCGATACGCGCGCGCCGTGCGGTCGGCGTCGTGCGGCCCGACGAACGCGAAGCGTCGCGCGGCCGCGTCGATGAGTGCGCGCTCGACGGGCGTCGCCTGGACGCCCAGCGCCCGCGCCTTCGCGATCGCGTCGCGCCCGCGGCGGGCAGCCGCTGCATCGTAGCTCTGGTTAATGTTGGGGACATACGTCAGCGCGACGCCCCACCACGCGGGCGCAAGGTTGGGATCCGCGTGCGTGGCGCGTTCGAACGCGCGGCGCGCCTCTTCGGGATTAAACGCGTAGAGCAGCGTGAGGCCCTCATCGAAGGCCTCCTGCGCGTGCGCGTTGGTTGTCGAGACGCAGCGGTGTGCGAAACGCAATTCTTGGCGCTCGCGCGTCGCGCCCGGCGCGCACCGCTCGGACGGCGACTCGGCCGGCGTAGCGTTCGCGCCCAAAACCAAGAAAAGGAAGGCGAGCGCCGTGAGCCAAGTTCGCACGTCGCCGCCATACGCGGATAGACACGGCCGACCCTATGGGGGTATACTCCGTGTTCGTTGGGCAGGGGTGAGTGCTCGTCGTCATGCCGGGCGCGTAGCTCAGTGGGAGAGCATCCGCTTCACACGCGGGGGGTCGTTGGTTCAATCCCAACCGTGCCCACCACCGGCCTGGCGTTGTAGCTCAGTTGGTTAGAGCGCCGCCCTGTCACGGCGGAGGTCGAGGGTTCGAGCCCCTTCAACGTCGCCATCTTTGCGAAGACTCCGAGCGCTCGGGGTCTTTCGCTTTTTACCGCAACGTCGCCGCAACGGGTTTCGTGTGGGCGGTTCGGAAATGGCCGCCAAGATGGATGTGCTCGAGGCGCTCCGCGCACGGCGCAGCATCGGAAAGCTCACGGGCGATGTTTCCGATGAGGAGCTTCGCACGCTCGTCGACGCGGCGCTCTGCGCGCCCAACCACAAGCTGACCGCTCCATGGCGCTTTACGGTCGTACGCGGTGAGGCGCGCGTGCGTCTGGGAATGCTGTTGGCGCGGCTCGCGGAAGCACACGCGCCGCCGGACGGTCCCGAGCGCGAGGCATTCCTTTTAAAGGAGGCGCGCAAGCCGATCCGCGCACCCGTGCTCTTAGTCATCAGCACGCGCACGGTGGCGGACGCGGTCGTCGCGGCCGAGGATTTTGCCGCGACCGCAGCCGCGACGCAGAACGTCCTGCTCGCGGCCCACGCGCTCGGGCTCGGTGCGATCTGGCGAACGGGCGAGATGGCGTATCGGCCCGAGGTTGCCGCGTTTCTGGGACTCGCCCAAAGCGACCGCATCGTGAGCGTCGTCTATCTCGGGCGCCCCGCCATGGATCCGCCCAAAGCGCGGCCGCGCGATGTCGACGCGGTGCTACGTGTGCTCACCTGAGCGCTCCGGCAGGACCGTATCTTTGCCGCGCGATATGATGTGCGGTCGCGGCACGCCGAGGTAGCTCAGTCGGTAGAGCACAGGTCTGAAAAACCTGGTGTCACCAGTTCGATTCTGGTCCTCGGCACATTAGTTTACGAGGCGATTTGGGTTGTTGAAAGGGGAAGCGGCGTTGCCACTTCCCCTTTTACTTCCCTAGGCCGGTCTTTGGGTTCTGGCCGCCGCAGGCGGCCAATCGCTGTTCCTTTCTTTAAAAAAGTCGTAGTAGCAGCAGAGCGGTGGATAACGTGAGCTCAGGAGGAGGTCACGTTAACCGCAGGCAGGCACACGGTAACGGCAAAGGAGCGGGAACCCGGTTTCGCCGAGGGCGAATTCTCAATTTTCGTTGTCGCGGGCGCTCTATTGAGCGAGACGCTTTTCGAACGCATCCGCGGATCGGGCATCGTCTCTGGGTAGCGCGTGTGCGTAATAATCGAGTGTCGTGCTGACCTCCGAGTGCCCGAGAGCTTACTCACGCTCGCGATGCTCTCACCGTTCCGCAAGAGCATCGTTGCACAGCTATGACGAAGGTCGCGAAAGGTAAACCCCATCCCGGAAAGGTTCGCTTTCTCCAGAATGGAGAACCAATCTCTCCGATTGAAGTTTGGCGGCGCATGTAGCCGCCCTCGGAATTCGGAAAAACCAACTGGGCGGAATTGTTTGCCCATCGAAGCGAGCGTAGCGCGGTAAGCGTGCTTCTTGAAACGGTTATCGAGCGTTCGGACTTCCCTTTCGTAGGACCGACTTCGATTCCGTCGTTTCCGTCCTTCAGCGTGCGGCGAATCCGAATGACGCCAGCTTCGAGATCGACGTCTTGCCATTCGAGCGCCCAAAGTTCACCCTGACGCGCTCCTGAATCGAGCGCTAGCAGATAGAGTGCTTCGTGCTTGTCGCCCTTGATCGCCGCAAAGAAAAGCCGCCTCTTGTTTCTCATCGAACGGTCGAACATCGGGCCGACTGTACTGCGGCCTTTGCTTTTTCGGAAGGTCGCACGGGTTACCGCGATGCGCCGAAGTGGCGAGCATCCGCGAAAGCGGTGTGCAGAAGCGCGTGAACCTTTCTGCGCGTCGAAGACGATTCCGCGGTCATCCCGTGGTAGAGCCGCAGTACGTGGGCCGTCGTGACCTCGCCAAGCTTGAGCTTCGCGAACCACGAGAACGATTCGATCTTCTTAGTGAGCGACTTGTATCGGATTAGCGTCGAGGGCGCGAAGTTTGAGATTCCCAGCCAATCATCTAGGGATACTCTGAACAAGTGAGGGCATCTTTGCTTATAATGGTGGCATGAAGCGAGAAGAGCAACTTTCGCTTGCGAATGCTCAGTTCGAGCGGTTCGCGAAGCCGACCAAACGAGCCGCGTT
>JAABUQ010002921.1_pt1 | contig 32539 bp, 30 predicted proteins | sample 5560001 | NCBI WGS metagenome assembly JAABUQ01 (sample SAMN10711888, study PRJNA513371) | rock metagenome | isolation source: Antarctica rocks | place: Antarctica: Victoria Land, Finger Mt nord | collected 2015-12-18 | reverse complement strand
CCAGAACCCACTCCCGATCAGGCCGCGGCCGCGCCAATATTCTGCCCATCCCGAACCTCCTGCAATGCACCGGCATCTCAACGCAGGACGTGGGAAAACAGCCAACTTTGCCAGCCTAGTTTTTTTGCCAGTTGGGATTTGCTGCTGTGCCCGACCATCGCCTGCGTGGCCTGGCCTGCGGACCGGCTGGATCCGGAGACGGTGGGCGGGCGTCCGGCGGCGCATCGCGGCCACGCCGCGTTCACGCCGCTGTTCAATCACGCGCGCACGCCGGCCATCAGCATCCCGTGCGGCGCCGGGCGGGGTGGGCTGCCGGTGGGCTTGCAGATCATCGGGCCGCGCTTGGCCGATTGGCGCGTCTTGGCGGCGGCAACGTTCATGGAGCGCGCCCTGGCGGACGGGTGATGGCACGGCGCTTGCTGGGTTCCCCTCACCAAACTTGTGGAAGGGCTTTCGGCATGGGCAGCACACTCGCCTGCACCTCCGTGTGGAATGGGCCGGTCAGCCGGAGGGCGGCGCTGAAAGGCGCGGCGCTCGGCGCGGTCAGCCTGATGGCGTGCAGCCACGGGGCGCGGGCGGCGGAAAGCCACATTAGCTCGACGTTCGGATCCGGCTTCTGCAACCTGAACTTCTATTTGACCAACGCGCTGCAGACGGCGCAGGCGGACGGGCTGATCCTGGATTTCGTGCCGTCGCCGACCTTTGCCGAGCAGGTGACGTTCCTGGGCGCAGGCCAAGTGGACGCCGGGCTGATGCCCTACACCAGCTTCGTGGCGCTGTATGACGCGGGCGCTCCGGTGAAAGTCGTGGCGGGCGGCGGCATCGAGGGCTGCGTGCTCGTGGCGCAGCCGGGGCTGGACACGCCTGCGAAGCTGAAAGGCAAGACGCTCGGCACGTTCCAGCTCGATACGCTGGAGGTGCTGCCATACGATTGGTTCAAGAAGAACGGTGTTTCCTTCAAGGACGTCAACGTGCGCTACATGGGCAACACGCCGGAGGCGGTGGAGGCGTTCCGCGCCGGGTCGCTCGACATGATCTGCACCATCGAGCCGTATGGCACGGCGCTGCTCAACGACGTGAAAGGCGCGGTGAAGCTGTCGGACGGCCTCGACATCTACGGGCCGGGCTACACCGACTGCGTGCTGGCGGTCAGCGACACGCTGATCAAGAAGAACCCGGCCGGGCTGCGCGCCTTGATCAAGGGCATGATGACGGCGCAACTGATGGCAGAGCAGGACCCGCAGAAGACGCTCGATACCCTGGTGGGCCGCTACTACAAGACCAGCATGGAGAACGCGCGGATCGCGATGAGCAAGCAGCCGTCGGTGGTCGATGCGCGCAGCCAGACGCAGTTCATCCTGGACCGGGTGAACTCGATCCAGGAGATGGGCTACATCAAGAAGAAGCCCGGCCGCGAAGCGATCGACTGGACCTTCCTGGAGCAGGTGATCGCCGAGAACCCGGACCTTTACGGCAAACTGAAATACAAGGCGGCGTAGCGGCGACGTGTCCGCCACGCTTCATGTCCCGGCCGTCGCGCTGCGGCGCCCCAACCTGCCGCCCTGGGTCGGCAAGGTGGGGTGGGCCGTCGTCAGCATCGGCATGTTCTGCGGGCTCTGGGAGGTGCTGTGGGCGATTGGCTGGGCCGACCCGCGGCTGCTGCCGCCGCCGCACGTCTTCCTGGGCAGCATCGCCGGCCAGGCCAAGTACTTCAACACCATCAGCCGCTGGCAGGTCGGCGCCGGCATGGACGCCGGGCCGCCGCCGGCGCTGGCCGTGGTTTACACGGCCGGGGCCACCATCGGGCGGGTGCTCAGCGGCCTTGTGATCGCCTCCGTGCTGTCGGTGTCCCTCGGCGTCGCCATCCGCTATTTCCTGCTGTTCGAGCGGCTGACCTTGCCGACGATCACCCTGCTGGCGCCGGTGTCGCCCATCGCCTGGCTGCCGGTGGCAATCTTCATGTTCGGGATCGGCAACCGCCCTGCGGTGTTCATGGTGGTCGTGGCACTCCTGTTCCACATGACGCTGTCCACCATCGCGCAGATCGACGGGGTGAACCGCAACTTCATCCACGTCGCCCGCACCATGGGGGCCAGCAAACGGCAGATCTACGGCCGGGTGATTGTGCCGGCGATCCTGCCGGGCATGCTGCTGGTGCTGCGGATGAACCTGTTCGCCGCCTGGATGGCGGTGCTGATCGCCGAGACCACGGGCGTGGGCTACGGGCTGGGCCAGGTCATCATGCTGGCGCGCAACACCTTCAACCCGTCGCTGGTGTTTTTCACCATCGCGCTGATCGGCGTGCTGGGGTTCTCCTTCGACTTCGCGCTGCGCCTGCTGCAGAACCGGCTGCTATACTGGATGCCGAAGGGGTCGGAGGCGCTGCGTGGCCTTTAGCGCCGTTTCTTGCCAAGGCCTCGGCAAGGTGTGGGCGCCCGGCACGCCCCGGGCCCATGAGGCGCTGCGAGCCATCGACCTCGACATCGCGCCCGGCGAGTTCGTGGTGCTGCTTGGACCGTCCGGGTGCGGCAAGAGCACGCTGCTGTATTTAATCGCCGGGCTGCAGGACGTGACGGTCGGCGAGCTTTGGTCGTTCGGCGGCCGGGTGACGGCGCCGTCGCCGGACCGCAGCCTGATCTTCCAGGAAACCTCGCTGTTCCCCTGGCTTTCCGTAGGGCAGAACGTGGCGTTCGGGCTGTCGATCCGCGGCGACGCGCCCGACGCCCGGCGCGCGGCGGCGCAGGAGGCGCTGGCCCGGGTGGGGCTGGCGGAGGCCATCGACAAGCGTCCGGACGAGCTTTCGGGCGGCATGCGGCAGCGCGTCGCGGTGGCCCGCGCCCTGGCGATGCGGCCCAAGGTGCTGCTGATGGACGAGCCGTTCGCGGCGCTCGACGTGCAGACGCGGAGCAAGATGCAGGACTTCCTGCTGGAGGTGTGGCGCGCGTCCGGCGCTTCCGTGCTGTTCGTCACGCATCATATCGACGAGGCGGTGGCGCTGGCCGACCGGGTCGTGGTGTTCACCTCGCGGCCCGGGCGGATCAAGGCCGTCGTTCCCATCGGAATGCCGCGCCCGCGCGACCCGTTCAGCCCGGCGGCCGAGGCGCTGCGCCGCCAACTCACCGGGCTGCTGCAGGACGAGGTGGACCGCGCCTTCGCCGAGCAGGAAGCCCTTCCCGCCTGAATACCGGAGAGACCCGCCCATGGCCACGACGCTGATCCGCAGCCGCGCCGCCCTCTTGCCCAAAACGGGCCGCACCCACGTCGAGACCGTGCCGGACGGCGCCGTGCTGCAGGAGGACGGCGTGATCGCCGCGGTCGGCACGTTCGAGGCGCTGCACCGCCAGTACCCGGACACCCCGGTCATGGGCACCGGGACGGAGATCCTGCTGCCGGGCTTCGTGAACGGGCACCACCATGTCGGGCTGACGCCGGTGCAGCTCGGCTCCCCCGACATGCCGCTTGAGCTATGGTTCGTGACGCGGATGGTGGCGCGCAACCTCAATCTGTACCTCGACACGCTGTACTCGGCGTTCGAGATGGTGGGGTCGGGCATCACGACCGTGCAGCACATCCACGGCTGGCTGCCGGGCACGCCGGATGAGGTGCAGGCGCGCGCCAACGATGTCGTGCGCGCCTACGAGGACATCGGCATGCGCGTGTCCTACTGCTACGCGGTGCGCGACCAGAACCGGCTGGCCTACCAGGACGACGCGGAGCTGGTCGCCTCCTTGCCGCCGGAGCTGCGCGGGCCGATGCAGGCGTGGTTCGACCGCTTCCAGCTGTCGCTCGACGGCGCCATGGACATGTTCGCCTCGATGCACGGGGCGCACGCCGGCAAGGACCGGGTGCGAATCCAGTTGGCCCCGGCGAACCTGCACTGGTGCAGCGACGCCGCGCTGACCCGGCTGGCGGAGGCGTCGGAGCGCTACGACGTGCCGCTGCACATGCACCTGGTAGAGACCGCCTACCAAAAGGAGTATGCGAAGCGCCGGGGCGGCGGCACGGCGGTCGAGTACCTCGACCGGTTCGGGCTGATGAACAAGCGCATGACGCTGGGCCACGGCGTTTGGCTGAACGAGCGCGACATCGCCCGGGTGGCGGAAACAGGCACCTGCATCTGCCACAACTGCAGCTCCAATTTCCGGCTGCGCTCGGGGGTCGCGCCGCTGAACCGGTTCGCGCAAGCGGGCGTCAACGTCGCCATCGGGTTGGACGAGGCCGGGATCAACGACGACCGCGACATGCTGCAGGAGATGCGCCTGGTGCTGCGCGCGCACCGCGTGCCCGGCATGGACGATGACGTGCCCACGATGGATCAGGTGCTGACCATGGCGACGGTGGGCGGGGCCAGGACCACGGCGTTCGGGGACCAGTTGGGCACGCTGGAGGTCGGCACGGCGGCGGACCTGGTGCTGCTGGACTGGCAGCAGATCAGCTACCCCTATTTGGACGAGGAAACCCCGGTGCTCGACGCGGTGATCCAGCGGGCGAAGACGGGCGGCGTCCGGCACGTGATGTGCGGCGGGGAGACGATCTACGCCGATGGGCGCTTCACCCGGGTGGACCAGGCGGCGGCGCTCAAGGCGCTGCATGACGACCTGGCGCACGCCCTGTCCGACGACGAGGTGGAGCGCCGCAAGCTGTCGAAGGCGCTGCTGCCGCACATCAAGCGGTTCTATGCCGGCTACATGGACCCGGCGCAGCACCAGCCGTTCTACCGGCCCAGCTCGATGGTGTAATACCGGCAGCCTCTTGGGCTGACCGGTATGCGCGCGGGGTTGGTGGGGCGGCCGCGCGCCAAAAACGACTCTTAAACCAGTCGCCCTACAAGGCGATTGGTTTAAGACGGCGGCACGCAGCCTTGTGCTTGAGTGGTGCTGCGAAGTAAGCAGGCGGGCTGTTTGCATCGAACGGCACAGGCATTGCAGGATAGCCGGTCATGGTCATGAGTGCCGTAGGCAGACAGGCGGACGGGATCGCGGTGGCCGCGCCGCCGGGTCCGATGCCGGCGCGTTGGCGGTTCCGCCTGCCGGCCCCGGCGTTCGGCGCGGCGTCGGTGGCGGCCATGGTGCTGGCCTGGTGGGCCATCGCGGCGAGCGGGGCCGTGTCGCGGGAGCTGCTGCCCTCGCCGGCGGACGTCTGGGACGCGGCGGCGGAGATCCTGCGGGACGGGTATCGCGGCACCACGCTGTGGGGCAACGCGCTGTCCACGTTGGGGCGGCTCGGCGCCGGGTTTGGGTTGGCGGCACTGTTCGGCGTGCCGCTGGGGCTGTGGATGGGGGTCAACCGCGTGGCCTCGGCGGCGCTCGACTGGATCGTGCAGTTCATGCGGCCTTTGCCGCCGCTGTCCTACATGATCCTGCTGATCCTGTGGCTCGGCACCGGCAACTCGTCCAAGGCCGCGCTGCTGTTCCTGACCGCCTTTCCCATCATCGTGGCCGCGAGCGCCGCAGGCGTCCGCGGCGTGAAGCAGCAGCGCATCCAGGTCGCCCGCGCGATGGGCGCCAGCCCGGCGCAGGTGTTCCGCCACGTCGTGCTGCCATCCGCGGCGCCCATGGTGCTGACGGGGCTGCAGGTGGCGCTGGCGGCGGCGTTCTCCACCGTGGTGTCGGCGGAGCTGCTTGCGGCGACAGACGGGCTGGGTTGGATGGTGATCTCGGCCAGCAGCTTCCTGCGCAACGACGTGATCGTGCTGTGCATCCTGGTGCTGGGCGTGCTGGGCGTGATCCTGGCCTGGATGATGCGGGTGCTGGACCGGCGGCTGGTGCATTGGCGCGGGCGGGACTGATGCGCCGGGCGCGACTGACGCCGCGGCCGCTGCCGTCCTGGGCCATCACCGGCCTGAGCGCCGCGCTGCTGCTGGCGCTGTGGATCGGCGTGACCAGCGGCGGGCTGGTGCGGGACCTGTTCCTGCCGGGGCCGCTCGACCTGTGGGACGGGCTGACCGAGCTGGTGCAGGAGGGTTACAAGGGCCGCACGATCCTTGAGCACATGGGCATGAGCCTGCTGCGGGTCGGGGCAGGGTTCCTGACCGGCGCCGTCGTGGGCACCCTCTTGGGTCTCGGCATGGGCTACGCGCCCCGGCTCGACGCGGCGGCGTCGCCGTTCATCGAGTTCCTGCGCCCGTTGCCGCAGTTGGCCTACCTCGTGCTGCTGATCGTCTGGCTCGGCATCGGGGAAACCAGCAAGATCACCATGCTGTTCCTGGCGGCGCTGCCGGTCGCGGCGGTGGCGGCGCGGGACGGGGTGCGCAACGTTCCGCCGGACCGGCTGCAGGTGGCGCGGGCGCTGGGCGCCAGCGACTGGCAGGTGCTGCGGCACGTCGTGCTGCCGTCTGCGCTTCCGGAGGTGCTGATCGGCGCCCGGCTCGCCGCCGGCATCGTATACGGCACGCTGATCGCGGCCGAGATCATCGCCGGGTCGAACGGCATCGGCTGGATGATCATGGACGCCGGGCGCTTCTTACGGTCGGATTACGTGTTCGCGGGGATCGCGATGATCGGGCTGGCGGGGATCGCCATTGATCGTATCCTGGTGCTGATCGAGCGGCGCGTGGTGCATTGGGCTGGACGATAACCGCACAAAGGAATCTGCGATGAACGGTATGCGACTCACCCGGCGCGGCGCGCTGATCGGCGCCGGCGCCGGTATGTTGGCGGCACGCAGGGCTAGGGCCGCGGCGCCGCCCGGCGTCAACATCGGCTTCTTCACCGAAACCAAGCCGACGATGGTCGCCAAGGGCCTGGGCTGGTTCCAGGACGGGGCTGGCGCCAAGCTCGCCTGGACCGAGATGGGCAGCGGCGCCGACATCAACACGGCGATCACCGCCGGAAGCTGCGACATCGGCCTGGCGACCGGCTCCGTCGCCACCGCGGCCGGGATCAGCCAGGGCCTGCCGTTCCAACTGATCGGCATCGTCGACAACATCGGGCCCGGCGAGGACATGACGGTCCGCACCGCCGCCAACATCAAGTCGCCCGCGGACTTCCGCGGCAAGAAGGTCGCGACGCCGTTCGGCTCCACCAGCCATTTCCGCCTGCTGGGCTTCCTCAAGACCAACGGCCTGACGCAGCGGGACGTGACGGTGCTGGATATGAAGCCCGCCGCGATCCAGGCGGCGTGGTCGCGCGGCGAGATCGACGCCGCCTACGTCTGGCCGCCGGCCCGCAGCAAGATCGCGGAGAACGGCGGCACGCTCTACAAGACCTGGGACACGCTGGAAAAGGCCGGCTATGTCATCGCCGACCTGATCGTGGTCCGCACGGCGTTCGCGCAGCAGTACCCGGACGCCGTGGTGGGCTTCCTGAAAGCTTATGACCGCGCGCTAGCCATGTGGCAGGACAAGCCGGAGGAGGCGGCGGTGATCGTGGCGAAGGAGGCCGGCGTCACCCCCGCCGTCGCCACGGCCGATATGAAGGAATACGATTTCGTGCCGTTCAGCCAGCAGGCCGGGCCTCAATGGCTGGGCGCCCCCGGCGTGCCCAGCAAGTTCGCCCAGGTGCTGAAGAACACCGCCGACTTCCTGGTGGAGCAGCGCAGCATCCGCAACGCGCCGGGCCTCGACGCCTTCCAAAAGGCGATCAACACCGATTTCATCCGCAAGGCGGTCGGGTGAGCGAGTCCTTCGTCCAGTTCGCCGGCGTCTCGGTCCGCTACGGGGTCGGCGCGTCGGCGGTGCAGGCGCTGGAGCGGGCGGACCTGGGCTTCGCCCGCGGGGATTTCATCTGCATCGTCGGGCCGTCCGGCTGCGGCAAGACGACGATGATGCAGACGCTGGCCGGGTTCTTGGCCCCGACCACGGGCGTAGTCAGCCTGGACGGCCAGGCGGTGACGGGGCCGGGGCCGGAGCGCGGGGTGGTGTTCCAGCAGCCCGCCCTGTTCCCCTGGATGACCGTCGCCGGCAACGCTGGCTTTGGCCCGCGGATGCGGGGGGAGGCGTCGGCTGCTGCCGATGCCCGGGTGGAGCAATGGCTGCGCACGACAGGGCTGTGGGAGTTCCGCGGGCGCTACCCGTACGAGCTGTCGGGCGGGATGCAGCAGCGCCTGGCCATCGCGCGCGCCTTGTGCAACGAGCCCAAGGTGCTGCTGATGGACGAGCCGTTCGGCGCGCTCGACGCGCTGACGCGGGAGCGGATGCAGGAGGAACTGCACGCCGTTTGGCGCCGCACCGGCATGACGGTGGTGTTCATCACCCACAGCGTCGAGGAGGCCGTTTATCTCGGCACCGAGGTCGTCGTCATGTCGCCCCGCCCCGGCCGCATCGTCGCCCGCCTGCCCATGCCCTTCGCCCGTGACCACGCCGCGGAAAGCATCCGCGCCGTCAAAAGCCGCCCGGATTTCGTGGCGGCGCGCGAGGAAGTCTTGTCCTTAATTTGGGAAATGGCCGATAATTAAGCCCTGAGATTATTAGGCCCAGAATTGGAGACCCCCATGCAACCCAACTCGCTGCACGCCAACTCTTTACATGCCCGGGACATCGCGAGCCTCGTCCACCAGCAGACCGACCTCGACCGCCACAGCCGCGAGGGGGCAGTGCTGATCGACCACGGCGAGGGCTGCCGCGTGTGGGACACCGAGGGGCGGGAATACATCGAGGCGATGGCCGGGCTGTGGTGCGCCAGCCTCGGCTTCAGCGAGCGGCGCCTGGCGGACGCGGCGCACCGGCAGATGCTCAAGCTGCCGTATTACCACACCTTCTTCGCAAAGGGCCACGAACCCGCGGTGGAGCTGGCCGAGCGGCTGCTCGCCGTGGCGCCCCCCGGCATGGCGCGCGTGCTGTTCCAATGCAGCGGGTCGGAGGCGAACGACGCCGCGATCAAGCTCGCGTGGAACTATTGGGGCGTGCAGGGGCAGCCGCAGCGGCGGAAGTTCATCGGGCGGGTCCGCGGCTACCACGGCAACACCGTCGCGACCGTCAGCCTGTCCGGGCAGCCGCACATGCACCAGGGCTTCGGCCTGCCGCTGCCGGGCTTCGTCCATGCGGACAACCCGAACTACTACCGCTTCCATGAGGCGGGGGAGAGCGAGGAAGCGTTCAGCGCCCGCATGGCCGCGAACCTGGAGGCGCTGATCCAGGCGGAAGGGCCGGAGACCATCGCCGCCTTCTTCGGCGAGCCGGTGCAGGGCGGCGGCGGCGCCATCACCCCGCCGCGCGGCTACTGGCCGGCGATCCAGGCCGTGCTCAAGCGCCACAGCATCCTGCTGGTCGCCGACGAGGTCATCTGCGGCTTCGGCCGCACCGGCAGCATGTGGGGCAGCGAGACCTACGGCATCGAGCCGGACATGATCTCCTGCGCGAAGCAGCTTTCGGCGGCATACCAGCCGATCTCCGCCCTGCTGGTCAGCACCCGCGTGCACGAGGCGTTGCTGGAGGGCAGCCGTCGCCACGGCAGCTTCGGCCACGGCTACACCTATGGCGGCCATCCCGTCGCCTGCGCCGTCGCGATCGAGACGCTGAAGATCTACGAGGAGCGCGACATCGTGGGCCACGTGCGCGACGTGGCGCCGACGTTCCTGCGCGGGCTGGAAGCGTTCCGCAACCATCCGCTGGTCGGCGACGTGCGCGGCGTCGGGCTGATCGCCGGGGTGGAGCTGATGGCCGACAAGGCGGCCCGGCAGCCCTATCCCGCCGCCGCCGGGGTCGGCCTGCGCGTGCAGGCGGCATGCGAGCGCCACGGCTTGATCGTGCGCGCCATCGGCGACCGCATCGCCTTCACTCCGCCGCTGATCCTGGACCATGCGGAGGCGACGGAGCTGTGCGCCCGGTTCGGCCGGGGCTTGGACGACGCTTGGGCCGAGATGCAGGGCGAGCCGGCACTTGCCGCAGCTGAGTAGGGCAGGAAGAGGAGGGGGTCGGTCCATCGAAGCCATCCGTCTCCTGCCCGCACTTGGGGGTTGCGGAGACTGCGCCGGTCCACCCTGGATTGACGCGCCATGGTGCTCCCCGCTCGAACCTGACAGGTGATTTTGAGCCGTTCCTGAGAGTGGTGGAATGGCCGCTGTCCAAGCCCCATGTCTCTCGATGACAGCGAGCCAGCTGCAACGGCAGGGCAATCAGGACGGTTCTATGGACGACCAGCGCGAGATCACGACGTGGCCCGAAGATGAACAGGACTCTGCCGCTGCGAGATCGCGAACCCCGCCTGCCGGCGACGCTGACCCGGGCAGGAAAAAGACCGAGGAGCAGGACAAAGACAAGAGCAAGGATCGCGACCAGGATAAGAAAGAGTCCGAAAACAAGGATGACGGAGACGGGAAAGGCAAGAAGAACTCCCGGCTTCCACTCATCATCCTGGCCATTGTCGTCGTTATCGCGGCGATTGGCGGCGGCATCTGGTGGTACTTGCACCGCAACCAGACCAACACCGACGACGCCTACACCGAGGGCCGCGCCGTCCTGATGGCCCCGCAGGTCAGCGGTTACGTCGTGACCCTGGCGGTCAACGACAACCAGTTCGTCCACAAGGGCGACCTGCTCGTGCAGATCGACCCCCGGCCCTACGCCGCCGCCCGCGACCTGGCGAAGGCGCAGCTCCTGGCGGCCCAGGGACAGCTCGACAACGCGAAGGCCAACCTGGACCTTGCCAAGGAAACGTTCCCGGCCCGGCTGCGCCAGGCCCAGGCACAAGCCGAGCAGGCCCACGCCCAGCAGGACAAGGCGTTGTCGGACCTGAAGCGCCAGCGCAACATTGATCCCCGCGCCACTACGCAGCAGGACATCGACGCCGCCGTAGCCGCGGCACGCTCCGCCCTTGCCACAACGGGGTCGCAGCAGGCCAACGTGGCGATCAACCGCCCGGTCCCGCTCAACATCGAATTGGTCCAGACCCAGGTGGAGCAGGCGCAGGCGCAGGTCGCCCAAGCGCAGGCGCAGCTTGAGCAGGCAGAGCTGAACCTGGATTACACCCACGTCGTAGCGCCGCAGGACGGCTGGGTGACCCGACGCAATGTGGAGATGGGCAACTACCTGCAATCCGGCACCCAGATCATGGCGTTGGTGACGCCGGAGGTCTGGGTGACGGCGAACTTCAAGGAAAGCCAGTTGGCCCGCATGCGCCCGGGCCAGCGTGTGGAGTTCGAGGTGGACGCCTACCCGAGCCTCAAGCTGCGCGGCCATGTCGATTCCATCCAGCTCGGCTCCGGCTCCCGCTTCAGCGCCTTCCCGGCGGAGAACGCGACCGGCAACTTCGTCAAGATCGTGCAGCGCGTGCCGGTGAAGGTGGTGATCGACTCAGGCCTCGACCCCAATTTGCCCCTGCCGCTCGGCCTGTCCGTTGTGCCCACGGTGTTTTTCGAATGAGCGAGGCCGCGAGCGCCGGGGGCGAAGGCAAGCCGCAGTGGAAATCCAGCCATAACCCTTGGCTGGTCGCCGTAGTGGTGACGCTCGGCGCCTTCATGGAGGTGCTGGACACCACCATCGTCAACGTGTCCCTGCCGCACATCGCCGGAAACCTCGCGGTCGGGTATGACGAGGCGACCTGGGCGCTCACGTCGTACCTGCTGGCCAACGGCATCGTGCTGACGATCTCCGGCTGGCTCAGCAGCGTGTTCGGGCGCAAGCGCTACTTCCTGCTGTGCATCGCCGGGTTCACGGTCTGCTCCTTCCTGTGCGGCGCGTCCACCAGCCTTCCCGAGCTGATCGTCTTCCGCCTGGCGCAGGGCTTCTTCGGCGGCGGGCTGCAGCCCAACCAGCAGTCCATCATCCTCGACACCTTCGCGCCCGCGCAGCGCGGCCAGGCGTTCGCGATCACCGCCATCGCCACCATCGTCGCCCCGGTGCTGGGACCGACACTGGGCGGCTTCCTGACCGACACCTACTCCTGGCGCTGGGTGTTCTTCATCAACGTGCCGATCGGGACCGCCACCTTCTTCGCCGTGCAGGCGCTGGTAGAGGACCCTCCCTGGGCCAAGGCGCGGCCGCGCGGGGTGGACTACATCGGGCTGTCGCTGATCACCATCGGGCTGGGCTGCCTGGAGGTGGTGGCCGACCGTGGGGAGGACGACGACTGGTTCGGGTCCAACTTCATCGTCATCATGTTCATCCTGGCGATGCTTGGCATTGCCGGGGCGATTGCCTGGCTGCTGTATGCGAAGAAGCCGGTGGTCGATCTCCGGGTTATGAAGGACAGGAACTTCGCGCTGGGCTGCCTGATGGTCGCGGCCATGGCCGCCGTGCTGTATGCCAGCGCCGTGGTGATCCCGCAGTTCGCGCAGCAGCAGCTTGGCTACACCGCGACCTGGGCCGGGCTGATCCTGTCGCCGGGCGGGGTGGTGGTGATCATCCTCATTCCCATTGTAGGAAAGCTGACCAGCGTCGTGCCGCTCAAGTACATCATCGCGATGGGCTTCTTCATCATGGGATGCTCGCTGGTGTATTCGCACTACTTGGTGCCCAACATCGACTTCAAGACGCTGTCCTACATGCGCGCCGCGCAGACGGCCGGCCTGGGCTTCCTGTTCGTGCCGATCAGCACGATTGCCTTCTCGACCTTGCCGCAGTCGGCGAACGCCGACGCCTCGGCGCTGTTCACCATGTTCCGCAACTATTTCGGTTCGCTGTCCATTTCCGTGGCGACGGCGTTGGTGACGGAACGCAGCCAGATCCGCCAAGCTCACCTCGTCTCGCACACCTCGCTGCTGGACCGTGGCTACACCATGACCATGAACCGGTTGCAGGGCGACTTCCTGGCCCAGGGCAACCCTGCGGGGGGGACCGCCCAGCAGGCGACGAACTGGCTGTATCAGCAGCTTCACGCGCAGGCGTCGGTTCTCGCCTACACCGACGTGTTCATGATCACCGCCATCATGTCTTTCCTGATCATCCCGTTCTGCTTCCTGATGTCGGGCACCACTGGAGGCGGCAGCAAGCCAGGGGGGCATTGACGCCCTTTTCATTGGCCGTCAGGCAACCTGGAAGCCGTGGGCGAAGGGGTCGCGGCTGTCGATGAAAAGGGTGTTGTGGCCGGTCAGCCGCGCCCAGCCCGCGATGGACGGCACGACCGCGCCGAGGCCGCCGACGCTGGCCCGCGCCTCGACCCGGCCGTGGAACAGCGAGCCGATGATGCTCTCGTGCACGAAGGCGTCGCCGGGCTGCAGCCGGCCTTGCGCCGCCCACTGCGCCATCCGCGCCGAGGTGCCGGTGCCGCAGGGAGAGCGGTCAATCGCCTTGTCGCCGTAGAACACGGCGTTGCGCGCGGTGGCCTCCGGATGGCGCGGCGCGCCGGCCCAGAGCAGGTGGCGCAGGCCGCGGATCTCCGGGCGCTCGGGATGCACGAACTCATGCGCCGCCAATGCCTCGCGCAGTGCGAGGCTCCAGCGCACTAGGTCGGACCCCGTCACGTCGGCGATGTCGCGGAAGGCGGGCTGCGGGTCGATGATGGCGTAGAAGTTGCCGCCGTAGGCGACATCGACGGTGAGCGCGCCCAGGCCTGGGCAGTCCACGGCGAGGCCGCTCCGATACAGGAACGACGGCACGTTGGTGATGCGGACCTGCTCGACGTGCTCGCCCTCCTGCCGGTATTCGGCCCGCACCGGCCCGGCCGGCGTGTCCAGCCACAGCTCGCCCGGCGTGCGCGGGCGGGCCAGCCCGTGCTCCAGCGCCATCGTCACCGTGCCGATGGCGCCGTGCCCGCACATCGGCAGGCAGCCCGTCGTCTCGATGAACAGCACGCCGATGTCGCAGTCGTCGCGGGTCGTGGGATACAGGATCGCCCCGGACATCAGGTCGTGCCCGCGCGGCTCGAACATCAGCCCGGTGCGGACCCAGTCGTACTCGGCGATGAACTGCGCCCGGCGCTCCAGCATGGTGGCGCCCCGGAGCGGCGGCGCGCCGCCGGCGACGAGGCGCACCGGGTTGCCGCAGGTGTGGCCGTCCAGGCAGAAGAAGGTGTGGCGAGACATCGTGCTCCTTTCAAAAGCGTGTCGGCCGGAACGGGCCGAGCGGCAGGGGCGGCGGGCGTCCGGCGATCAGGTCGGCGACGATGCGCCCGGTTGCCGCCGATTGGGTCAGGCCGAGGTGGCCGTGGCCGAAGGCATACACCACGCGGGGCGTCGCGGACGCCGGGCCGATCACCGGCAGGCTGTCCGGCAAGGACGGGCGGAACCCCATCCATTGCCGCCCGCCCTCCGTCCGCAGCCCCGGGAGGAAGGCCGCCGCGTGCCGCAGCATGGCATCGGCGCGGGCCATGTTGGGCGGGTGCCTGAGGCCGCCGAGTTCCACCGCGCCGCCGACCCGCACCCCCGTGCTGAGCGGCGTGACCACGAAGCCGTGGCCGCCGAAAATGAGCTGGCGCTTCAGGTCGAAAGCGCCGGGCGGCAGGGTGGTGTTGTAGCCGCGCTCGGTCTCCAGCGGGATGCGGTCGCCGAGCGCCCGGGCCAACGGGCGTGCCCAGGCGCCGGCGGCGATCACGGCGTGGCGCGCTGCCAACGCCGTGCCGTCCGCGCAATGCACGCTGACGCCGCCCGCCGCCGGCGCCACCATCCGCACGTCGCGCGTTTCCACCTGCCCGCCGCGCGCCTGCACGTGCTCCGCGAGGTGGCAGGCGACCTCGTATGGGTCGGAAACGGTCTGCCAACCCGGCACGAAGGTGCCGACGGCGAAGCGGGGGTGCAGGCCGGGCTGCAGCTCCGCGAGGCGCTGGCCGCGCACGTGCTCGAACGCGATGCCATGCCGGGCGCGGGCCTGCCAGCCGGGCATGGCGTCTGCCAGATCCGCCTCGCCCGCATACAGTTGCAAGGAGCCGTCGTGCCGGACCATGTGCCCGGCGCCGGCCCGTCCGAGCATCCCCGGCGCTTCCGCCGCCGCCAGCGCCATCAGCCCGGCTTGCGCCGCGAGGCTCGCCGCCGCCCGGTCCGCCCGGCTCGCGCGCCAGAACCGGACCAGCCAGGGGAGGATCACTGGAAAGTACGCCGGCGGGATCGCGAGCGGCCCCAGCGGGTCGAGCAGCCAGCGCGGCGCCTGCCGCAGGATGCCGGGCGAGGCGAGCGGCAGGATGTCCGAGAACGCCAGCGCCCCGGCGTTGCCCCGGCTCGCTTCCTGCGCGACTCCCCGGCGGTCGAGCAACACGACCTGGCGCCCATCGTCCTGGAGGGCTGCGGCGACCGCCAGGCCGACGATCCCGGCGCCGATGACGGCGACGTCGTGAATGGTGTCCGGCTCCGGCGGCTTGAGCAGCGGGCGCGCTGCGTTCCCGTGCGGATGCTAGGGCAGCGGCGCGTCACCGGGCAATGGCGCACTGGCTGGCTTGCTTGCGCAGCGGCCCAGAACGAACGGGGGAGCGCCACACTGCCGTCGTCATTCAACTCCTAGAAACGCAGCCAAGGCGCGGCTCACGCTCGCAAGCGTCGCCCCGTCCAGCCGTCCGATGCGAGCACCGGCCTTGGTGCGCGGGATCGTCGTCGCCTTGTCTACCATCACCTGTGACCGTCGTTGCAGCCCCGTGTCGCCGCCCGGCTCCACCGTGATCCGGATAGGCGGCATGTCATGCAGTTCGCTGGTCAACGGCAGCACGGTCAGCGATGGATGCCCGGCGTAAAGGTCCGCTTGCATGATCAGCGCCGGCCGCGGCTTGCCGTAGTCGCCGGAACTGACGACCGTCACCAGGTCGCCACGCGTCACGCCGTCCAGCCCTCGGTGTCCGACACATCCTCGATCCAGCCCATCACCGCCGCCTCGTCGCTGCCCGGGTCGGTCGCGCGCTCAGCCAAAAGCCGGGAATGGCGACGCGCCTTGGCCGCAGCGGCCCGGTCCTGCTGCCGTTCCACGTAGCCGCGCATGAAGTCCCGCAGCACCTGCCCGGCCGGTTTGTCCTCCTTGGCCGTGGCGGCGGTGAAGGCCGCCTTCAACTCCGGGTCCACTCGGAAATTAAAGCTCTCCACCTTGGGACGCCCGCTGGTCCGCGGCATGGCATCGTCCTTCCCATCATGCATGTGCTTTGCATGTATAATGCATGTGCATAATCCCGCCCAGCATGAACGAATACGGGTGTGTAATCAGGATCATGGCGGCGATCCGCGCCAAAGCCCCGCACAGGTCCGACCGGCCCTGGAGCCGCGGCGCATCGGCGGGCCGGCTTGCGCGGCGGCCTGGATGGGGATTGCATGACGGCCCAAAACAAAGGGGGAGGGGAGACATGGATTTCACGGGCAAGGCGGCGCTGATCACCGGGGGCGCGAACGGCATCGGGCGGGCCGCGGCGCTGGGCTTCGCGCGGCGGGGCGCACGTGTCGTCGTGGTGGACCGCGACGCGGCGGCGGGGGAGGCGGCGGCAGAGGCCGCCCGGGCGCAAGGCGGCGAGGCGCGGTTCGTCCGCGCCGACGTGACCCGGTCCGCCGACGTGCGGGCCTACGTGCAGGCGACGCTCGACGCCTTCGGGGCCATCGACTGCTTCTTCAACAACGCCGGCATCGAGGGCACGGTGACGCCCACCGCGGACTACGAGGAAGCGATGTTCGACGCGGTGATCGCGGTGAACCTCAAGGGCGTGTTCCTCGGCTTGCGCCACGTCTTGCCGGTGATGCTGCGGCAGGGGCGGGGGGCGGTGGTCAACACGTCCTCCACCGCGGGTCTCGTGGGGTCGCCGGGCTTGTCGGCCTATGTCGCGTCGAAGCACGGCGTGCTCGGGCTGACCCGCACCGCGGCGGGCGAGGTGGGCGCGTCCGGGGTGCGGGTCAACGCCGTATGCCCGGGGCCGACCGACACGCGGATGATCCATTCGCTCGAGCAGCAGTCCAGCCCCGGCGACCACGCCGCCGCGGGCGCGCGTTACCGGGCGAGCATCCCGCTTGGCCGCTACGCCACGGCGGAGGAGGTGGCCGACGTGGTGCTGTTCCTGTGCTCGGACCTGGCCGGCAGCGTGACGGCGGCGCATTACGTGGTGGATGGCGGGCGCACGGGGTCGCCCGCCGCGCCGCGCAGCTTTGCCCGGGTCTAGCGGGCGGTCCGGGTTGCCCCAGGTCTTGGTTCATTGTAGATAGACAACGTTCCATGCGGTACGGGAGCGCCGCATGATGCTGCGGACAGAAATCGTCGGCACGTCGGCCCGGTGGGCGGAGATCGGCCCGGCCTGGGACGCGCTCTGGCAACGGGGCAGCCGGAGCGTATTCCAGAGCCATGGCTGGATCGGCGCGTGGTGGAACGCCCGGCCGCCGTCCGACGCAGCGCGCCCCTGCGTAACGCTGTGCTGGGCGGATGGGCGGCTCGCCGCGGCTCTGCCGCTGGCGACGCGGCGGCATCGCGGTGTCCGCGTGCTCGAATGGGCGGCGAAGGACTGCAGCGACTACTGCGACGCGCTTGTTGACCCCGAGGACGGCCGCGCCGCCTTGCAGCAGGCCTGGGCCGCCGTGGGGGCGTCGGGCCGGTTCGACCTGATTTATCTCAACCATGTGCGTCCCGACGCCGCGTTCCACGCCCTGCTCGACGGGGGCGAGCAGCCGGTGAGGCTTAGGCCGGGCAATCGTGTGGCCAGGAGCTTGCAGGTCCGAAGCGACGGGGCCGACAGCCGGGCCTGGCTCGGCCGGCTCGGCGAGGAGGCTGGGAGCCACGACTTCCGCCTGCGCACCCTCGGCGAGACGGGGCCGGTCGTGGCGAATGCGTGGGGGCTTGAGGAGCCGACCGAGGCCCTGCTTGAGCGCATGGTCGCGCTCAAGCAGCAATGGCTCGCCGATACGGGCCAGGGCAGCGGCATCATGGACAACGACGCCGCGGTCTTCCGCGCCCTGGTGGGAGAACTGGTGCGACAAGGCTCGCTCCGGCTGTTCGCCGTCCACTGCGGCGGCCAGCTTGCGGCGGCCTTGCTCAACATCGCGGACGGCACCCGCGAGCAGGTGTTCTTTTCCGTGCACGACCCCCGTTTCGACCGCGCCGAACCGGAGGCGCTCGTGCTGATCGAATGCCTGGCCAGAGCCTTTGACAGTGGGGTGACGGAGGTCGATCTCCTTTGCGTCGAGGACGACGCCAAGTACGATTATGCCAATGCCCGGCTCGACTTGGCCTCCTTTGTGGGAGCCAGGACCCTTGCGGGACGGTTGGCGCTCGCGGTCGGGGAGAGGCTTGACCGGGCGCGGGCGGCGGGTCCTCCGACCGGGATTGCGGTCGCGCGATAACGTCATCCGCCGGGCCGCGCGGACGGCCGCCGGGCATTCCCATCCGGCGCTGCAGGTGCTTTTCTGGGCGCGTTGCCGGACGGAGGGACCAGCCATGCCGCTCGAAGACCTGCACTACCTGTCGCTGCTTGACGCTTCGGAGCGCATCCGCCGGCGCGAGCTTTCGCCGTCCGCGCTGCTGGAAGCGACCCTGGAGCGGATCGCCCGGCTGGACGGCGCGGCGCGCAGCTACGTGACGGTGCTGGCGGACCGCGCCCGCGCCGCCGCAGCGCAGGCGGAGGCGGAGATCGCCGCCGGGTTCTGGCGCGGCCCGCTGCATGGCGTGCCGCTCGCGGTGAAGGACCTGTGCGCCACGAGCTTCGCGCCGACCACCGGCGGCATGCCGATCCGGAAGGACGTGACCCTAGACCACGACGCCACGGTCGTGCGGCGGCTGGAGGACGCGGGCGCGGTGCTCGTCGGCAAGCTGAAGATGACGGAGGGCGCCTACACCGGCCATCACCCGGACGACCCGGCGCCGCTCAACCCGTGGAGCGCCGGGCACTGGGTCGGCTCGTCCTCGACCGGCTCGGGCGTGGCGACGGCGCTGGGCCTGTGCTTCGGGTCGCTCGGCTCGGACACCGGGGGGTCGATCCGGTTCCCCTCGGCCACCTGCGGGCTGACCGGGATCAAGCCGACCTGGGGCCGGGTCAGCCGCCATGGCATCCTGCCCTTGGCCGCGTCGCTGGACCACATCGGGCCGATGGCGCGCAGCGCGGGCGACGTGGCGGCGATTTTGGGCGTCATCGCCGGGGCCGATCCCGACGACCCCACGGCGCTTCCCGACCCGGTGCCCGACTACCTGGCGGCGCTGGGGCAGGGCGTGCGCGGGATCACCGTCGGGGTTGACCGCCGCTACAACGAGGACGGCATCGACGGGGAGGTGACGACCGCGGTGCGCGCGGCGGAGGACGTGCTGAGGGCGCTCGGCGCGGAAATCCGCGAGGTCGCGTTCCCGCCGACGGACGCCCTGCTGCGCGACTGGATTCCGTTCTGCGCCGTCGAAACGGCGATTGCGCATCAGGCGGACTATCCGGACCGTGCCGGCGAGTACGGCCCGGACCTTGCCCAACTGATCGAGCAAGGGCGGCGGATGACCGGGATCGAGTTCGGCTCGATCATGCACGGGCGGCTGGAGTTCGCCGGGCGCCTGGCTGTGCTGTTCCGGGGCGTGGACCTACTGCTCATGCCGACGATGCCGGTGCCGGTGCCGAGCTTGGATCGCATGGCGGAGTACGGGCAGGACGACACGGTGCTGCTGCGCATGCTGCGCTTCACCGCGCCGTTCAACTTCGCGGGCAACCCGACCATCACCCTGCCGTGCGGCATCGACGCGGACGGTTTGCCGCTCAGCCTGCAGCTTGTCGGTCCTTCCGTGTCGGAGGCGCTGCTGTGCCGCGCCGGTCACGCGTTCCAGCAGCGCACGGATTGGCACACCCGGCGCCCGCCGGAGCTGTAGGCGGCGTCAGGCCGGCCGGGCCGCGAAGTACTGGATCTCCCAGTCGATCAGCCTGGGGTTCTCCCAGGTAGGATAGGCCGCGATGATCCTCGGCTTGCACTCGACGATGATCTGGTCGGGGGTTCGGCCCTGTTCCCGCAAGGCTCGGACCTGCCGTCGCACATCTTCGATGTGGGCGGCGAGGTTCAGGGCGATCTGGATGCCGCCCATGTCCCCGTGCCCCGGCACGACCACAGCCGGGTCGAAGCCGCGGAACCCGTTCAGGATGCCCACCCACCGCGCATCGTCAATCTCCTGGTCCTGCGGCGGGAACCAGGGGAAGATCGGGAACATGCGCTCCTCGATCAGGTCGCCCGCGAACAGGATGCGCTCCTGCGGCAGGAACACGACCTGGTCGCCGCGTGTGTGGGCGGTGCCCCAGGTGTGCAGCTCCACCTTGCGTCCGCCGAGGTCGATTTCGGCGCTGGGTCCGTCATAGACGGCGTGCGGCATGACGATCTCCGTGCCGTCCAGCGCGTCGGCGGCGGCCTTGCCCTGCGTTTGGCGGAACAGGTCGAGGTATCGCGCGCCCTTCGCTTCCAGCTCCTCCCGCTGGGCGCGGTTGTAGAGGATCGTCGCGTCGGGCCGGAACACCTGGGCGCCGTAGCCGTGCTCCGGGTGGAAATGCGTCACGGTCAGGAGCAGGCGGCGGCTGCCGGCAAGCCGCCGGGCGAGGTCCAGCACCCGTTCGCCGTTGGCCGGCCCGAGGCCGGTATCGACCACCAGCGCGGCGTCGCTTCCCAGGATGATGCCGATGTTCGGCACCAGCCAGGTCCGGTGGTCCCGGACGACCCACACGCCCGGGGCGACCTCCTGCACGTTGGAGGTGTCCACGGTCGGGGGGCGCGGGTCGGCGGCTTGGGCCACGGCCTGGCGGCCATGGGGCATGCCCGCCAGGGCGGCCGCCGCCGCCAATGCGAAGCGCCGCGACATCAGAGGCGCCGCCGCGGGCCGGCGGACCCCATCTTGGCCGTTCAACATGCTGTTCCCTCCTGCAAACGGTTGCACGCGGCGGGGCGCGTCGGCGGCGTGACCGCTTAGCTGACGGACAGGATGATCTTGCCGCGCGCCCGGCCCGATCCCTGGTGCCGGAACGCGTCGCCCAATTCTTCCAGCGGAACCGTGCGGTCCACCAGGACTTTCAGCGTGCCCGCGTCGATACGCTCGACGATCTTCCCAAGGCGGCTTCCGTCCGACTGGTGGAACACGAAGCTCGCCGAGACCTTGTGCGCCTTCGCGAGCGCCTCGTCCGGCGGGGCGGTGGTCGAAACCAGGGTGCCGCCCGGGCGCAGCACGCCGAACGAGCGCTGCTGCGTGTCGTCCCGGACGGTGACAAGCACCACGTCCAGGTCGGACAGCCTGTCCTCGAACCGCTCCGAACGGTAGTCGATCACCTGATCGGCGCCGAGTTGGCGGGCAACCTCGATCCCGGCGCCGGACGCCGTCGCGATCACCCGCGCGCCCGCGGTGCGCGCGAGCTGGATGGCGAAGCTGCCGACCCCGCCCGCGCCGGCATGGACCAAGACCGTCTGCCCGCGCTGCAGGTTCGCCACCTCGAACAGCGCCTGCCAGGCGGTGCCGGCTGCGGTCGGGATGCCGGCGGCTTCCTCCAGTGAGGCACGCTTCGGCGCGGCGGCCAGGTCGGCGGCCGGGATGACGGCGAACTCGGCCAGGGCGCCGCCCTTCGTCGGATCGGTCCGGGCGACCACCGCCTCGCCCTGACGCCACCGGGTGGCGGACGCGCCGGCGCGCTGACCGTGCCGGCGAGGTCGGTGCCCAGCGTGTAGGGGAAGCCCAGGGGAAAGAAGCCGTGCATCTTGCCGCTGTGCAGTTGCACGTCGAGCGGGTTGAGGGCGGCGGCCCTCACGCGGACCAGGACCTCGTCGGGGCCGATGTCCGGGGTTTGCACCTCTTCGATAACCAGCGATGCGCCGTATTCATGGATGCGGGCTGCTTTCATTGCGCGGTCTCCTTCTGCATCGGCCACGCGCCGATCTGGCTCAGCCAGCCGAACCAGTCCTCAAGGTGCCAGGTGTGGGTGAGCCGGCCGTTCTCGATGTGGTGGAACTCGTGGATCGGCAAACGGAACGCCTTGCCGGTCGGCGCCACCCCGAACCACTCGCCCAGGTGGGTGCCGGTGATCTCCGCACGCACCGCGGCGCGGCCGGGTGCGCCGATGATCTCGTGGACCGTGATCCTCATGTCGGGAAACGCGGCCATGAAGCCCCGGATCAGCGGTTCCATCCCCTCGCGGCCCGGCGCCTGGCCCGGCGCGAGCGGAATGTCCTGCCAATCGGGCGCGACCGCCTGATCCAGCAGTTCGGGCCTGCCCTCGCTGAACGCACGGTAAAGCGTTTCTACGGCCAGGCGCTCCTCGTTTGTCAGCCCATTGACGTTCGCTGCGTTCTGCATCGCTGGTGTCCTTCCTGTTGCCGGGGCGTCTGCAAAGGAGGTGGGCGTCCGCCGTGCATGGTTGAAATCGATTGGCGTTATGTGCAGCCATTCATGCCATGGATTTACACGGGATCGACCTCAACCTGCTCGTCGCCTTCGACGCCCTCATGGCCGAACGCAGCGTCACCCGGGCCGGGGCGCGCATCGGCCGCACCCAGCCGGCGATGAGCGCCGCCCTGTCGCGCCTGCGGGCGCTGCTGCGGGACGAGCTGTTCGTGCGCGGCCCGGCGGGCTTGCAGCCGACCCCGCGGGCGCTCGACCTGGCCGAACCCCTCGGCCGCGCGCTCGCGGACATCCAGCGCACGCTTGAGTTCACCCGAGCCTTCGACCCCCGCTCATCGGCCGCGGCCGTCACCCTCGGCCTGTCGGAGCACCCGGCCTTCGTGCTCCTGCCGCGCCTGGTCGAGCGCCTGCGGGACACGGCGCCAGCTATCACCCTGCGCATCCGCAGCTTCACGGCCCGCGACGACGCGGTGGCGATGCTGGACGCGGGCGAGGCCGACCTGGCCATCGGCGTCCCCCCGTCCGCCGCCTCGGGCCGCATCCTGACCCGGCCCCTGTTCGAGGAACGCTTCGTGTGCATCGTGCGGCGCGGCCACGCGGCGGCGAGCGGGCCGTTGGACCTCAAGGCCTTTCTGGCCCTGTCCCACTTGCTGGCGTCGCCGGAAGGCGACCGCTTCGGGCATGTCGATGCCGCCTTGGCCAAGCAGGGCCTCAAGCGGCGCCTCGCCCTCACGCTGCCTCAGATGTACGCGGTGCCCATCCTGGTCGCGCGGTCGGACATGATCGCGACGGTGATGGGCGGGGTGGTGGCCGCTTCGGGCCATGCAGACAAGCTGTGCGTGCTGGACCCGCCGCTCGACCTGGACCCGGTGCCGTTCGTCATATCCTGGCACCGGCGCAACGACGCCCATCCGGCGCAGCGCTGGTTCCGCGACTGCGTCGCGTCCTTGCCGGCCGCCCCATGCTGAGCCATGGGCGGCAGCCTATAAATGCGGCTGGCCGTTCGAGGCTGAAAGCCCGCCGTCGACCGGGAGATTGACCCCGGTCACGAAGCGCGCGTCGTCGCTCGCCAGGAACACGATTACCGCAGCGACGTCCTCCGGCTCGGCGATGCGCCCGAGCGGGATGCGCTCCTTGAACCGGGCGAGCACCGTGTCGTTCTGGAAACGCTCGGTCATGCGGGTGTTGGTCATTGACGGGTTGACCGCGTTGACCCGGACGCCGTCCTTGCCGTGGTCCATCGCCATCGCGCGCACCATGTTGCTCACCGCGCCCTTGGACATGTTATAGGCGAGCAGGTTCCAATCGCCGCCAAGCCCCGACACGGAGGAGGTCATCACGATCGACCCGCGGGTTTTCTTCAACTCGGGCATCGCCGCCTTGGCCATGAGGAAGTAGCCGCCGACGTTGACGTCCATCGCCTGGCGGAAATCCGCCTCGCTGGTTGATTCAATGTCGCCCATCTTGGCCATGGCAGCGTTGTTGACCAGCACGTGAAGCCCGCCAAACCGCTCCACCGCCGCCTGCACGAGTGCTGCGCAGACGTTGGGGTCCGATGCGTCGCCCGGATGCGTAAGCGTGCGCGCGGCGGGCAGGGCGGCGATGGACTCGTTCAGCGCATCCGCGCGGCGCCCGTTGACGATCACGTTCGCGCCCTCCTCCGAGAACCGCCGGGCAGTCGCTGCGCCGATGCCGGTGGCGGCGCCGGTGACGATGACGGTCTTTCCCGAGAAGCGGGTCATGCGGTGTCCTCCGGATGGGTAGGCCGCGCGGGAGGGCGCGGGCAGGCGGCGAGGCTATCACCCCCGGGGTGCTGCCGCCATGGCCGCAGCACCCAGGCCAGTCTTGTCATGGGACCCGTCGTTGACGTGGGCGACGCCGTACGGTCAAGTCGGGCAGACCAGGAGCAGGCGATCAAAGGGTGTGCTTCGGCCATGCGTTTTCGTCCCCTTGGGGCCGACTCCCAGTGATCCCAAGGGCAGTTCCGGGCGCGTCGCCGTCTACAAGACGCAGCCACCGGGAGGCAGCCTCGCAAGCGGCCTTGAGCCGTTCATATCCGACCTGTCCGGCCTCAGGTCGCCTGGACCGCATTTGCGGCAAGCTGGGCTGGGCGCGGCGGGCTACCGGCATCAAGGGCGGGATGGGCGGCGACGCCCGGCCGCGGCGCCGCCATGCCGCCGAGACAGGCTGAACCGGGCGGCGGGGCGGGTCCGGCTGCCCCACGCCGGGGTGCCCGATGCGCGTCCTGAGCTGGAACCTGCTGCGGCGGCGCGGCGCGGGGGTGGAAGACATTCGCCGCCTGATCGAGACGCATCGTCCCGACCTGGTTCTGCTGCAGGAGGCGACGGCCGGAATCGACGCGCTGCCGGACGCGCTTGGCGGCAGCTATGCCCGCCGCGAGATGGAGGGACGCGGCCACGGCCCGGCCGCCTGGAGCCTGCGCCCGTTCACGGCGGAACCGGTGCCGCTGCCGCCCGCCACGCGGCTTGACTTTCCAGTTCCGGTGCGGCGGCGCCTCACGCGCCGCATCGCCTTGTTCGTGCGTCTCGACGGCGTTGAGATTGCAAACGTGCACCTGGACCACGGCCAGCTCGCCAACCGCTGCCAGCTTCGGCACCTTCTCGACCAATGCCCGCGGCTCCATGCGGTGATCGGCGACTTCAACGCGCTGGGGGCTGTGAGGCTGCCAGGCTTCGCCGATGTCGGGCCGCGTCGCGCCACGCACCGGGCCAAGGGCATCGTGCCGCTTCGCCTCGACCGCTGCCTGGTGCGCGGCCTGCGGAGCGAGGGCGCCGCGGCGCTCGCGTATGGGCCGTCCGATCACCGGCCGATCCTCGTCGATCTCGTGCCGTATGGGGGCGTTCGGGTGGGTGAGGCCCGGCGTTCCCATGGCCGCTGGACGCGGCTCATGCGGCTGCCGGCCGTGTTGGGCTTGGGGCTGATCCTGGCCGGCGCCGGCGACCCGGCCCGTATCTCCGTCACGGTCGGCACGGCCGCGCAGCAGACGCTGCGCGGCTGGGGCATGTCGCTCGCCTGGGAGGCCAACGTCGTCTATGGCGGCCCGTTCGACACAGCCCAAATCCCAGACCCGGCGGAGCAGGGGCGCTACATGGACCTCCTGTTCGGCAACCCGGCGCGCGGGCCGGGCCTGGGCCTCAATGTGGCGCGCTACAACATCGGCGGCGGCGACAACCCGGATCCCGGCCGCTGCCCGGCGCCCCCCGCGGCGCAGCCGGGCGCGCGGATGGAGGGGTTCCTGGCCGGGCCGGGCGCAAAGTACGACTGGTCCCGCGATGCCAGCCAGCGGCGCATGCTGCATGAAGCAAAGGCGCGAGGCGCGACGGTGTTCGAAGCCTTCTCCAACTCGGCCCCCTGGTGGATGACCGCGAGCGGCTGTGCGTCCGGCGCCGAACGCGGCGGCGAGGACAACCTGCGCGCCGACGCCGTTCCCGCTTTCGCAGGCTACCTCGCCGCGGTCGTCGAGCATTTCCACCGCGAGGAGGGCATCGCCTTCGGCAGCGTCAGCCCGCTGAACGAGCCGGACGGCGCCTGGTGGGTGTCGGGCGGCCGCCAGGAAGGGAGTTTCGCCAGCCTTCCCATGCAGGAGGCCGTGATCGCCGCGGTGGCCCGGAGCCTGGCGGGCACCGGCGCCGTGGTATCCGGGACGGAGGCCAACAGCATGGACGCCATGACGGGATATTTGGCGCAGATGGGAGCGGCGTCGCTCGACGCGCTCGGCCAGGTGAACGTGCATCAGTACAATGGGACTGATCCCGAGGCTTTGCGCCGCCGGGTCGCGGCGCTCGGCAAGCCGCTCTGGGCGAGCGAGGTCGGCTGCTGCTTCTCCGCCGACCAATCCGAGATGTGGGGCGCGCTGTATATGGCGAGCGCCATCCGCACGGCGCTGCGCGTGCTCGGCGCGGAGGTCTGGTGCTTTTGGCAGCCGGATTGGGGCGTGATCGACGTCCGAAACGGCCACCTGCGCCCCTTGCGGCAGTTCTACGCCATCGCGCAGTACACCCGCTTCATCCGCCCGGGGTTCACGGTGCTGTCCAGCCAGGGCGACACGCTCGCGGCCTTGTCGCCGGACGGGCGCCGGCTGGTGCTGGTGGCGACCAACTGGAGCGAGGCGGGCGCCGTCGAGGACATCGACCTGACCGCATTCCACCGTCCCGGCGCCGCGGTGGCCATCTATCGCACAGCGGAGGACCCGGCCGTCAGCCTGGCCTACGAGGCGGGCCGAGTGGATGCCGCCGGCCACTTGAGCGACCGTCAACCGCCCGCCTCCGTCACCACCTACGTGATCGAGGGACCGCCGGTGGCCACGCTGCGGCGTCCCGCGCCATAATGGGAGTTGTGAGCGGCGATGCCGACCGCTCCGGATGGGGTGGGATTCGAACCCACGGTGGGCTTGCACCCACGGCGGTTTTCAAGACCGCTGCCTTAAACCGCTCGGCCACCCATCCATACCGCTTGGTGTCCTCCCTAGCCGCTTGCCGGTGGTGAATCAAGGTGAAGGGCACAGGGTTTCGCGGCATGGCGCCCGCTTGTTGTGGGGGCAACGACACCGCCCATATCAGCCATGGCGCCGCGGCCGCGCCAGACGTGCAATTTCAGCGCCCGGCAGCAAGCGCGCCAGTCGCCAAGGATCGGGCTGACGCGCCGCACGGCGGCCGGTTATGGCGCGTGGAGGAATGAGGATGGCGCGGGGCCTGTCCGCAATGCGTGGCGCATCATTTGCTCTGTCGCTGCTATGGGCGCTGCTGCTGTCGCCGCCGCTGTCAGCCGCGCCGGCCGACCCCTATGACACGCTGTCCCGCCTCATCGGCCATAGCAAAGCCGAGCTGATCCAGCGGTTCGGCCAGCCCGCCGACACGGTCACGACCATCGACGGAGAGCGCTTGTTCTACGAGACGCTGGACGTCGGCCGGGTCGGCGGCGTGAGTGGGCGGAACACGCGCGCCGGCGGACCTGGCGGTTTCAGCCTGTTCGGCTATTCCTTCCGGTGCAGGACCGAGGTGGTCATCGCGGACGGCCGCGTGCGGGCGTTCAACCGGAGCGGCAACGATTGCCATTGATCCCGAAACGGCGCCCAGCCTGTGCCGCAGTTCATGCAAGCCCGGACACAACTACCTGCGGTTTCAGGTCCCAAGGACGGACGCGGCCCGCACAGCAATTCGTGCCGCGAAGGGCCGCTCGCCGGGCCTTGGGCCTTGCAGTCCGCACGGCGCAGGCCCAGCCGGAATTGAGAATGCTAATCATTTACACCATTGCGCTCCCGTCTTGACTGCGTAGGGCCTGGCCCTAATTGCTGACCCATGCGCAACTTTTCTGAACTGACCGAACGCGACTTGCTTGCCCTTGCCATCTCCAGCGAGGAGGAGGACGGTCGCGTTTATGCCGACTTCGCCCACGACCTGCGGGAGGAATACCCCGGCAGCGCCCACATGTTCGCCGATATGGCGGCCGAGGAAAACGAGCACCGCCGCAAGCTGATCGACGTGTTCGCGGAGCGGTTCGGCTCCCACATCCCGCTCGTGCAGCGCCAGGAGGTGCGGGGCTGGGTGCAGCGCAAGCCGGCCTGGCAGGTGCGCGCCATGGGCATCGAGGCGGTGCGCCGGCACGTGCAGCAGATGGAGAAGGACGCCGGGCGCTTCTACCAGCAGGCGGCGTCCCGGACCTCGGACGCGGGCATCCGCAAGCTGCTCGGCGACCTCGCCGAGGCCGAGCTGGCGCACGAGCACACCGCCGGCGAGATCGAGGAGAAGCGCCTGCCCGGCGACACCCGCGGAGCCGAGGACGACAACGCCCGCAAGCGGTTCGTGCTGCAGATCATCCAGCCCGGCCTTGTCGGGCTGATGGACGGCTCCGTGTCCACGCTCGCCCCGGTGTTCGCCGCCGCCTTTGCGACCCACAACTCCTGGAACGCCTTTTTGGTGGGTATGGCCGCCTCGCTCGGCGCTGGCATCTCGATGGGGTTCGCGGAGGCGCTGGCGGACGACGGCAAGCTGTCGGGCCGCGGCACGCCCTTCCTGCGCGGCCTGATCTGCGGCCTGATGACCATCGCGGGCGGCATCGGCCACACGCTGCCTTATTTGATCCAGGACTTCGTCACCGCGACCGTCGTGGCGGGCATCGTGGTGGTGATCGAGCTGGCGACGATTGCCTGGATCCAGTGGAAGTACATGGACACCCCGCCGCTTGCAGCGACGGCCAAGGTCATGCTCGGCGGCGCGCTGGTCCTCGCGACCGGCATCCTGATCGGCAGCGCGTAGGGACGGCGGGGCGCTCTTCCTCCTTCTTGCCGAACTCCTGGATGCCTGCTGAGGTGGGACATTCGGAGAACGCGCCATGCTTACCCTTTGCGGCATCGCCATCGTGGTGGCCGGCTTCGTCGCCGGCATCAACCCGTTGCTGGTCGTCACCGTCGCCGCTGTGGCGACCGGGCTGGCGGCGGGACTCGACATCGTGACGGTGGTCTCGGCCCTCGGCCGTGCCTTCACGCAGAACCGCTACGTCGGCATCGTCTGGCTGGTGCTGCCGGTCATCGGCCTGTTGGAACGCGCCGGGCTGCGGGAGCGGGCGCAGGCGCTGATCGCGCGTTCCCGGCAGGCGACGACGGGCCGGGTGCTGACGCTGTATTTCGTGGTGCGCCAACTGGCGGCGGCGCTTGGCCTGACAGCGCTCGGCGGCCACGCGCAGATGGTGCGCCCGCTGGTCGCGCCGATGGCGGAGGCCGCGGCGGAGCGCCGCTTCGGCGCGATCACGCCTGCGACGCGATTCCTGATTCGCGCCCACGCCGCCGCCTCCGACAACATCGCGTTGTTCTTTGGCGAGGACATCTTCATCGCCATCGCCTCCATCCTGCTGATCAAGGGCTTCCTGCAAACCAACGGCATCGACGCGTCGCCGCTGCAGCTCAGCGTTTGGGCGATGCCGACCGCGTTGCTGGCGTTGGTGGTGCACGTCGCCCGGCTGCTCCTGCTCGACCGGCAGTTGCAGCGCCAGGCCGGGGCCAAGATGGCGGAGCGCGTGCCGTGATCACTTTGCCGATGATCTACGTCCTGGCGGGGCTGCTGTTTGCCGCCGTGGCGATCCAGGGGGCGCTGGACCGGGCCAACCCGCGCCGGTGGCTCGGTGCCGGGTTCTGGGGGCTGTATGCCGCGAGCTTCCTGGCCGGGTCGTATTTGCCGGATTTCGCCAATGGCGTGCTGGTGATCGGCATGGTGGGGCTGGCGGCGGCCGGGCTGGGCCGCGGAGCGCCGGTCACGGCGACGGCGGAGCAGCGTGCCGAGGGCGCCGCGCGCTTCGGCAACGCCCTGTTCGTGCCGGCGCTGCTGATCCCGGGCATCACGCTTCTGGGCACGCTCCTGCTGAAGTCGGTGGTGATCGGCGGCCAGCCGCTGATCGACCCGAATCAGGCGACGCTGGTCTCGCTGGGGCTTGGGGCCGTCGCGGCGCTCGCGGCGGCCATCGTCATGCTGCGCCCGCCGCCGCTGGCGCCGGTGCGGGAGGCGCGGCGGCTGGTCGAGACCATTGGCTGGGCGGCGGTGCTGCCGCAGATGCTGGCGGCGCTCGGCGCGGTGTTCGCCGTGGCGGGGGTGGGCACGGTGATCGCCGGGCTGCTGAACGACTACGTGCCGCTCGACACCCCGTTGCTGGCGGTGACGGCCTACGCGGTGGGCATGGCGCTGTTCACGGCCATCATGGGCAACGCCTATGCCGCCTTTCCAGTGATGACGGCCGCCGTCGGCTTGCCTCTGGTGGTGCAGAAGTTCGGCGGCGACCCGGCGGTGGTCTGCGCGCTCGGCATGTTGAGCGGCTTCTGCGGCACGCTGGTCACGCCGATGGCCGCCAACTTCAACGTCGTGCCAGCGGCGCTGCTGGAACTGCCGGACCGCAACGGCGTGATCCGCGTGCAGGCGCCGACTGCATTCGTCCTCCTGCTCGGGAATATCGTTCTCATGTACGTCCTGGCATTTCCGCGATGACGCGGCTCACGCCTGACCTCGCGGACCGCTTCGCGGCTGTTGCGCTCGGCCATGTCACCCGCGAGTATCCGAACAAGCTCGACCATGTTCTGGCCGGGCCGGCGGATGCCCGAGGACCGCGCGACTTGCATCCGGTGTTCTACGGCAGCTTGGACTGGCACTCCTGCGTGCATGGCTACTGGATGCTGGCCACCCTCTACCGGCGCTTCCCCGCGATGCCGCAAGCAGCGGCGATCCGCGCCCTGTTCGACGAGCACCTGGCACCCAGCCGGGTGGCCGGCGAGTGCGCCTACCTCGACCGTCCAGGCGCACGCGGGTTCGAGCGCCTCTACGGCTGGGCCTGGCTGCTCAAGCTCGCGTCCGAGCTGGCGCTGCATGAGACGCCAGAAGGGCGGGCCTGGTCCGCCGCCCTGTATCCGCTCGCCCAGGCCTTCGCCGCGCGCTTCACAGCGTTCCTGCCGCTTGCCACCTACCCGGTGCGCGCCGGCGTGCACAGCAGCACGGCCTTCGCCGTCCGCTTGGCGCTGGACTACCCGGACCCGGCGCTCCGCGGGATGCTCGTGGACGCTGCACAGCGCTGGTACGCACACGATGCCGACTGCCAGGCCTGGGAACCCGGCGGCGACGAGTTCCTGTCTCCCGCGCTGATCGAGGCGGAGTGCATGCGCGCGGCGCTGCCGGGCGAGGAGTTCGGCCCCTGGTTCGCCCGTTTCCTGCCGCGTCTGGCGCAGGGGCAGCCGGCGACGCTGCTGACCCCCGCCACGGTCAGCGACCGCAGCGACGGCAAGATCGCCCATCTCGACGGGTTGAACCTCAGCCGCGCCTGGTGCTGGCGCGCGCTGGCCGAGTTCACGCCGGACCCGGACATGGCCCGGCGCACCGCCGCGGCGCACATCGACGCCAGCCTGCCGCATGTCAGCGGCGACTACATGGGCGAGCATTGGCTGGCGAGCTTCGCCGTGCTGGCGCTGGAGGCCGGCTAAAGCCCAGTGCCCCCGTGCCCCGAGTGCAGGCAATGCTCGTGCGAATGGTCGGCGAGAACCTGGATCACCCGGCACGCCCCGACCTTGCCGTGCCCGCAGGCATCCACCATGCGCGCCAACTCCGCCTCCAGCGCCTGCAGCCGGGCGATGCGGCTGCGCACGGCGCCCAGGTGCTGCCGGGCGATGGCGTCGGCCTCGTCGCAGGGGCGGTCCGGGTCGTCGGACAGTTGCAGCAGCGCCCGCACGTCGTCGAGCGGAAAGCCCAGCTCGCGCGCATGCCGGATGAAGGCCAGCCGGTCCAGATGCGCCTGCGTGTAGGCGCGGTGCCCGCCCTCCGTGCGGGCGGGCGGCGGCATGGTGCCGTCCCGCTCGTACCAGCGGATCGTTTCCACCTTGGTGCCGGTCTGCCGGGCCAGGTCGCCAATCGCATAGGTGGCCGCACTCATCGTCCGCTCCCTCCTTCCCATTACGATGCAACATCGCCTGATATAGCCCTTGCACCTCTAGCGGCTACAGGTCTTATGCGGGTGCCCGGTGGCTGGAGGGAAGCATCATGCTGGACGGGACGGACTACGCGGGCGAGACCAAGGTTTGGCGCGTCGGCGGCATGGATTGCGCGTCCTGCGCCGCGAAGGTCGAGCGGGCCGTGTCCAGGCTGCCCGGTGTCCAGGACATCCAGGTGAACCTGATGGCGGAAACGCTGACTGCCCGGCTGGTTGCAGGCGGCGATCCCGCGGCCGTCGCGGACACGGTGGGCGCCCTGGGCTACACGGCGACGCCCCGGCTGGGTCCGGACGCGGCGCCGCAGGCCCGCGCGAGTCACGACCATTCAGGCCGCGGTCCGCACGGGCACGACGACGAGTCGGGCGTGCCCTGGTGGCGCACCGGCAAGGCTCGGCTGACGTCGCGTTTGGCCGCGCTGGTCGCCGCCGCCTACATCGGCTCGTTGCTGGTCCCGGCGGCGGGCGGCTGGGTGTTCGCCGCCGCCACCCTGGCCGCCGTGTTTCCCTTCGCGCGCCGCGCCTGGGCGCTGGCCCGCGCCGGCAGCCCGTTCTCCATCGAGACGCTGATGGCCGTGGCGGCCCTGGGCGCCGTGGCGATCGGCGCTTCGGCGGAAGCGGCGATGGTCGTGGTGCTGTTCGCCGTCGGCGAAATGCTGGAAGGCGTCGCCGCCGGGCAGGCCCGGTCCGGCATCAAGGCGCTGGCCGACCTGATGCCCCGCACGGCGCGGGTTGAGCGCTGCGGTGCGGCCGTGGACTTGCCTGCGGATCAGCTCGACCGTGGCGATATCGTGCAGGCCCGACCGGGAGACCGCATCCCGTGCGACGGCGTGATCTTGGAAGGGCAGTCCGCCGTGGACGAAAGCCCCGTCACCGGGGAAAGCGTGCCCGTGGCGCGCGGACCCGGCGATCCCGTGATGGCCGGGTCGGTCAATGCCTCCGCCCTGCTGCGCGTCCGCGTGACCGCGA
>JAABUQ010002920.1_pt1 | contig 32541 bp, 31 predicted proteins | sample 5560001 | NCBI WGS metagenome assembly JAABUQ01 (sample SAMN10711888, study PRJNA513371) | rock metagenome | isolation source: Antarctica rocks | place: Antarctica: Victoria Land, Finger Mt nord | collected 2015-12-18 | reverse complement strand
AGCGCACACGCGTCTGCTGAGTGCCTACCCCGACCCAGCCGGTGGTCGTGAAGCTGATCTGCACTTGGCTGTGTGACAAGCTCGTCGGATCGTACGAGACACTCGTTACTTGTTGTGCCCACGCGCCGGCCGCAAGGCTGCAGAGGAAAAAGAGTCGTTTCGTCATGAGATTTCCTAACGAACACACGCTAACTTTGCCGCCGGGCGTGATCGTCCCGCTGAAAGGCTCGTACCTAGTGTCCGGGGTTAGAAGTTCGCTTCACAGAAGTGCCTAACTTTGCTTCTCTGCTACTAACTTATAACTCAGGACACTAGCATCTGACGTCGCCCGGATGGGATTGGTGTTCCCACGCTGCTAGGGCGACGGTGCTGTGATTTCTTTCGAAAAACGCAGGAGTGACGCTTGCTCGGAGGGGACGGCGTGTTTTAACTCTCCTGCTGCTACAACGAAGTCGCGCGCCCGCGGTGGACTGTTCGCCGCGGGCTTATACTTCAGTGGAAACGTGAGAAGAAACATCTCACTTGTCTTTCAACGATTTGGGCACGCCTCGTTCTCTCATGATGCGCAGAGCAGCAGCGCCTCAGCCCATTGCGCAAGCTGCTCGGGCGCATCAGGGTCAGCTGTTTCGGATTCCCAGGCAGCCTCAAGCTGCTTTACTCTGCGTTCTGCGATATGTATCAGTTCGGAGGTGATTTAACGACTTTCGGGCTCGGGCATACGAGCGGTTTCAGTATCTGGGGCGAGGCTTAAGAAGTTGCACGCTGTCCACGGCTTCCTCGAAGGTGGGCCCGTAGAACTCAGCATCCTAGAGCGAACGGCTCTTGATCTTCAAGTATGGGTTGATGGATAACGAACCCCCTAGCCTAGCTAGTCTAGAGGGTGGGCCAAAACAAACTGCCGAACTGGGCCACTTCAGTATGGACTGAACCCCGATTTTGAGACACTTCCGAGAGGCACGCTTCGCTAGACGGTGCTCACCGTACGATTACCTTCAAGGTCTTCACATAAAAGAAGCGCAGACCGGCCACATGCTGCTGCACTTGCCAGGGTCTAGCTTCCGCTCCCGGAATAGGTAAGCCGAGTACTGCCGAATCTGGTCCGGACCGAGTTGATCCGGCGCTTTGTCGTAGTGTTTCGCGAACTCACGAACGATTCGGATGTACTGTTTTGCGGTACTCTGAGCGTAATTACGGCGCTGGAGTTCTTCCAGCATCTTGTTTCTGAGATGGGTCACAGGGATCTCCTTGTGACCCACACAATAGCCGAATTACCCGCGCTCCAACCGCCCGGCTACCAACACGCGCAGCGTCCGCCGCCTCAACGACTTCGTTCAAACGGCGTAGCGTTTAGTTTGCCGATTGCGAATGGATTGTTGGTCACCTGGAGATTTAGATACTCGAAGAGAAGATTGCTACGGATGTTCTAGGACAAAGTGTCACCCATGTCCTGGGCCGTACAATAGCTGATCCTCCCCAGCACTGCCGCTTTTTCGCTCATATCGACATTCCTATTGGCTGCCGAATTTGTTCTTGCGAAAGCGCCGTAGTATTTTGATTTGACCGGGAAAGCGCCTTTTCTAGCTTGTCCGCGTTGTCCGTGTAGATTTGCGCGTCAAACCGGGGCCGAGAGAGGGCCACATAGGCGAGCATCTCGTTTATAAGCGCTTGAATGCGGGTCTCCGATGTGTCGATATGCACGAGAACCTGCTCGACAGTTGCCCCCTGAGAAGAATGGCTGGTCATCGCGTAGGCGTAATCGATGTGCTTGTTCTGGTTCAGGTTCCAGCTCACCACTCGATCTGATTCGTCGAGCCGGACGCGAGCGTTTCCATCGGCGTCGAGGTATTGGATTGAGCCAGTGTCGCGAGTGGAGATGGCTTTCTCTCTCCAGGGAGTCAGGAACTGAACTCGATCGCCAACGGCAAAAGATCGCACTTCGGGTTCGTAAACAGCAACTCCGCTAAGCCTGGCGGGGTCATAGGTGACAAACTTTCCGTCGGGTTTTCTGACGGTCAGCAGGTTCTCGTCGGAGTTCACATCAACGACCGACGCGTAGCTTTTGGCTGCGAGTCCGTGAACATCGCTTCCCCTGTGATACCGAATGGAATCACCGATACGATACGAGCTCGCTTCCTTGCGGTCCTGACTCGTCAGATTCTGCCGGTTCTTTAAAATCCCGAGCTTGAAGATGTCTTCTCCGACCTGGCCATCTTCCTTCAACGCGGAACGGATCGCGGCATTTAGCTCCTCGCGGGATTGGTTATCAGGAGAAATCACCAGCGTGCCTTGTGGAGCTTCGGCGAAAGCATGCGCAATGGCTTGAAATCGCTCCTTCCTATCCTGGATGGTTTGCACGCGGTTTTGAGACTTGAGGAGTTCTATGCCGTCGGCGATCCTTCCCTCTGCCATGGCTTCTACGACCATCCGCAGGTCGTCGTCTTTCTGGCGAACGATCTTTTCGAGGCGTGCCACGCCTAAACCGGCATCCTGTAACTCTTCGAAGATTCGGCCGGCTTCGACGGATTGATGTTGCTTGGTGTCTCCAATCAAGAGAACGCGGTCACTGGGCCTGAGTCCCTCGAGAAAGTCACGCATTTGCTTGCTGGAAGCAAGGCTCGACTCGTCCACAAAAAAGAGCTTTGGGCGGAACAGATCTTCACTTTCCGGCTGCTGTTTGGTCAGTAAGTGAGCTTGTAGAGTTTCGGCTTCCATGCTCGCCTCTTTCAGGCCTTTCACTGCCCGCGAGGTGGGACCCAAGCCGTAAGCTTTGTATCCGTTTTCTTCCGCGAGTTCGCGGATCGCGCTGAGCGCCGTGGTTTTGCCAGTCCCGGCCCGGCCTTGAATGCCAAAAATCACATCTTGATTGCCCAGCGCCCGTTGCGTGAGTCGAATCTGATCTGCATTCAAATCCGGCAGGAGCTGGCCCGGGTGTTCCGGGTCCAGCCGGTCTTTAAACCGGTCGCTGATGGCTGCTTCGGTGAGCGTGGCTATCGGCTGTACTTTGCCTTGTCCTTCGTAAACGGCTCGGATGGTCTCGCGCTCGATCGCCACCAGCTCCGGCGTCGTGTAACGAAACGCTGGCGCATTCGGGCGGATGTGTTGGACCTCAATGAACAATCCGGCCGCTTTCTGTCGGTCCAGCTCGGCTTCGATCTCGGGCAAACCGATACGGCCCTGCGTGTGCCGGAGAGCGTCTCGAACGACCTCAAAGTGATCGAAGACCGAGGTTCGCTCGGCTAGACGGTTGCGGGCAAACGTCACAGCTGCTTCGGCGCGTGCAAGTGCCTTATCGGGTGCAATCTCTTTCACGGTTTTCTGGTCGGCTTCGGCAACTACTCGGTCGGGTTGGTCTCCGTGTTCCTGCGAGTGTTGTCTGTGGACTTGTTGCAGTTGTTCGGGCGTGAGCTTTAACTTCTTTTCGCGGTTCTGATGGGCGAGGTTGACCATCGCGTCCCGGCCCGCGAGCCCGCGGTCTTCCATTTCTTTGTGAAGCTGAGCGGCGCGTAAGCTTTCGGATTCCAGATACTCCCTGGTGTAACCCTTAATGTCGGGCGCGTGATTGGTTCCTCGCTCGATGCCGTAGCCGATTTTCCGAAGCTGGCTTTCGAGCTTGTTCTGGTAAATGGCGGTCGCCATCGACTGAATACGAAACAGCTCGTATGGTTGAAGAGATCGGGCTTGCCCGTTTCGGTCTTCTGTCATGTTGAAAACAATGACATGGGTATGGAGATGGGGAGCCGGATACCCATCGACGGGACGTGCTGTATCGTGCTCGAACGTGGCGACGATCCACTTGCCAGTAGTCTCTGCTGCATGGTCTCCACCGATGCGTGCCTGAACGTAATTTTCGGTTGCATCGAGAGCGGTCCGGACGGCAATCTGATGCGCTCGCCGTACCCGGTCATCGGCACCAACGGTTGCCGTCAAACTGACGGTTTTCGGTGCATTGAATGTGAAGTCCCAGCCTGCGCGATGGCCCAGCTCTTCCCCGCTCTGCGTTTTGATGGTGTCCCGATGTTGGATGAGCTGCTCGCCGGTGGCTGGATGCTGGCCTTCCGACAATCGGTCGAAAGCTTCCGGTGTGACGTCACCGCTTAAACCGAGAGCGGTGGCGAGCTGCCCGTGCCAGTGCCCTTTTAGTGTTCCGCCCTGCGTGAAATAAGCGTTCGAAGCAGAGGAATATTCGTCGCGAAAGTAGCTCTGGATTTTACCCGATGTAAGAGGTTTCGATGCGTGTACCATTGCGTGATCCTTTAACTGAACAGGCCCATCCCGGTGTCGATGGAGTTCTGAGGCAAGACACTGTCCTTGGCTTTCTTAGGACGGTTTTTGCGTGCTGGTTTCCCTGGTTCCGCAGTGGCCGGTTCCGATGCTGTTGTATTTGTTGACACAGCTGCGTCTGGATCGAGTGGCCGTAACTCGGCCGTCGGAATGGTCCGCTCGATGACGGCCGGAGCAATGACGCGCTTCGGCCGGTACTTGAATCGAATTCTGACTACCTTATCCTCCTGGACAAAGTAGCCATTCAAGTTTTTCAGACCCTGAATTTGGGATTCCATAACAACTGAGTCCACAACACGTTCCGTGTTGTAGCTTCCCTGTTTCGAGCCCATTAAGAACCGAGCGGGAACGTTTTCCCGAACGCGGTCGAGCTGAGCCTTGCCAATCAATTCGCTGAGGTGTTTTGCGCCTCTCGGATCGCGAACCCGGAGCACGAAATTCGAGTAAGACTGAGACAAAATTGTCTCCGACTGCTTCGGATAAATAGCGTCGACGTCGCTCATGGATTGGAACCCGATCACGATGGGGTTGCCTGACTTGCGTTGCTTGGTCAGGGCGCTGTGGAGCTGGGGCAACGCATTGAGCGACGCCAGCTCATCGAGGACCATCCATACCCGGGGCTGCCCTGATTTCGGTTCACTCGTTTGAAGCTTCAGGATCAGCATGTCGAGCCAGAGACTTTGTATCGGGCGCAGTGCATCGAGTGTCTCGGGCGTGGAGGTGATGAAGATCCAGCCTTTGCGTTTTTCCGCCCAGCATTTGGCGGTCCAGATACGGCGTCCTTCGCTGTGCGAGGGCATCATGCGCAAGGGCTTTCCGGCTTCGTTCAGGCTGCCCAGAATTCCGGCCCGTTGTGGGGCGGCGTTGACGGTCAGTGTGTGTTCATGCTCCGTACCTTTCACACGTTTGTCAATTTGTTCCGGGTGAGCCATCCAGTAGGCGAGTTCATTGACGGTCGGCTTGTATCGGGCAAGCAGATAGGCAAAGATCGCTCGCGTGTGTGAAAGGAAGAATTGCTGCCGGGTGGGGCCTTCAGGAAAAAATCCGTTCGCTACCGGCGTTGCGTCGGCCTCATCGGTTGCTTCCTCTCCGATCGGCCAGTAGGGACAGCGTTCGTCTTTCGGATTGAGGACCCAGTCGCCGCGCTCCGCCCGAAAGAATTCCTGGATGTACTCGCGGCCTGGGTCGAAGACGATCGCGACCTCGTCTTGGCGCTCCTCGACTTGATAGAGGATCTGGCGAATTAACGTGCTTTTCCCAGAACCAGTATCGCCGGAGATCTGGATATGCAGAGCTTCTTTTTCCCGCTGTAGCCGGAGATATTTCCCTGAGTCTTCTGGCATAAAGAGCTCGAAGAGATTGCGGCGGTTCGCAAGCGGGAACGCCAGTCCATTGCCTCTCGTTTTCAGGTTGAAGCGGAAGCGGCTCATGAGACCTGGGCCGCGGATAATACGACCATTCCGAGCCTTTCGGCGCTGGCGATAATCCAGGTACGAGCCCAGAAAGAACAGCAGCCCGAAAATAGTTTCGGATGTATAGAGCGGAACGGGAATCAATTGTCCGAACGACTTCCCCGCGTAGATATTTTGCTTCAGCCAACGGAGAAAAGCGGTCGGCTCCATTTGGAAGGATTGAGCGTGAAAACACCCTCGAAGCCTCGCGACATTCGCCGTGGTTGCAACCGAATTGCCCACAAAGGCAACCTCGAACGCTCTCGTCTCGGGCAACCCTCGGTTGATCGCGAAATGGACGTGAGAAAGATTGGGTGTCAAGCTCAGCGAGGCATACTTCGAGAAATAAAAGTCTTCGAGGGGACTGCGTGTCCATTCCCACGTTTTGATCGTCAGGCAGGAAAATCCGAGGGCTAGCCCGACGCCTAGTAAGCGGAAGATGGGGAAGCGCCAGGGTCTCACGGTTCGGTTCTGGTTTTCGGCCATCAGGAGGCCACCTTTTCTGCATTGGCTTTTGAACCGTTTAGGTGCTCGGAATGGAATTTATTAATGCGGTTTTCGGCCTGATTGAACTTGTCCAAATCGGCTCTATCGAGAATCGCTTTTAACCTCGCATCCGAGCAATCGAGTCCTTGCAAAAGGTCGGCATGCAACCGGAGAACTACCGTGCGCAAAGCCAAAAATTCGGAGAGCAATAACCGTGTTCCTTGTGAGGCATCGAGCGCTTCGAGCAGCACTTGGCGGCACCATTCACTTTTCGTCAGTCCACAGCTCGTTGCCTGTTCTCGAATCCGGCGCTCTTCCTCGACGGTTAGCTTTGCCGTCGCGTTTGCGGTCAGTGTCTTAGCCCGTATCGGTTTGTGCATGGTTAGATACCTGTTTCTGGAGTTAAGAGACGGTCTACGGCGGGAGACCTACATGCGGTAAACGCAATTGGATACGCATGGTCTCCCGCTGTATCCCTGCAAGGGGTGCCCTATCGTTGTAATCGTGGTGTGCGAAGCGCAGGCTCCTCCAGGGACCACCAAAGCCGCTGGCGCGAAGCGAAGAAACTGCTTCGAGATACCGCGATTTTGCTGAACTCTGGAGTCGCTGAACCATGACTAAATTGCTATCTCCATGGCCTGCGCTGGCCCCTGTTGTTGCTGCTGAATCTGCTGCTGGACTTCGCTCCGGAGCTGCTCGTAGTTGATCTGCGGAGGAAGCGTCTCCTGGAGCTTCGGGTTCGCCTCAACCGCCATCTCAATCATGGTGTTGTGCTGGTCTATCTTGCCAGCGAAGTATGTCTCTAGATCGTGTTGATTCTGACGACTAAAGGCGAGATCGGTTTGCCATTCTTGCCGGATGTTTTCTTCCTGAGAACGAAGTAAATCGGTAAGGTCATCTTCATCCCTTCCGAAGTAAGCTTCGTGATCTTGTTCTTGCTGCCATTCGACGGCGGCGGCGTGTTCTTCGCTTGCGGTCTGGTTGTAGTCGCTTAGGTAGTTGTTGCTGAACAACTCAGCCGCAGCGCGATCCGGAAACGGGCCGAACTGATCAGGTCCCCGCGTACCTTGTGCGAGGTCTCGCTGTGAGACGACTTGGTTGCCAACAAACAAGTAACTTCTTCTGACAAGGTTCAGATCGAACTGGCCATCTTCCCTCTCAGCGAGTTCGAACCGGCTCCGGCGTTCCGAGTGACCTAAACGGCCATCTGGAAGCAGAACATTCGACTGATGGACGGTGCCGAACTCTTGGATATAAGCGATCTCTTTTTCATCGGAATCGTGAGTCGCAACAGTCGCAAGCGGGTTTGTGGCTGGCTCCACGTCTTGGCCAGAAGCAGGCGCAAATGCCGGTTGACCTTCCTCCGGCTTGTGGCCCGTGAAAAAGTTCCGAATCGTGTCTAAAGTGATTGGCATGTGAAAATGATCCTCCTGTTAAGCGACCTTGGCTATCTTTTCTTTCTTGAGCTTTGGAGCCGGTTCTGTTTTGGCCTTCTTCGCTGCTTTTTCGGCGGGTAACACCTGCTCGAGAATCTGACTGGCGACGTAGTTCAGATCGCTGTCATCGAGCGACTTGGCGTAATCGTGCAAGCGCTTGATGAGCCCGGGATGCAGCTCTAATTCGAGCTTCTCCGGTCTGGTCTTGTCCTGGGGTTTAATGGTGATCGGCATGGTGAAGTGAGTCTCCTTCTAGAACGTCAGGAATGGTTGAGCATGGAACAGAATCGAGCCGGGCTCGACCGGACCGAAGTAGCGAGAATCGAAGCTGCTGGGATTGAAATCACTGATGGCCCAGAGTCCGGTTCGGTAGAGACCGAATGGGACGTGCGCGAGCGGCACGCCCGTCTTTGAGCGTGACTCGGGGCGGTGTTCGGCAGGAGCTTTCCATCCACCGAAAAGCCGTCCTGACCGAAGGCGATTGGGTGAGCTGGCGCCGCCACAAACACCGGTTTCAGGATCGGCTCAACCCCGCCCGGACAAGTACCTGAATCCATAGCTAACCCGGTGTGAACTGCCTGCGTGAGGGTGTCGGTCGGAAGACAAATTCCCGCATAGCTTCCGGGCAGTTCTGACGTTTCCCGGTACAGTCCAAGGGGTACGGAATTGCTGAAGTTGATATGCAGGTGCGCGATCTCAAGGGCGCCTCCTGTTCCGACGTAAAGAAAGGCGGCAAATACAGAACTGAGGAGCATCGTTCTTCCAATTGGGGCGCTCATCGGAGACTCCATTACTTCTTCGGCATCGGCTCGTAAGGGCCGGGGAAGATGATGTCTTTTTTGACCGAAACAGCGAAGATCTCTCCTGGGCGAATCTTTAACGTTGGTTGGATATTGAGATTGCGATTGGTGAGTTGCTCGCCGAGCTGGGAAGCCTGGGTACCAACGCCAGAGGCAATCACTTGACCGGTCGATGGATAAGTGAGTACGCTGCCGTTGGTGCGGTTCTGGGAAACCTGCAGACCGGCCGAGAGGATCGAGCTGAGCGCTACTCCGGCAACGATTCGCTTGCAGTGATTGTCCGTTTGGTCTTTGAGGCCCGTCGCACCTTCGGCGGAGTGCGACGGCATGCGGTCCAGATCGATGAAGGAACCATCCGGGAAATACACGGCGGTCCAGACGATCTGAACCCGGTTCTGCGCATAGCTAACGCTCGAGTTGTATTCCCCAACCAATCTCGAACCAGCCGGGATCTCGACGTACTTCTGCGAAGGCGAATCATAGACGTCGCGGACAACTTCAGCAATCAAATCGCCCGGAAGATCGGAGATCACCTTGTTGGGAAGCGAGGCGGGAATCACGGTCCCGCGCTGCACAACCCAGGGGCTTAACGGAGGCGTTCGGGTGGTCTTTAGATAGTCATCCCCAACTCCGTCGCCACCATTTGCGAACTGGCCTTTCCCAGACTGGTCGTTTTGGCTTCGATACCCTTGTGCGCCTTCGTTCTCTGCGAAAGCTACTGGACCAGTAGGCAAGACCGGAGTGGACGCCAGCGTAGACCCTTGTGGCTGACGCACAAGCGCATTCAATTGAGCCAAGTCTGCCTGGGCAGTATCTAGTGTCGGCGAAGAAGAGGAGGAGCTATTGGCCGTAGGAATTCCTCCCCCCGTGGGCGCTTCCATGGCTTGTTGCCGGCGTTCTTGTTCCCGACTGAGCGTCTGAGCACGCAACTGCTCCGGCCCGCTGACTGGGACAGTCGGGGAAACCGGAAAGTAAGCAGGTCGATAAGGAGCTGGCGCATAGGGCTGCGTGACGGGGGAACTCCCGGGAAAGGGCATCCCTGGTTGGTTTGCCGGGGGCCATGTTGCCCCTGGATTAGGAAAGGGAACTGTAGATGGGGGCGCTTGATTCGCCGACACGGGCAAGCCGGAGAAAGTAGACGGCGGCAAAGATTGTCCACCCTCGATAAGCTCCCGGTTGCTCGTTGCGGCATCGGAGGCGGTAGTCTGGATTTGCTGGCTTTCTTTGCGGGCTTCCTGTTTTTGAAAACGGTAGTGAAACCCAAAAACCACCGCTCCGAGCAGAACTAAGCCGCTGACAACCACGAGTACGATCAGCCGGTTCGAAACGGCCTGGGTCAGTGCGGGCACGCGTCCAGCAAGATTAATTCCTGTCGCCATAAGCGGCACTCCCTGAGGTCAACCCGTCGTTGGTGATGCAGGCTCGCTGCTGCGCCTTGCCGACACCTTCCAAAAGGCAAGCATGCTCAAACAGCGCGTCTACAATCAGCTCATTTCCATCCCAGCGGGCATTGGCGGGGATCGGCCCGCGGACGTCTCTTAACTGCACGACTGGAAGGCCACGATGCCGTGCTTCTTCGGAAAGTACGATGTGCGTGTGAACGCCATCGTCGCCGATCTTCTCGGGCTTGAGATAGGCGGCATCTTTGCCGTGCAGCTTGACCCGGTAATTCCAGTTGCGAATGGCTTTTTGCGTGTTCAGCTTTGCCAGCCTGTCCGCTTCCGACTGTTGACGAAGCTCCTCTGCTTTCTTGGCTTCAGCTTCGTCTTTCCTTTTCGCGGCTTCGTCCTCGGGATAGCTGAAAGCGACTCGCGCCATGTGGTCGTGACTGGTCGATACCAGACGCACGTAGTAAGGGCGCTTGTTGGTTCCGATCGTCATCGTGGTGTCCAGCCCGGGTTCCGTCGGCTTGAGCACCAGATAAGTGAATTCCTGGTTGCCGCTGCCGGCTGTTCGAGCGGCAACTTCGAAGCGGTGGTCTCCCCAGTCGAGCGCGTCCTTCTTTGGCGATTCGCCTGCTTCGAGATCAAGTTCACAGACCTGGAAGACAGCGCATACAACCGTGGGTACGCCTTGTCCGTAGACATACAACACCCGCCCGTCTGGTCCCGCTGATGGTTCCGTCCCGTTGTTAAGCCATCCCTCGGAGATAGCCAACGCGAGCCGTGCGCTTGGAGGTAGCGGTGCTTGCCGCTCTACCTCGATGGCGCTGCTGCTGATCGTGCCTTGGATTTGTGGAACAGAACGGGCTTTGCGCTTCGTCTTCGCGCCTGGAACAACAGGCTGAACAGCCGTCTCACCTTTGAGGATGTCGGCTGCCTGTCGATAAGCAGCAGCGCTCGGCATGACCGCGGGCTGCTGTGGCTGTTGTTGCGCATGAGCGATATAGGCGCCGAAGAAAACGCCCAGAATCAAAGCTTTGTTCATTGCTGTACAGGCTCCCAACTCAATTCGGTAATCAACAGCCCTAAGCTGTTTTCTTCCCGAGCTTTTTCCAAACTCGGGATATGCATTTCGTACACGGCCCGGGCACGCCAGGTCTTTCGCGAAACGACTTGGCCGGCCAGAGAGGTCGTGGTCTCTTCCCACCAAATGCCAAAGGTGTGCGCCCCTTCTACGTCGAACGTCTTGAAGTGAACGCTGACGAGTTCGCCGCCGTTGGCGCGTTTGATGGGGTCGTTCCCCTCAAACCAGGAGCTCAACGAAGATTTAGCCTGGCTGCCATCCCCGACGAACACGAAAGCCCGATCCCAGTCGTTGGCCTGCGCAGTTCGGTCTGTTGTCACGGTACGCCAGGATTCGAGGAACGTTTTGAGCGCCTGGATCTTGACGAGGTTCCAAGTCTTTGCGTCCATATCCACCGGCTTGGCAGGCCCGGCGTAAGCAACATTCCCGGCTTTGTCGCGGTCGACCACGTACAGAACCTGTTTCGGCAATCTGCCCAGATAGCCCAGCCAGCAAACCGCGCACAGCAGGATGAGTGCTTCAAGATACGCCATCCGCTGCCAGTTCAGTTTGGCCGCAATCGCATTGCTCCAGATTTCTTCGAATTGCCGTTTGGCCCGGCGTGCTCCTTCATCGAGGCACACGTCGCCCGTCTGTTCTTCGGTAACAGCTTGCATAGTCCCTCTTTGCTTTGTTTTAGTTGGTGCTAGTGGTGGAAACCGTTAAACTGCGGCGGTGTCCCATGTGATCCGCTGCCAGGCATACGACCGACGGCCGACGCTCCTGTTTGTGCTATCGAGCCCGCTGCTTTCGCGGCTGCTCCACCTGGAGACGATAGGCCGGGTGCGGCTCCGCTTGGAGTCGCTGCACCCTTGGCGGCTGCTCCTGCCACGCCACCTGCTGCGCCACCAGTGGCTTTCCCGGCCGCTCCTGCTGCCATTCCTGCCGCCCCTACAACGCTCGTTGCGCCTGCCGTAAAGACACCAGCGGCGATCAGGGCAGAGCTAACACCAGCGCTGACGGCGGGAGCCATGAAGGAAACGAAATCGCTATGGCTGAGATTGGGCGATCCACCAAAGATTTGGGACACGAGCGAACTACAGAACCACACAATGCCCGCAAAAAGGACAGCACCGCACATGATGACCCAACAAGACTCCACGCTTGCCGCTGTCCCAAATACACCGCTGCTCGCCTGTTGAACCCAGGAGTCTGTTAAAGGCCACGCCGCTCCGGCAAGCATGTACAGCACCATCAACTTGGTGCCGCTGGCAACGGAGTAAGCAAAGTATCGTTCCACGTAAGTTGTAGTCCATCTCGAGCCGCCGAAACCAAGAAAAAAGTAACCCATTCCAATTGCCAAGAAGATCTGAACTTGGGTGATGATGAATTGAAACGTGATAATTAGAAACGAGGCGCAAATCACCAAGGCAGCAATGATGAGCGCAAGAGCGGTCGGGATATCCGTCATTGCGCCGCTTTTAACGGCCTGCCACAAGAGTGTCCCGAAGATCTTAAAGCCTTGCAGGAGTAGCATGCTTGGTCCAAGCCCGGGTATGCCGCTAGCTTGCTTACCGATTGTGACGAACATGTTGATGATGTCGGACATCCAGGTTTGCCCATTCATCAGCAGCGACAGGAACGCTCCGAGGATGAGAATTTTGTTCGCTGTCGTCATAATGGCGGCTCGGATATCTCCGTGGTAAGTCATCCAGAGATTCCAACCAAAGACTGCCAGCTCCAACGCAGCTAAGGCATAGAAGACTTCGTAAGCGTAAGGGGCAACCGTTGAGAACCACTGGCCGACCATGCTCTGATAAGCCGCTGTCAACCGTGAAGGATCCTGGATGACCGGAACCGGAGGAAGTGGGAGTGTCGGAGTGCCTCCTCCGGGAGGAGGCACGATCTGCAAAAAGAAGATGGGTACGTGTGCGAGCAAAGTGATTACCATGTGCGTTGGTCCGCTTTAAATTGGGGAGGTGGAGCGGCAACTTCGGCTGCATGACAGGTGGTACCCTCCGCAGTGGTGAGCCAGTTCGCTGGGGCAGTCCGTGCAACGGCAGCGCATTCGCCAGCGATTTTTATCGTGACGTTAGGGTGCTTGAAGAACCAATCCACCAGCCCCTGATAGGTAAAGCTCGACAGATTCCCCGCGCCCGCTGCTTCGACCTCGCGCACAATTCGAGAATCCTGCGCGTGGGGATCGTAACAACCGCTTAGGCAGACGGCCGCCAAAACGGTAGCTGTTATGAGGATCTCTCGTCTCATTACCAGCTCCTGGGATCTGCCGTCCAGTTAGCGTGCGCGAAGCCGTTTTTCTGGGCGGACTGTTGTGCCTGCTGGCCATTCACCTGCTGCGCCGTGAAAGCACCTTTCGAGGTCATGTCGGCAATCATAAGCTGGCGAAGCTTCTGCAACTGCGCGATTTCTTCGATCGCGATGGTGTTGCCGAGTTGCAGCGATTGGTCGCGGCCCATTGTCGTCTTGTTCATCATCTGGATCTGGGTCATCCAGGCTTGCTCATTGTTGAGCATGCTCCCTTGGTAGCCAGCCGCATTGACCGAACCGCGAATGGTGTTGAGCGTCGTATTCGCCCAATTGTTGTACTGCAGCGCGAATTGAGTGGCCGCATCCGGTCCACTGTACTTGCCGTAGGTCTGGCGGAACGCAACATCCATTTGCGCCATGTCGCCGGCCAACCCTTGAGACTGCACCAGGATGCTCGACAGCATGCCCAAGTCATAAGCGATGTTGGTGCTTGGGTGCTGGGCAAGATTAACGCCTTCGCGCACCATCATCTGGGCCATTTGGATGGCGTTCAAGGCAGTCTGCGCTTCTTTGATGTAAGTCATGGCTAACTGCGCATGATTCAGGAGCTGCGTGATTTCCGTGGCTCCCAGCCCGAATAATTGCGCCCGTGCCTCTTGCACCGGTACGCCAACGAGCAGAACGCCAATCGTGAATGCAAGTCCTGCTCTACGCATCATTCGAAACCTCCAGAGACTCTCCTGTAAGCGGTAACGCGTCCAGTTCTCTGACTACCGAGGTGTACTCTTCAAATGCACGGTTGTGTCGATCGATAAGTGCTTGCGGGACAATTGCCCCCTCATAAGAGGTCACGTCACGGGCCGGACGGCGCTTGAAGAAGATAAAACGCAGCTTATCGAAGAACAGGGCGACCCCGATTCCTCCCGCCAGTGTCCAGACGACACAAAAGATCGGGTCAACGAACAGCGCCACCACCGACGTGACCACAAAAAGCGCGATATTGCCAGTAAACTCGGCAGACTCTTCCCACCAGAGCAACCCGCCAGAATAATGAGTAGTGACCGTGAACACGTTCTGGGTTAGCGGCCACTTGCAACAGTAAGAAGGTGATTCCCTTTTCAAGCGAGCAAATACATCTGTCCATCGTTTACGCACAAGCAGCCGCCTCCTTTGCGGCAACAGTCAACGATTCATACTCGTCGGCCCACTCGTTCAGTCTGCGATGTCGGAGCCAGGCAGCGGGCCAGTGTTTTCCTTCGCGTTTCATTAACGTGTTCACGACGGCCCGGTCGCGGTCACTTGAAGCGGCTAAGAAGGAAAGAGCCAGCCTGCCCAACTCCAGAGAGATCATCCGCTTGCCATCGGCCGAACTCACGTAGTAATGGGACTTGGGCTCGGCGTGCGCTATCATCTCGCGATCGCGAGCATTGAACCCGAGCGCCTCATAATCGGAGGCGCCATCGGAAAGAGCCTGCGGATTCGGCAAACACACTTTTGTGAAGCATTGCTGCAGAATCGTCTTGCTCAGTGCCGACTTGAGCACTTTCGCAAGATCCTGGACCACCAGCCACACCGCCGTATTGAGCTTTCGTCCCTCATTGAGAAATTCTTCGAAGGCGTGAGCCGCCATCGGATGCTCCAGCGCCTCGCGGAATTCGTCGACCGTTACCAGGGTCGGGACACTCGATGTCAGACGGCGCAGAATCCGCCCAAAGATATAGAACAATGCGCCGTTCATGGTTTTCTTGTCGAGGCGGTAGAGCTCATCCATCTCGAAGACACAGAAACGGCTCATGGAGATGTTGTCGCTTTCGCCGTCCAAGAGACCTCCCAGGTAGAACTGAAGGCCTTCTTTCACTTCGGGAGAATCGACTGCCATGTGGAAATCGGTCAGTGAGCGGCCGCCACCCCGGTGCTCACTCAGCATGTCGATGGCGGTTTTCACGCTGTTTCGAATGGGGTGGGTTACCCTCAGACCGTTTTCGATCAACAACAGCTCAAGCCATTGCGCGGCCCGGTCCCGTTCGACCGGCGTGTCCAAATCCTGCAGCGGGCACAGCTTTATTTCTGGGTTGTTGGGGCTGATGTCGTAGAAATCGCCGCCCATAGCCTGGCAGAGGGTGTAAAGCGTCTTTTTCTTGTCGAACGCAAACACCTGGGCTTCCGGGAATCTAAACCACTGAGCAATGCTCAATGCCAGCCAGGTTGTTTTGCCTGAGCCGATGGGCCCGGCAATGAGCTGATGTCCCACATCGCCCACATGCGCATGGAAGCGATACGGGGAGCCGCCGCTGGTCACGCCGTAAAACAGCGGGGAAGACCTCGGCGGGAAATACGGAGAGGGATTGAACTCATACCCGCGAAAGGGAGCCGATAACGGCAGCATATGCACCATATTGGCGGTGTTGATGACGAATGTGCGGCGCTCCTTGTAATGCTGCCCGGGGAAGGTGGCGAGCCAGGCTCCGACTGCATTAATCGTCTCGAGGCGGCATGAGAATCCGCAGTTGTGCTTCACGACGCGAACTGTGTCCCCCACGATTTGCCGTAACCGGTCTGCATCGGATTCCATAAAAATGAGCTTTGCCGAGAACTTCACAAAGATTTCTTTGCCATGCTCAGCCGCGCTCATTGCCTGGTTAGCGTCGCTTTCCATCTGGGCTGCAAAGCTATCGATGTGCGTGTCACCGCCCACTTTGATTGGCGATAGTTGCTTCATGGGGGGCTGTTTTTTGAAGCCCCATTTGCTCTTGTTCGCCTGATGGGTTTCCTTTGCTTCCTGCTCGTCCAACAGCTGAGCCTGTTGACAGTAACGGAAATCGAACGGTAAAGAATCCAGTTCACGCAAAATACCGGCATAGCTTCGCTCCGGAAAGCCATCGATGGCAACAACCGCGATCCGTTTGCCTGGAATCAGTTCGTTCAAAGGGTCGCCCAGCTGTGGTTCTGCGCCTCCGGTGAAGTCGTCGGTTGCAAGATATTGATTGAGGAAAACTGGATGCTCAGGCAATGCAAACGGATAGTCTTCGCCGGTAATGCATTGGCGCACGTACTGCAGGAAGGAATCGTACACTTGGTTTGTTTCGCGCGCGGTGCGCCGAGTCGAGCCCAAACGGCGTACCCCCGACAAATTGCCTTGCAGCAACGACTCGATTTCGGAGAGCCGTTTATTGAAAAGTGCCAGCGCCTTATCTCCGGGGCCCTCCCTGCCCTGGCCGTCTACGGCAAACATATTGCGGGCTACTTTGTTACCGCCATGGAGAGCTGGCTCATAGGAAATCGACAAAAAATAGCGGCTCAGCCGAGTCGCTGCTTCCCCCGCTACGTGGGAACGGTTGCGCCGCTCCTGCTCGATGAGATGCGAAACAGGATCGGGCCACTGAGCCTCCGGACAATACTCTGTGTGTGGCGCCCGGATGAGATCACAGCCCACGGTCCAGCCACTCCCTAAACTCAGTTTGCCTGCCAAGCGATTGGCGATCGCCCAACACTCCTCGGGAGGAAGCGCATCCATATCGAGACCGACAAATTCCAACCCGGCGACAAACAATCCGGTTTTGGTCAGCACTACACCGTCATCCACAACGGCGAAGTGATCGATGAGATCCGAAAACCCTTTTAAATCTTTACGAGCTTCCCGCTCGATAAACATAGCTATTTGCTCCTCCAGCGCGGAGCACGCGTCCGCTTGGCTGTCCAAAACCCCTGGTTGTATCGCTGCGACTCACTATGCACGGACAGCATTCGTGGATCTTCCTTGGCCATGGCTCGAAGAACTTGGCGAAGGAACAGAAAGAGAAAAATCGCTCCTCCGATTCCCCACCAGGTTGGGACCGAGTACCCAATCACCACCGAAAGAACAAGAACGAGGGCCAGCGCGGTCGGCTCGCAGCCAAGCATGAGGTGTGGCCGGTTCGAGCTTTCATGAAAGGGGGCCGAATACAACTCAGGGGTTTCCACAGGTTGGCCCTTTAAATCAATGCGCCGGCCACACCAGGGATCATTCCCATCAGCGACGTCGCTCCTAGAGCGACGCCTCCGACAAACAGAGCTCCCATGCCGCCTTGCGCCAGGGCTCCCATGTCATGGTGATGCCGGTACCAGCTCGTCGCTGTTCCGACAATCGCAATCAGTGACAGACCGTAAGCCAGTGGCCCGGATACCTCACCGGCGAGACCACTGACGGCCTGAGTAGCTGCTAGACGGCCACCGCCCATCGCAAGGACTGGTGCGCTGGCCGCAACGAAAACAGCAACGTGTTTCGCTAACTTCTGCATGCGTCTCTTCATGTGTTTTGTGTTCTCCTCTTACACGTGTTCGGCTGCGTAGTCCTGCGTGGCCCGGTCGAAAGACTTGACCACGAGAACCTCCCGCACTTTTCGACCAGCGGGAAGCGAGTCTTCCCCGTCGATAAAGATCACAACATTGATCGCGCTCGCGATTTGTTCGCGCACGGAAGGGCCGTGCCCGCCAATCAGCGTCTCAAGCTTTCTCAGTCCGCTCAACGCATCGTTTGCGTGGATGGTTGCAACACCGCCTGAATGACCCGTGTTCCACGCTCCGAGTAGCATGCGAGCTGGTTCTTCTTCCCGAACCTCGCCCACTACGATCCGGCGCGGGATTAATCGCAGACTAGTCTTGAGCAAGTCGGCCTGCGAGATCCGAGCCGTAGCAAGCAGCTGCACGTGGTTCGGCAGACTGCATTGCAGCTCAGGCGTGTCCTCGATGATCACCACTCGATCGTTTGGAGTGAGTTCAGACCATTCCGCGATAATTCCGTTTGCCACGGCTGTTTTCCCAGAGCCGGTCGGACCGACGAGTAAGATGTTGCGGCGGTACTGGCAGGCGAGCCGGATGACTTCGATGTGGTTGCATCCATGCGCTCGTTCTAGAAAGTCATCGCGATGACGTTTCGCATTCAAGGAATCGTTCTTGTCCGTCAAGATCCCCGAGCTAGCCATTTCTTCCAGCCGGTAGATCTTCTTCGCTCGAGTCCGAATGGCAAAGACCGGATGTGACACGACCGGGGCAATCAGGCCTTCAATTCGGTCGCCTGTGAGCGGAAAGATGGTTTCGAGAATCGGATGGTCATGATCGAACTGAATCTGTCGTACCGTTGCAATTCCGTTAAGTAGAATCTTGATCGTTGCGGGCGGGAAGCTACTCTCGCACGCAAAACCCTTTCCGAGCCGGTTCACCCAGAGTTTTCCGTCACCGTTGCTCACAACGTCGAGCGTGTTTGTCTGCTCCAACAGTGGCAGCAGAGGCGCTGCGTAATGAGAAAGATTGCTCGCCTGCCGGGTTTCTTGATCTGTCTGAAATTGGGCCACGCTCTTTCTGCCTTTGCTTCCCTTAACCCCTTTACTCGCCTTGAACAATGCGACTGGAAAGACGCTCCTATTTGGCAAAACGCGAGAGATCAGCGAATCGTGACCAACATTCCGAAAAAATTTTGAACATAATAGTATGATTTCTGGAAAGGCCCTTTTGGGTTGATCCTGGGGCGTATCAATTCATGGTCTCCACCAAGCTACATCTTGTTGACAGAAACGGTTTTCCGCTCGCGCGTCATATCGTGGAAGCTGTCGAGCGAGCCGAACCGAAGATAAACAGTCAGTTCGCACGATTCTGCGATCCAGCCGCTCTGAGTACTTCTCTTGAGGACGGAGCCCGCCGAATTGCCCAACACGAACAAGACCATGGTCCAATTCAAAACACTCCGGCGTTCACTTGGAGGACCCTGGTGAATGCTGCCATTTCTCTCGTTCGAGACCGTTCCCGTGAGGAGACTCTTCCTCCCGACGCGCTGGCTCCTTTAGCGGGTGTAAGTCGGATCGGCAGCCCAGAATCTACTTGGGCCGGAATCGAGGCTGATGAAACATTGGCGTCGATGTCAGAGCGTGATCGGACGATTTGCCTGCTAGAGCATCAAGGGTTTGAAGCTTCAGAAATCGGTACTTTCCTGAACATGAATTCGAATACTGTATTGAAAGCTAAGTCCCGTCGCTTGGCTAAACTTGCTGCAGGCGCGACCGCAAAATAGCTGGTCACTCCTTTCCGATGAGCGGCCCAGAAGAACGACCTGACCCTTTCGAAGAAGCTTTTTCAAACGCACATCCAAATCCTGATCGCATAGGTTGCCCAGGCGATAAGATTCTGAGAGGTCTTGCATCGAAAGAGTTAACAATTAGCCATCCGGCGCGGATGCACATCGGTCAGTGCTCGCCCTGTTGGCGAGAATTTCGCTCGTTTGAAGCCGGGCTCAAGCGAACGAGAAGATGGACGGTCATCGGCGGAATTGCCGCATTGTTGCTCATCCTCTTGCTGGGACCCTACGTGTACTGGTTCGCGCGTCAACGAAAAAGTGATTCTGTGGTTGCATTGGACCTTAGGTCCATTAAGACAACCAGGGGAACTGACCAGCAACATCCCGTGCTTCATTTACCGTCGACGGCATTCAACCTAGTTGTTACGTTGCCTTGGGGCAGCGAAGGAGGTACCTACGAAGTGCAGCTTCGGACTACGCATGATCTGGTTGCGGCTAGCGCTCGTGGAACAGCGGTGATTACAGACGGAAGTACGAGTTTAAGAATCGATCAGATCAATCTCCGCAGCATTCCGAAAGGAGAGTATGTGTTGATTCTTGCTCACGATAATGAGCACCTCAAGGCCGACGTGACGGTTCCTTAAGTGCTTCTACGGATAGTCGGTGAATCGGTTCTTCACTGCCCAGAGCAGCGCGAGAATGACAATCAATAGAACTGCTATCACCCGCGGAATCCAAAAATGAGATGGGTTGGACGAACCGGCCGCCTCAGTCTCGAAGAATAGTAGACACGCTTGTAGTGCTGTCATTTGTCGGTTCAGATCCTTGCATTATGAAACCTGCCCAATAAATAGGCAGGCTCTTTTTGCCGAACTTTTCAAGTAGCTCTCTTTTTGCAATCGCGAGCGAATCTGATGCCGGCTCCCCATGACCGAGGTGTGTATAGAACGCCTCCATCAGCAGCAACGCTGGCCGATCCTCAATCCGCCAAAGCGTTGAAACAACGGCACGGCTTCCGGCCAAGATAAATGCGGTAGTGAGCGTGGAGGCACCCTCTTGCCCTTCAATGGGTCCAACAGCAGTTTCGCATGCCGACAAGACCACCAATTTTGCACCGATACGCTGGCGAGCGATTTCGGAAGCTTCGACAAATCCGTCTTCCTGATGCAGCGGATCGCTCAGAACGACGATAGCAGCCTTATTGGGATCATCACTTGCAAAGGCATGTACAGCTAAATGAATGTAATCAAACCCTTCAGAAAGGGAAAGTTTTACGTTCGTCTCCGTTGCTACAGGCCCAGACAAGTCGCGATTTGCTGGATTTGGCAAGGACTTTAAGGCGTACTGGGCCTCCACTCCGCTGTTTGGTAGATCAGTAAATGTGTTCCCAGGAGAATAGCCACGCTCCGTAACTGCGGCCTCGACGCTGTTGCCAGCATACGGGACACCCCCGACTGCCAATAGAGCGTTGATGTGCTTACTCGCTGGTCGATCAGCACGGAGCAGGTAAAGCGTCGTCGAGGACGGGCAATAGGAAACAACATGGTTCTGCACCACGTAGTTATCACTGTCCTTCAATGCGTCAAATGGCAATTGGTTCAGTAATCCGTCAGGAACGATCGTGTAGTGAGAAAAGTCTCGAATCTTAGGAATCGGTTCTATCAGCAGGTTATACAACTTGGCAGCTTGTTCGTTTGCGGCTGACCGCTCTCGGATTGCGCTTAGGTACTGTCTTACACCCGAATCAATTGCATCACGGCTGCCCAACGGTACAATTTGCTTCGATGTTGCCGTCAGGACCACGACGTAAGATTTCGGATTCCCCAGCACGAACTCCAACAACACCTCGGATTTTCTAAGCCGAGACTGGACGTCTTTTGCCGGAACCTGGGCAAATGGATGTGTTCCTATGATAGACAAATCTGGATTCGCAGCTCGCGCTGCCTCGGCCAGGAAGATCGCTTCTTTTTGCTTTTTGATTGCATCGTCTGTGTGCAGTGTTGCCATGTCGATTCGCAATCTTGCAATCTTCTGATCAAGTTTAAGCGAGTCAGGAGAATTAGTTCGTCGTGACAAAAGCAACTCCACCAGTCCACGAGCACGGCCCTGCTCGATCACTCTGTAAGCTTCGTCTACATCGACAGACGTATTCGCAATCAAAGCGAAGTGATGAGCGTATAACTGGTCTGCGCCTGCGATTGCTGCAGTCTTCGTCATCAGCGAATCACCTCTGCCAACTAAAGAGTCTTGAACAGCCTCCGCTCGATCGTAGGCCGATTTTGCGGCGGGATACTTCTTTTCAGCAATGAGGATCTGAGCGTAGGCATCCAAGCTTCCCGGTAATTCCGTCAGGACACCTCCGTGTTCCAGCCGAGTAATGGCGTTACGTGCGGCGCTCTCAGCTTGGCTTGTGTGGCCCTGTTGCATATAAATACCCGCCAGGGTTTCCTGTACGCTAGCAGCTGCACGAGGTATCTCAAGTATATTTGTCATCGCAAGTGCTCGCTCAAACCGCTCAGTAGCGGTTTGGGTATCCTTAGCCGCAAGCGCAACGAATCCAGCAGCGTAACTGTAATCTATGCGCCTCATGGGTGTCAGATTTCTTTGCGACAGGAGTGTATTTATCCGCTCCTGAGCTTCTTGAACCTTCCCAGTCTTCGCGAGCAATAAAATGAGGGCTTCGTTGGCGATGAATGGTTCGCCTGCTTCCGGATGGGCTTTCGCAAGAGCTATAGCTTTTCGAATGTAATCAAGCGCTGATGCATCCGGCATATTCAACCTGCTGAGGCCCAACCCCATCGTCGAAAGGAAGAAAATCTGCGCCCCTATATCGTTCGCTTGGGTAGCTGCAGTCAGGGCAGAGGTAACTCGCCTCTGTGTGGATGCCAGATCGCCTTGGTAGTAATCGCAGAAGCCAAGTTGGCCTTCCGCTCGATAAATCCACTTTGCGTTGTGCAGCTTTTTGCTAAGGGCAGTAACCTGCGTCCAATCTTCTCGAGCTGCAGAAGCATCGAGATCACCATCCAGATCCCCCTTCACCGTGAGCGCAAAAAGGCGGAGTTGATCATCATGCTTTAGATATGCGTTTTCGTCTAACAGTTGAGAAATGTCTTGAGAAATACCCGTTATTGGCCGACTCCGGTCTTCTCGAAGTGCGCCTATGTGGGCGTAGAGAGCCTTCTTCGGATCTGACATCCGCAACAGACTCTCTGCTTGTATAAACAGAGGGTCCGCCGCTTCCCAATTGTAGAGATCGGCGTAGTATTGAGCTTTTCTTAGCGTGTCGTACCCTGATGGCTGTACAGAGGCAATGGAGCTCCCAACGACCGACGCAATCAGGGCCATCGCGAATTGTGCTCGTTTATAAGTCATTCATTCTCACCGAATCTGGGCGCTCACTGGCAAGATCGAAGTGCTGAGACAAGAATAATTCCTGCGATCACGACGTACATCCACTTTGTAGAGTTGCCAACGAACCGCTGCGAGGCTAAATCCTGCTTGTGATCGAGGTACTCTCGTTTGCACCACTCACAATTTAGAACGTGCTGAGCCACATCACTCCGGTCCGGGGGTTTACCGTCTGCGAAAGCCCTTACATCTTGATCTGGCGGGCAGTGGGTTCTATCGGAAACAGTTTGACTTGCTGCCCGTCGCGACTTCATCTCTTTATTCGTATTGTCCCAGCTTGGCACCGTCAATACTGAACGGTGTCGGATCTCTCTCGGCGCTCCAACGAGTTGTGCCACCATCGTAATGGAAGATATCTGTGCACGAACGGTCTGCGATCAACAGCGGCGATTTCACCATACCAGGACGGCTCAGCCGCGCCTCGACGGCTGTTCAAACAGCTAAAGCCTATTTTGCCCTGACAAAGCCACGAATCACCCTCTTGATAGCGATTTCAACGGCTGTCGGATACACCTATGGCACGGAAGCAGGTTTTAGGTGGGTCATATTTCTGAATGCCGTGCTGGGCGCATCGTGTATGGCATCCGGTGCCGCTGCCCTAAATCAGTGGTTTGAACGTGCGACTGATGCCAAAATGCAGAGAACTAAAAACAGACCTTTACCGACTGGTTGGATTCAGCCGAGTCGCGCGTTGCTGTTTGGCACAATTCTTTCACTTGTCGGCCTGTTGGATCTCGCCATCTTCGCCAACCTTCTCGCCGCGGCATTGGGACTTTTGACGTCACTGGGCTATCTGTTTGGATATACGCCCCTGAAACGTGTTAATCCCATTTGTACTACTGTCGGCGCGTTGCCAGGCGCGATGCCGCCACTCATCGGTTTCGCCGCAGCTGCTGGGCATCTTACTCTTCCGGCGTGGATTCTATTCGGTATTCTCTTTCTTTGGCAATTCCCGCACTTCCACGCGATCGCTTGGCTCTATCGCGAGGATTACGAGCACGCCGGTATTAAGATGCTTGCGGTTGTTAGGCCGAACGGAAAGGCTTTGAGCTTCGAAATCTTAGCGGCGCTTATCCTGCTGATCCCAGTTACTCTTGCGCCGACATTCATTCATATGACCGGCCGCATTTACCTCGTGGCAGCTATGTTTTTGAACGCAGGATTCCTGTTCTATGGAGTTAAGATGTGCAGGAGTCGAACACGAATACATGCTCGACGACTATTGCTCGCTTCAGTAACTTACATGCCTTTGTTGTTTGCCTTCTTGGTGTTTGATAACTCTCGCTGGACCTTACGCTAACGCGCCGGTCAGCCTAACACCTTAACTCCGGGGGCCAACTCTCCTGTCGTTCCCCATGAAGATCAGCAATCAGGCCGTAACGGCTGGTCTCTACAGAAATCCTCAAAGGACAGAAGCGGCATGCGTCCGGTGTTTTCGAGCTCTCCCCATAGGGTGCGGTGCGTCAGATCTTCCAGTTGGACGGGGAGTCATCGACCTGAAGATCAGTCGATTCTTACGGTGCTGCTCGTCTAAGATTTGCTGATACTCCTCCGCCGGAAGCGCTTCGGCGAACCGCCTGATTTCGCCGAAGGGGTATTCCTCGTAGTTGATCTCGAGAAGAGAGGCCGTGCAGTTCCCTACCCTGAGGTGTTCTGGGGTTTGCTCCCGGTCCGATGCCGAGAGCGCTCCATCAATTGAAGAGTGCAATTTGCTCTCGCCCTTTGCACCATTCTTCGAAGCTGGGAACCGCGAGCGTCTCTCGAAGATCGTGCTGGAAGATATTTGTCACAAGCGCAAGTTGCTGGGTTGACGTGAGCATGTTGAAGTGGTCGTCCGTTCGGCGTCGATCCTTTACCATTTGCTTGAGCTGCTTGTTTAGCTCTTCCTGATCGTGTGTTGCAATAGTTCGCTCCAGCTCTGCATTTACGAACTCGTCGTATTGCCTTTCAAGCTCCCACCTGCGAGCATTGGCTTCGTTTTCCAATCGCAAACGCTCTTCCTGCTCTCGTCGGCGCCGGCTGGTAACGAAGTTGGTTGGAACCGAGAGCCCACTCTCGATAGCGTATATGATGAACCCTGCTGGATTCTGGATTTTGTTGTGCTTGTCCCGCGATATGAGGAACTCGGCGTATTCAATTACATCGACGACAGTGTCGCTCTTATGGCGTCGGACGATTGTCTCAGCCTTACTGGGCGTGATGCCGCGCTCACATAACGCTTGCAATGCTTCCTGTTGCGCTACATCTGGTTTGTCACTTGCCTCCGGCTCGATCGCGGCGTCGGTGGGCTGCTTTTTTTGCGAGATCGCGAGAACTCTCAACACTTCCACGCCGGGCTCAAGGAGCAATTTATACCCGGATTTTGTGACCATTGGACGAACGTCCCACTTAGCCAGGTATCCGATCGAAGTCAGCTCGTCAAGTGACTTCCCCATCGTTTCGCGGATCTTTGAAACGTGTTTGTACGCCGGAATGTTCAGAAGCACGCACAGCTCCGCGTAATCCTTTTCGACGATCCGGCCGCGACTTGCATGAAACCAGAGATGCAAATATCCAAAGACACCCTTTCCGGTCGGGCGCTTCAATCTGCGGTACGCATTGAAGTCTTCGGGAACAACGTAGCTTTGATTCAGATTCTCAAGAAGCCAATCCTCTAAGACGACCTCGAATGCCTCCGTCCTCCCGGTATCGTCCATGTTGCTCTGCCCCGCCCGCGTGAAGCTTCTGAAAACATGAACGGTCTTGTTTGCGTACTTTTTCCGGGCGGCTAAATAGATCACTTGTTCCGAAGTAATCGTTGTGTCGGCCATGCGTTGGCCCCACCGATTGATGTCTTGATAATTCTCGCCGGAATAGCTCAGGCCGAGTTCTTTCAGTAGTTGATACCCTGTGAACCGCACGGGATTCTCGAGCCCACCTAGTCGCGCCTTCTGGCGCATCGCAATTCGCATGAATGCGATGTACTTGTCGCGATCACTAGTGGAGGGCAGCCCGAATTCTTGGGAAGCTCTGAACTCCGCGGCGACTTTGATTTTCTGCCCGCCTTCTCGGGTGACCCATTGTTCGATCCGTCGGCTGGACTGGGTTGTGTGGCGGGTGTCGTGGGCTCCGAAAAAACCGATCTGCAATAGGTTTTTTTCGAACCTGATGAGGTCAACACCAACAGGCATGGTGATGAGAGTTGGAGTGGACTCTTGCGCTCTGGGCATTTAGGATTTGTCACCCGTCTTAGGTGTTGTTGGTGTTGAGATGAGATTACTATAAGTAAACAAAGCTGTGAATAGTCTAGGAAACACATGGTAGCCTGGATATGTTTGAAACATAAGCGGATAAGTACGTTTTTTTTCCAACTGGGTACGATGTTTCATCCAACTGGATGCGATACTCCTGCCAACCAGATGCGAGACCCGATTTCCGACCAGATCCGTCGTGACTTTCAAGCGAGTGCGATATTCTTCCAACCGGATGCGATATTCACTGCCAACCAGGTGCGATAGGTCGGGCATTGGGCGGTCCGTAGCCTCAGCTTGCCGTTCAGATGGCTCAGCCGATTTTGGGTTTTCGCCGGCAAACTATCGGACCGGGTTGGAAAACGGGGCCTAGATACTGCTTGAGTTCTTCGAGCCAAACCACTGATACGCAACTGGGTACCAACCGAGTGCGATAATTTCCTCCTGGGGATTTGTCGGCCTTCTCAAGAACTCGCGGATTTCCAACCCACTTCGATATGCGTGTATTTCCTGCCCGCCGGAACGATGGAAGATATCGGAGTCGGTTGGAACAAATGCTGTTAATGCTCCTCCGCCGTCCAATCGCCCATCCAGCGCTCAAGAAGATCCGAAAAGTCCTTGTCTTTGCCGATCAGCCGCTTTCGGATGTCATCATACAGATCCTTCCGGACGTAGACCGAAACCTGCTGATATCGAGGGTCCACGCGCTTCCCTACCCTCCGCGGTGCCTTCTTGACTAACAGGTCAGCGCGTTGCGTGTCCTGTTCCGCCCTCGGATCGCTGTCTTCCTTGAGGAGTTGGAGTCCGTCAAATTTTGACATACGGTTAGCCTTCCTGACCGCCTACAATTGTAGGTATGTGAATACCTAGGAGATCTAAAACCTCTTGCCCCACTCTTTCGTAATCCCTAGAGCCAAGGTTCTGGCGGTCGATCTGCTCGACCGTCACTCCTGCCATAACGCATCGCGGAAACGCGACCAGCCGCCGCACGGTACTTTTGAACCTTGGAAGTTTGTGTTCGTCCAGGAAAATCTCGGCTTCTAGACCGTCTCTGTTTGGGCGCGGTGGAACGATGGTCAGTAGCACACGGTACGGCGTGTTCGGCGCAAATTGGCCTATCTTGTGCGCGGTCTGAAGGACTGCGTGTAAACACAGCGCGTCGGGTATGGCAGGGATAATGGCTAAATCGCTCCCGACCGCCAGCTCGCGGATATCCGCGTCCGTAGGATTCGCTTCGGTATCTAGAACAACGAAGCCGTACTGCGATTCAGTCAGCTCCTTCGATAACTGGCGCTCCGGGATCACCTTGAAAGGTAGACGGCCGGGCTTTGACCAAAGCGTTGCCGACCTGGTAGCGTCGCCGTCCACCAACAGCGTCTTGCCGATTGCGCTGAATTGCGCCGCTATATGGATCGCCGAAACGGTTTTCCCTACCCCGCCCTTGGTGCTGATGAGACTAACCACTCTAGCCATTGCCGAAATTATACTCAAGTATTCACAATTGTGCAATCGCACCGACTCGGAGATGTACACCTTTAGACTTCCGGAATTGCACAATGCCAAAAACCTATATTGTAAACCAGTGGAAATCGCACACCTGATTGCAGCGGGGCGAGTACGGACAAAGTAGGTACACTGGCACCATTGCACACATCTACACCTCCGCAAGTGCACAAGGCCACACGTCCGCTAAGTCGAAGCGGCGCGCAGAGAGCTAGGCTACAACGCGATACAAGTCCGCCTACTAGGTCCCCCCACGTACCCGAGTTGGTAGGAGTGTACAATTGTGACATACGGGTAGTGCCCCGCGACAATCCGTCCCTCACTTGATCCCGCCGATAATCTGCTCGAAGGTGCCAAAGTCGTTCGCCAGCGCCTGGGCAACATCAACTAGGTGCGTGAGTAACTCTTCAAGTGTGCGGAACTGGATGCGTAGCTCGCCGGGCGAGACCTGAATGGCCGAGGGCAGGGAACCGAGCTTACGTAAACGGGTCTCGGGGGGCACGGGGATCTTGATCTGCCGTGTAGGATACTCCCGCCGCGCTTGCTCCAATACGTCGGCCACGCGCCGACGGCGCCGATGGTCCCATTCGAAGTCGTCGCCGCGCTGGATGGTCTCTAGTGCCTCGATGAGGCGCTCGCGTTTGATTGCCCAGGCGTTCCCAATACGCGTGTCGCCGCCGAAGCGCTGCATGAGGTTCCGAGCGTGGCGGTCCTTCACCCGAAACAGCTGCTCGAACGCCTGGCGGTCGAGCAAGGTCCCCTGTTCAAGCCGCTCGACTTCAGCTAAAATTTCTGTAAGCCTCTGAAACCATTGAGCTGGGGCAGGCACTTGCAATCCTCCTTCTTTACTCTACGTTAGGACTGGTTCCGGCACAACGACATCCCGGCGTACGTTCCACAGAAGCTAAGTCAAGTCGTGCTAATGTTATTTATCGCGATCTATTGCGCTATCCTACTCTCATGCCGCTCTCCCCCTCCTGCTCCGTCCCTTCTTCTCCCGCGCACGCCATCCGGACCGCCCTCATCCACTCCCTCCACCACGCCCATCGCCCCGAACTCGCCGATCTGGTCGCTTCCGCCGACCTCGACCTCGACTTTCCCGGCCTCTGGCTCCGGCCGCAAGACGCGTTCAACTCGGTAAGCACCGCCTGGCTGGAGCAGCGCTTGCTCGCCGCGTCCGTCGAAGGCGGTTTGCCGGTCGAGTGGATTCACGTGCTCTCGGGCGGGCGGGGCAGGGAAGTGTGAGCGTTCTGCCCACGCAACGGGCCTGGTGCTGCGGTGCCTGCGGCAGTGAGGCGCTTCTCGCGCGCGGATTGTGCCGCGCGTGCTACGACCGGCGCCGGCGTTCGGAACGGCACTTTGGCGGCTACCGGGAAACGGTGCTCACGCGCGATGGCTGCTGTCAGACCTGTATGGCGCTCGAGCGGCTGGTGCGCGAGAAGCTCATTGTCCACCACCGGCGGCCGGGCTCGAACAAGCCCGCGGTTCACATCACGCTCTGCCGGCGTTGTCACGTGCGCGTCCACCGCCGCCGGCAGTTGCCCGGCTTCTACTCGGATCTGTTCTTGCTCCTCTGGCTCGAGCAGCATCCCGCGTGGCCGGTGCAATGGCGATTGCCGCTCGCGGCATGAACGGGTCCGGCTCGGAACTTGTCTGGACCGGCGGGACGGAAACCTCGGCCGAGCAGCTGATCCACGCGCTTCTCCAGACCCTCACGTCCGAGAAAACCAAACAAGCGTACGCCACGGCGTTAGAGGATTTCTTTGCCTGGACCGCGGAGCGCCGCGAACCGCTTTCGAAATCTCTTCTGGAAACGTGGCGCGGGGCGCTCGTCGCGCGAGGTTTGTCCGTGTCTTCGGTGAACCAGCGGCTCAGCGCCGTTCGTCTCTTCTTTCGCCAGGCCGCCGATCGCGGCGCGCTGCCGCTCGAAGAGGCGCTGCGGCTGGTGTCCGTCGCGAACGTCAAAGAAGGCGGCCAACGTCTCGGACAGTGGCTCACGGAAAAAGACGCGGGCCGACTCCTCAGCGTGCCCGATGCGCACACGCGCTTAGGCATCCGCGACCGGGCCATCCTGGCCTTGTTAGTCACGTGCGGCTTGCGGCGCGACGAGCTGGTGCGCCTCGAGGTGCGCCATCTTCAACTCCGCGAAGAGCGCTGGGTCTTGCTCGATCTCCGGGGGAAGGGAAGGCGCCTTCGCACGGTTCCTGTTCCGCACTGGGTGAAACGGCTGCTCGACCGTTGGCTCGCAGAGAGCGGGGTGACGGAAGGGCCGCTGTTCCGCACGCTGCGCAAAGGCGGGGCGCTCGGCCCGGCGACTCCACTCAGTGAGGATTTGGTGTACACCTTGGTGCGGCGCTCCGGCGCCGCCATCGGCCATCCGGATCTCACGCCGCATGATTTGCGGCGCACCTGCGCCAAGCTGTGCCGCAAAGCGGGCGGGGAACTCGAGCAGATTCAATTGCTGCTCGGACACGCCTCCATCCAAACCACCGAGCGCTATCTCGGCACCAAACAGGATCTGGTGCAGGCCGTCAACGATCGCGTCAAGATCCGAGTGGAAGGAGAGTAGGCCATTGGCCGGTGGCAGCGCGACAATCGGCAAACCGTGGGCTCAACTCTACTTTTAGCGGCAGACAAGGGGAATTGACGCTACTCTGGGAACAGGTCATGAGCGCCGCGCCCCCAGCTTATTTGGAGTTAATAGACTTCATCGCCCGAGGTTCCACTCCCGAACAAGTTCTCGCTTTCCGTCCGTCCGCGGACGCACAAGAACGGATCGAGGCGTTGCTCGCGCGAGCGAAGGAAGATCGACTCTCTCCGGACGAGCAGGCCGAGCTGGATCATTTCTTTCAACTGGAACACATCCTTCGCGTGGCAAAGGCGCGAGCCGAACAAATCCTAGCGCGTACCTCGTGAACTCCTCGAGAGTCTCCGGCGTGCAGTAGTCGTTCGCGCCCAAGCGCGCTGCGAATACTGTCTCTACCCGGAAGGTAAATCCACTTCTGCTCATCAGGTGGATCACATTGTAAGCCGAAAACTTGGCGGTGGTTCAACGCTTGAGAATCTGGCGTTGTGTTGTATCCTTTGCAATCGTTGGTTTAGATTTGTACAGGACATTTGGCCGACGCTAGTTTCTGGAACACAGCAGCAGCCGTCATCGGTCAGAACTTACCCTTTGTGGGACAGTGCGGTCACGGAGATAATAGGCTCATGCCCTGCGCAGAACACCACCGATTGGAGGAACTCTGGGGCGTAAAAGTCCGTGCCGAAAGCTCCTTATGGATGTCGGGTTACGGTCGATCAATAAAAGCAGGTCTTGCAAATCGGCAGAGAGCAACGGCGGAGCGAGTGAGCGCAGAAACAGACATGATGGACCATAGGCGGGCTTGTTCTGTGTGCCAAGCCGAAGGGCGAACGGCATCCGAAGTACACCAGCGCCAGATAACCGAATAACAAATTCGGCGCGGGCTTCGCGTCGGGTCTTTGCCTTCCGTAAAGGACCCATTTCGAGACTGAGGCAATCGTTCAAAACCCTTATGTTGGTCTTGTGCCAACAAGGAAATGTGAGAGCGCTTCGGCCCTGCACCTCGCTGTACAGCTCGACACCTTGGGCACAGGGACCAGCTATGCCATCTTAGGAGATCTCATTGACAGTTCCAGACGAAAGCACGACGAAAAGCCCACGCATCACGATCATTGGAGCCGGGGCAGTTGGTGTGACCTGCGCGTATGCCTTGGTTTTGAAGGGCACGGCCCGGGAGATCGTACTGATCAATCGGGATCCGAAAAAGGCGCAAGGCGAGGCGAGCGATCTGCAGCACGCTGTACCTCTCGGGCAGCCCGTGACGGTCATGGCAGGCGATTACGGTGACGCTGCTAAGAGCGCCATCGTCATCTTTGCTGCAGGAGCCGCAAGCACGGACAAAGCAGAGTCACGCTTGGAACTGCTCGGGAAGAACGCGGAGATCCTCTGCGACTGCGTCGAAAGGTTGAAAACGAAGGGGTTCGCGGGTGTATTGCTCATCGCCAGCAATCCAGTAGACGTCCTGACGTACATCGCCCAGCAGGAGTCAGGCCTCCCTCACTCGAAAGTAATTGGCACAGGCACCGTGATCGACACCAATCGTTTGCGTACCTTGGTAGGCGAAAAACTCGGTATTGAGGCACGCTCGATACATGGCTACGTCATCGGTGAACATGGAGATTCCTCGGTCGCGGTCTGGAGCGGAACGCAGGTAGCCGGTATGCCTCTGGCCAGCTATCCGGGTGCTAAGGATCTCCCCTCCTTTAGTGAGCTTCTCGAAGAGGTTCGAAAAGCCGGGCCAGAGGTTCTGGAGCTGAAAGGAAACACCTGCTACGCCATTGCCTCATGTCTTGAGAGGATATGCGCAGCCATACTTCGCGATGAGCGGTCGGTCCTCACCGTCTCAGCCCGCCTGAACGGGGAATACGATCTCCAAGACGTTTGCTTTAGGCACTCCATGTGTCCTCGGCACGAATGGCGTAGAGAAGGTTCTGGAACTGCCGCTCAGCGATGAAGAAAGGCAGGAACTGCATCGCAGCGCAGCAGTCCTCCAAGACTCTTTTAGAGGAAGCCAAAGTGCTAGGACGAAAGCATAGCTTGCGGCAGCACCATATATAAGTCAACGACGGAAGTAGACGCTCGTTCAAACCTCTCCGACCCGATCACTAGAACATCTTCGATATGAGGGTGCCTAAGCCACCTAGCACCGGCATTGTTTGATGGCCGCCCTGTAACAGATGAGAGATGACAAGAGGAAGAGCAGCCGCTAAAGCGACCTTCGCGATACCAGGTGTGAGATACCCACTCGCGTAGCTACCCTGCTAATCATGTCAGATCCGGCCCCTTGCTGAACCTGATCAGGAGTGATGCTCTGATTCTGCCCCGATCCCATCCACGAGTTCACGTGTTGGTCCATTCCATTTTGCCGAAATTGGCTTAGCAAACCGCTCAAACCGCTTGATGCTGGTCCGCTTCCTGCAAGCCGACCGCGAGGCAACGGTGCCTTGGGATTCTCGGCCAAGAAACGACTGGGCTGCAGCCGCTTAGCATTCATGATGAAAGTCAAGCTTTTTAGGAGGCAAAACCAGCCTGCGGCAGCGAGGAATCGGATTGCCCCTTTCCCGTTTCCCCTCTGGGGAAAGCCGGGGCGGGCGGGTTCCCCC